>Ga0222719_10003740_pt1 | contig 13464 bp, 4 predicted proteins | sample C33_34DmetaG_FD_165039 | JGI IMG/M metagenome (GOLD analysis project Ga0222719, IMG submission 165039) | Estuarine water microbial communities from San Francisco Bay, California, United States - C33_34D | ecosystem: Environmental > Aquatic > Marine > Unclassified | place: USA: California...
TGCGCGCAAGTTCGTGAAACTGCGCCAGCAAGCGCTTCACCGCGACGCGCCGTCCATCCAGCTCGCCTTCGAACACGATCGTACCGCACGAGCCGTATCCCAGCACGGATGGTTTAATGAGCAAGCGCCCGACTCGCGTTTCCTCGCGCGTCTTTTCTTCCATGACTTCCTGAATCTTCGCCGCGAGCTCCGCCTCAGCGGCTCGCGCTTCGGCTTGTTTCGCCCGCTTTTTCGCTCGTTTTTTCGCCGCAGCGGTGCGTTGATGCTCTTGTTCTGCATCCTCTACTCCTGTCACCACGCTCGACGGTGCGTTCACGTCGTGGACCTCTATATTTCGCCTCTTCAATTGCGTCAAGTACACGAAGACGATGGACACGCCGCCCACGAGCAACGCGTTGAGCGCTCGTCGCGACGTTCTCGAACCCGGTAACCTCGACGAAGTCTTATCGAGCGTCGCCTTGACCAAATCTTCAGGAATGCACGACCAATCGTCCTCGTCGCTCCCTATATCGACGCGAACGAAGTCTTCGCTTTCGCTCGCGGCGACGAGGGCGTTCGAGCTGTCGGATCCGTCTCGTAAACCTTCGCCCGCACTGGCGGTGTACGGAAGCGCGAACAATCCTCTCTCGTGCGTGCCGACAATAATTTTATCGTCGCTTTCGGCTTGAATCTGCGCCGCGTTCTCCACGATGACGCGCCCGCTCGCGTCGCTCACGCCCAAAGGCAACGACGCCATTCGCTTTGACCACTTAATCTCCCCCGTTTCCTCGTCCACGCTTCGAACCACGTTTCCTGGCCCGATCACGAGCGATCCCGCATCGCTCGCGCGATCCGTTCCTATGCGCAGCGCGCCCGTGTCCGAGTCTCGACTCAGACTTCGCAACTCGCCGTGCGTCACGTTCCATCGCTCCTCGCCCGTCTCCGCGTCCACGCTCCGCACCACGTACTCCGTGCGCCCGACGTAAATCAACTCCTCGTCCGCCCCGTTCATCGCGTCGCCTCCCATCACGCTCGTGATCGTCCCATCGACGTCCACGCTCCGCACCAGCGCCCCCGTGCTCGCGCGCAGCGCGTAAATCGTCGACGACCGTCGTCCCACCACCAGCGCCCCGTCTCGCGTCGCGCTCGGGCTCGCCTCCACCAGCTCCCGCGTCGTCACCGGCAACCTCCGCACGACGTGTTTCGCGTCCTGATCGACGTGATGCGCGTACAGCGCGCCGTCGACGCCCGGGAACACGTTTCGCGTTCGCGTCCCGCTCGCCGCGCTCCGCGGCGTCAGCGCCCGCGCGTCCTCGCCCGCGCTCGTCCACGACGCCCCCGCGAGCGCGCCTCCCGAGTCGAACGCCCACACGTTATCGCCCGTGTCCGCGTCCAGCGCGCGCACGACGCCGTCCAGCGACACGACGACGAGCGGTCTTCCGCGCGCGCGCGAATCTCCGACGCGTCTCGTCGATTCCCCCCTCGCGTCCGCGCTCGACGCGCGTCGCGGCGCCGACAGCGCGAGCAGCGCCAGCGCGAGCGCCGCGCGCGTCGTCCACCGCGCGCGCGCGCGCGCCATCGCGCGAGCGTCGCGCTCTGGCGAATTCCCGACGCCGCGCGTCGGCGCCGCACAATCGCGCGCGCGAATCGTCGCCGACGCCGCGCGTCGCGCCGTCGCGACCGCGAACGCGCGGCGCCAACGCGCCATGTCGCAACCGTTCCGCAAGGCGGCGCACAAGCTCAAGCGACTGGCGAGAAACGCGATCGCGGATTCGTCGTGGAACATCTACCGCGGCGATCGCGTCGTCGTCACGCGCGGGCGCGATCGGGGGCAGACGGGCGTCGTGCGCGAGGTGGACCGAGAAAAGTCGTTGGTGTACGTCACGGGGGTGAATCTGGTGAAGAAGCACGCGAGGGGGGACGGGGAGACGCCGGGGCAGATCGTCGCGAGGGAGGCGGCGCTGCGGTACTCGAGCGTGGCGCTCGCGGATCCGGCGAATGGACACCCGGTGCGAGTGACGCGGATGTTTTTGGACGACGGAACGAAGGTGCGGGTGTCGAGGGGGCGACTGGCGAGCGGGAGCGTGATACCGATGCCGGGGGAGGCGATGGGGCGGAGGACGGTGCGGGCGACGGGACGAGGGCCGGCGGACGCGGCGAGCGAGGTCGCGGCGAGGACGAGTCGGGAGGCGACGGGGAAGACGTTTTTGGAGGTGTTCGGGGGAGGGAGCTCGGAGTCGTAGTTTCGAAGGGAGGGCTCGCGCGCGGAGGGGGTGCGATGTTAATTAATAATAGATACGGGAAATTTGTCGTCGACGACCCTATCGAAGCGCGCCGTCGTACGCGTCCACTTTTTCGTTGGCGCTGAGCACGAGCAAGATGCCTCGGAGACATCGGGACCAGTGCTTGGAGCGCGGGTCGTTCGGCGTTTTCGCGGCGTGAGACTTGGAAGCAGCGCGCAAAGCGCGATCGCGACCGCGCTCGCGGAGCAGGGCGACGACGCGCTGTCCGTTTCGCGTGAGCGCGAAGAGCGCGCCACAGGACGCAGACGCGCACTGTAAATCTTCGTCGCGCACGCCTTGAACTAGACAATCGATGGCGACCTCATTCGCGGCGTAATGCGACTTTGCGTCTGGGTGGAAGGCGAGGTTGTGCATGAGCAGAAACGTCTCGCGACGGGCGTCGTCGTTAGGGTCCGCGGCGGCGGCGACGACTTCCAGACAAAGCTCGAAAACGTGTGTTCCAGCGTTAGCGCGCAAAACAGCACGCTGACCATCGCCGAACGACGCTACGTTGCACAGTGCACGGACGCACGCGGTCACGGTCGTCATCCAGCGCGCGCGCGGGACGTCGTTGGCGTCGCTGTCATATGCGCGTACCTTGGTCAACGCGTGCGCGAGCGTCAGCGCGACGTCGTCTACGAAAGACGAGCGGATGAGCCAATAACGCGCCGGCCCTTCGACCGTGGCAAGCGACGACAACGCCTTCAACGTCAAGCATAGACTCGAAGACCCAGGGGCGTGCTTGGAGTCAAAAGCGTGATCCATCAAACGTTGCGCGAAGGATTTGGGTTGTTCGCCATCCTCGCCGGCGCCGACGGCGGTGATTGCCCGTTTCGAGTTCGGACATTTGGCGACAAAGTTCACCACAAGGGACAGTAACTCGTACATCACCGTCTGATCGAGCGTTGCGTACGGCCAAGTCGTCCGGAACATGTCCACGATGCCCGAATCCACGGCGTTTTCGCGGATTTCGTTGACGATTTCCTCTAGCCAAGCGTCGTCGCTTGTGCTCGTCGGAAAAGAGTACATCATATGTCGCAAGCACGTGAGGGATCCGAGGGCGACGGTTGATGGTAGTTCTTTCCCATCGGCATCGAGTCCGAATTCCATGGCGGCAGCGAGGGCATCCCTACGAGTCGCCCTCATCGCCGAGGAAGCGACGTAGACGTCCATGGCGGTGGGCACGCTCTTGAACGATCCATCCGGACTCATTGAACGTCGCACCGCCGCGACGGTCGTCTGAACTAAACTGCTTACTAGACCCCACTCACAAGCCGCGGCTTTTGCGCTGACGTCGTGCGCGAGCACGTTCCGCGTGGCGCTGATAATGATGGACATTGTCGGGACCGAGCGTTGTTGCGTTGAGTTACCGAGCAAGCGGAAGTGCCACAGGACAAGTAGTGATTGTAATATCGACGCTCCAACGTGTTCAAAAGCGCCATCGATGGCGCGCTCGGAGGTCGATTTCGATCGGAATACTGTGGATGTAAGCAGACACGCGCCAACGGAAGCTTTGATGCATTCTGGACTCGCACTCGGCCCGACCGCGTTGGCGAGAATTTCTGCGCACATCGCCGCGACGCCGTGAGACGGGAACACGTCTTCATCGCCGTGCGAGTGGGCTTGTAATACAGTTGCGAGCGCCTCGGCACATCTGGACGCCGCTCGGGCAGCTGCACCACCGCCGCCAGAGCGCAAGGTGCGCGAAGCGTTACGCAGGCAATCGTATAACGCCGACGCTGCGAGTTTGACGTCAAAGCTCGTCACACCGGCGACGACCATGACGCCTAACAGAGCGGCTACATTCGATGCAGCCGCGGCCGCATCGGTGGAACCGTAGCCGACAAACTTGGTCCTTCGCAAGACTGCGAAAGTACCGTGCCACATCGTGCCATCCGTCTCATGACTGGGATTAAAGTCAAACGCTTCAGCGATGCCGAGCGCGTCGACGCGCGCGGCGGCGAGCAGCGCTGAAGAGGCGCCGCGATGCAAAACAGCAACACGTTCATCGTCACCACTCACATCATCCATAAGTACTCTGGCAAAGTCTCGCCACACGTCCTTTGCGGCGAGCATCGGGATCGATGGGAACGGCACGGAGGACTTCTCCCCCGAATAGAAGCCGTCGTCTGGAATTTCCAGTGAAACTTCCTGCGCAAAGCTTCCCGCGATGAGCGCGGCGACGCATCGGAACGCTGCGGCGCGCGTCACCGCCGCCTCTTCTTTGTCAAGTGCACATGCCGTTGCACGCTCGAAGATGTCAGGGAATTTGGCGGCGATAACGTCCGCGATTGGAGAGCTTGGTCCTACGGATGCCGCTACGATTTGCCATGCCCTCTCACGTGCGCGAGAAGACGCATCGACAAGCATGTCACTCAACCAAACCAAGTCGTCGATTTCATAGAAACCGTCGGCCCATTTATCAGATCTAGAACTGTCCATAATGAGCAGTAAAACACGCGTCGCCTTGTTCATGAGTACAGAGCCGCGATGATCCGAGGACGAGTATGACGGATACACCCTCGTTAACATCGACTGAACCAGGTTGAAGATGTCTTCGGATGGAACCCCTCCGAGACGCAGCGCCGCATTCACGGCATCGATGGCGACACACCTAGCCGTGTAATCGCAATTTGGCTCTCCGACTAACGTGTTTGTCACCACGCCGACGCAATCGATATCGAGAAGTTCTGCCACCACGGCTTCCGCGTCAACGTCGGGTACCGCATAAATTCTAAATCTCCTCGCTGCTTCGTACACGTTCGCAAGCAAGCTCATCGCCGCACGTACAGCGTCTGCGCGCGCCGCGCAAAAAGCGCCACCATCGTCACCGAGTGCTTTACCAGCCGCGATAGGATGTCTAAGCACTGGTGGGTCGCGTAACATATCACCGTCGCAGCTGACGCTCAGCGCCGCGCCTGCACTCGCGAGCGGAACTATGACGTCATGGACGACTTCGATCATTTTTTTCATCGCCAAAGGAGGGAGAATACTATCTTCCACGCGCATGAATGACTCTAAGCACGATGTAAGAACTTCAGCCATCCCAACCCATAATGAAATGTCAGTAGTCGACCGCGGCGGGCGCCGAATGAATCGCTCACTCGTTTCGTCCCATCGTCCTAGAGATGCTAAAAAAGCCATGGCGTGTAAACGAGTGGATTGGACGTTTGTCATCAAAGCGTCGACGATTCTCATCGCTTCTTCGTACGATTGAGCTTCACCAAGGGCACTGACTAGATTTCCAATGACGACCGGCGCGCAAGAAATTCGAGCGGCGTCGCGCATCACGCGCAGCTCGCCACTTTCTGTTTCTGCCTCTTCATCCAGCGCAAACGCGAGGAGCGCAGATTCATCGTCGTCGACCGCGTCGTACGTGTACATGAGTGTTTGACGACGCTTAAACATGTACAAAACTCGATTTCGGTCGACAACATCCGTCATCAATGGATCGGTATCGCCAACCGAAGGCGGGCTCTCGAGCTCGGGAACGAACTGAGGAAACCTGTAGGTCTCCAGGAAAAGCTTTGGAAGGCTCAAATCGGGCGTTTTTACCGCACCCACGCGCGCCGTGACGGTCTCACAGACAGGGGAAAACAGAAAGTACGCGAGAAGCGACGCCATCGCCTCCCGAATCCGACGCTGAGGATGGAACACGAGTCCGAGCAATTGCGTGACTCTTCCACCTCGCCCATCTTCGCGGCTCAAAATATCGCGAACCAGAGTCGATGCCCCGATCGCAGCAGCAAGAATTCGCAGCGCGCCGGCCACGACGTTCACATGCGAACCCTGATCGAGCGTTAACTTTATCAATGACTCGAGCAAACTCGGGTCGGCGAGAACAGTCGCGAGTCTCTCGTCTCTCATCATGATTTCTAGCTCGGCAAGGAGCTGGTCACGGTGTTTCGCGTCATCGAAGATGAAACGTCTCAAACAAGCGCGCACATCGTCAAACGTTCTCGACCGCAGACTCTCTTTGAACGCCACAACGCGCGAGTCCGCGTCTTCTTGACGCACGTACTCGTCATCCGTGAGTAAGACAGAATCGAAAGGATCGTCGTGAGACGCCAGGAGAACTTGCGCTGCCGAGCTGAGTCCGTGCGCTATACCGTACGCTAAATCGGTCGCACTCCGCACACGAACTTTCTCGCTTTCGTGAAACAACCCGCGCAATAGAGGCGCAAGTTTGCTTAATCGTCCGCCTACGTTCGCTTCTTGAATCATCTTTTGCGCTTCTCTCGCCGCATGTCCAGCGTCTGCGTCGTCGATGAGAGCTTCAATCCAGGCGGAGTAGAGCGAAACCTGGGTCGCGACTGCGCGCCGATTCGAGGTCGAATTGCATAATGATTCCAAGCACAAAGCCGCATTCCGAACGGTGGACGAATGGTTCAAACCGCCGACGATGAGTTCTCCGATGATCGTAGAGTGCTCGAGAATGGCTCTCGCCGCGGTGTGCGGTGAGCTTGCTGTAGCGAGTGTCGCGTAAGCAGACGTCCGAACGTCATCGATGCCATGTGACAGTAATGCAAGCATCGCGCTGACAACCTCATCGAGATCGTCTGCTGATTCGCTCGTAGAGGCGAGTGCGACGAGCTTCGCGGTCATTCTTGAGCAAAACGGCGTCACATTATCAGTCGCGCCCATGATACTCAAAGCCGGTGTCGCCTTGCTGACGATACGTGCGAATGATTTAGCGTCTAGACCAGAAACCGCCGCCGACATCGCGATGCGCAGACACTGGTCTGCGTCTCGCACGAGTGAAATATCAAGAGAAAGCGTTGGGCATATGTGCACGAGCGCTTGCGCACAGTATTGCCGAGCCAACGGATTCGCCGCGGCGATGACTTCGTCGACGCAGACATCGTACCAGCGTGAGGACAGTCTCTTGTGCGCCGCACCAGCACCTCGGATCGGTGCACCGCTCGCCACTGCAGCTACTTCCGCGCTTACTTGAACGCACGTGAGATACTCGCTTGCGGCGCCCGATTCAAACTCAATCGTCGCCAACGACGACTCCCACAAATCGAGATACTGCCCGAGACGCATCAACGCATCGCCGTGTGGCTGAACATCCTTGTTCGTAGGGTCGATTTGAACGAGCGGCAACAGAAGGCGCACCGCTCGGATAGCGCTCGCTCGAAGAGCAGGATCGCACACTGCGGGAATCACGTGTAGCATAAACGCGTGCGCGATCGGAAGTACGCGCGTCGGTGCTCCTCGAGACGCGCCATATCCGTGCCCTCGCTCGCTCGGTGGAAAGTTTTCGGCGATCGGTGAGTTCGGCGACTGCGGGCGCGCCACTTTTCCCGTCGCTCTGACGGGCGTCCCATCCGCCGTCAGCAAGCACTCTCGAGAAACGTCAATCAACTCTCTGTGCAGCGCCTGCGCGCACTGCCTAACGACGCTCAACGCCTCTCGTCGAGTCTCCAGAGTGCACAGTCGTGGCTCAGACGCCGAGAGAAGTTCGCAGACGCGTTCGAGCGCGCGCGACGCATGTTGCACCACCGCCTCGACGGGCAAATCCGACAACGCGCGTCCTAGTTCTCGAAGACCACCGAGCGCCAGCGCGTGATGCGTGCACGTGTCCAGGTGTGTTGTCAACACGTACAAATACTGTGCATCAGTCTCGTTCACGTTGACGTACGGTAACGAAAATCCCGCGTCGCCCTCGGCGCTCGCGACGTTGCGAGCGTCCACCGCGAACGAAACGCGCGTCGCCGAGCCCACCTTCGTCGACGTCGACGTCGACGTCGAAGCATCCCCATGAGTGCTCTCGCGCGCGCGCCGAACCCGTGCATCTTGTACCGCGTCGTACCTCCCGAAATCGTCCTGATCCTCCTCCCCGAGTTCGCCCGCGCTCGAGCTCGGAATTTCAACCGCCGCGCGCAACCGCGCTAGCGCCTTTTGATCCCTCCCGCTCTCCCGCACCACCGCCTCCATGTACTCCACCGCCCCGATCTCTCTCAACCACACTCTCGCCATGGGCTCCTTCGCGCACAACCACGATAGAAACGTCGCCGGCGACCACTCCGCGCAGCTCGTCGCCGCGCTCGCGTCCAGCGCCTCCGCGCGCGCCGCCGCCCCGCGTTCGTCGTACGCGTCATCGACGCGGTTGTACAGCTCCAGGACCGCTCTCAACACCTCTGGATCGCGCGCCGTCGCCGCGGGCGCGCACGCGCCGGCGACGTTGGCGAGAATGAGCGCTCGAAGCGCGCGTTTACGAACGTCACGAATGTTCGACGAGAGTTTGCGTCGCGCGTTGGCGAGCGCGCGCGCGGACGCGTCGCGCGGCGCATCGCGCGCGAGCATGGCTTCGCGCTCGTACGCTCGCGCGTCCACGCGCGGTGGGATGTGCGGTGAGGCGCGAATCGACGCGCGAGAGACGACACCTGTCGCGTGCGTTTTGAATTCTCTCGCGCGGGCGCGCGGCGCGAAGGTGAATACGAATATCATTGCACGATAATAATGCTGAGAAATAACACGCGGACGCGCGGGCGTATCTTTCGACACGGGCGCATGTCTGTGGATAATCTTATTGGCGCCGAGACGCACTCAAATTTGAGTCGCGGCGGTGGGTCGCGTCTGTTCTATTCTTGACTTCGAACGCATTTGACGCGATCTTGAAAACAAGAGCCGATACTTAGAGATCCCTGTCAGAGCCCTTTACTTGGAGCCCGGTCATATTTGGCTTCGCCGGCATGGTGAATGCGGTGTAACTCGTAATCGTGGGCACCACGATGGTCGTGTCGTACGTGATCGCACTGCACGCCGTCGGAGAGTCGGCTGTGAGCATTTCGACGCCATTTTCGAGTTTCAACACGAAACGGTTACCCGTCGATGGTTGCTCGAACGTGGTGCCATCAGGGATCAGGACGTCCGAGCGACGATGGAAGTCGTTGTTGTAGTCGCAGTACTCGTTGCCATACTCGTCGACGATGGGTTCCTGGCGCTGCCCAGTTATCCAGTTGAAGCAAATGAACGGCGTGTCGCTCACCCAACCACCTTCGTAGCGAATGTTGAGACTCACCCCTGCGTAGTTGACGCCGGACGGAGAATTTGGCAAAACTGCATTCGCAGGTATCTTGCCTTGAAGCGCAAGAGGCGCTTCCATAAACTTTTTGGCGGTAGAGTCTGAAGGATCTTCGAGCCACGACATGGATTCCCACTTGGACGACTGCCACTCGTAGTAGACGTCCAATGCACTCGGTCGTTCGCAGGTCGCGCTGGTGGCGGTACAGCTCAAAGTGGCGAGATTTGCGGTTGTCGCTTCAAAGAGAGTCATGAAGACGCTGGAAGTGTCAAAAAACTGGTTGTTTTCGTCGTACACGACGTCGGCGCCGAGGGTGCCAGAAACGTCTTCCTTGAGCGAACCAGAATCCTTGTTGAAGAGAAACTTTTTGTAAGTGCTTCGGGCGTCGCTGTAACCATTCGGTGAGCTGTAGAACTGATTGCCGTACTGATTCAAGGTCGCGAGCGTCGAAGTATCGATGCAGTTTTCACCGCACGTGAGTTCGAGATTGTTGCTGAGCGACCCAGGCGTGACGGGTTCCGCCCCAGACACCTTGAAGTGCGTGAGATTGAGTAAACTGGCAGAGCCTTGGCCAAAGATGCTTCCCCAGCAGTAAACGACTTGATTACCGACGTCAGCCAACGTGAGCGCGCGCGGAGTCGCGATAGAGTTTGCACCAGATCCCGTTTTCTTCGACGTCAACATGAGTTGGCTCGTGGTCTCGTCGTACTTGAACTTGATCTCAACAGAGGCAGACGCCCCAATGTCCCAGTAACCACTCGTGAGCGTCGCCCCTTTGTAGTTGCTCGCGGGTTGCACCGTCGTCGTCATCTTGTACAAAACTCCCTTCTGGATTTTAAGCCTCTTGAGCACGTTCTGGGACGGATCGTTCCAATCGACGATTTCCGCAACTTGGTTGCCGTCACTGAACGCAGCGGCGGCGATAGCTTGTTGAGCGTTGTTGAGCGCATTTCCAAAGTCGTCGTGACTGTAGATGTAAAGATTGCCCGGATAGTTCATGCCAGCGCGGTAGGCGTTGCCGTCGGTGCCGTTAGCCTCGAGAGTCGCGTAGCTTTGAATTTTCACCTTCTTCCCAGTGCTGTCGTACGCGCCGTACAGCTCACCGAAGAAGGATCTGTTTTGGAGCTTATCGCAGTAATTGTTTCCGTTCACAGTCATCTTGACGTGGGTGTCGGTGGTCACCAAATTACCGGGTTGGAGTGCTTGATTATTGTCTTGTGTCACGAACGACGCCTTCGCGGTGCCGTTTACGGTGCGCTGTCGAGCACCCATTTCCATCGATTGGCTGTTCATTGTCTGCTTTTCCCACCACGTCACCCCGGTCGCCGTGCAATCAGAGTCCGCGTCGGAGACTTCGCACTCTGTGCGGACTGCACCGATCATGGTCACCTGCGTGCCAGGTTGCGTTTGATACGTGAAGGTCATATTTTTTACCAACACTTTATCAGCTTTCACAACGACATCATCGCGCTTGACGACCAATTCCGTGTCGACGTGCGGCATCTGAGAATTGTCGTAAAGATGCACCCAGATGTTCACCTTGAAGTCACGCGTATCGGTCGGGTCTTTGAGGTCCGCTCCCGTGGCGTTGACGACCCAACGGTACGTGCTCTGACCCTTGACGCCTTCGCCCATGCAATTGTAAGGATCCAGTTCGGCGAGGTACGGCCCGGTGTTCAAGTTATCCGTCCAGTTCGTCGTCGCGCAGAAGCATAGGATCATGTTCGGCGTGCCGAAGATTTCCGTGCTCACGGAGTCGACGTACGTCGAAGCCGGCGGCGCCGTCTTGTAATCCGACGTCGCCGCGAACGCGCCCACGTCGATCTGCTGCACCTCGGCCAGCGCGCGACCGTCGACTCGAGACGCGCCGCCGGACGTCGACGTCGACGTCGACACGCCCTCGGTCGGGATCATGGTCACCTTTCTCGGCGTGAGCGCCGCCGCGACCGCGTTCGTCCTCGCCGCGCCCGAGAGCGCGGAGACGCTCGATCCCCCGCTCGCGCGCGCCGCGTCGTCCCTCAGTCCGACGCCGAGACCGACGCCGAGGGCGATCGCGATCATGGCGATCGTCGCGATCGCGATTCGGGACGCGCGCTTCATGGTCGTCGTTCGCGCGCGTCGCGGAGTCGCGGCGTCGCGGCGTCGCGCGCGCGTCGCTTCGCGGGCTTTTTTTTCTTTCGGATTTCTTTCGGATTTGACCGTTCGTGACTCGACATGACCCCCTCGTGATTCGGACACCCGATCAACGCATCTCGAAGATTCTTCGAGAATCTCGCGATTTGAGCGCTTCGCGGGCGCGGCGGCTCGGGACGGCGCGGCGGCTCGGGACGGGCGCGCGCGGAGGCGAGCGATTGCGTGGACATCACACGAAATACACGGGCGAAGAGGCGCGCGGGGACGAGGCGCCGAAGAGGGCGCGCGCGAGGACGGCGCGGAGGGACTCGGCGTCGGCGGCGGCGAAGGCGCTCGCGGCGACGAGCGCGGGGAGGAGGACGCCGAAGACGGCGTAGTAGGCCCACACGCGAGGGGCGCGATCGACGATGGAACGCGCGAACGCGGGGGCGGAAACGGTGACGCAGGCGATGGAGGTGAGGTAAAGGCGCCAGGCGAGAAGCCAGAGGGTGGGGTCGCCGCCGAGCGCGCGCACGGCGGCGACGCCGACGGCGCCGACGCCGACGCCGAGAACGAGGGCCAACACGAACATCGGTGCGGCGGCGAAGCGACGCGATACTTCGAGCTTGGTGAGCAAGAGCGCGACCGCCGCGATGGCGAAGAAACCGATCGCGGCGCGCGCGCCCTCGTTCGCGACGCACTTGACGTAGGCGTACGTCTCGAAGGGCGCGACGACGACGCCGACGAACGATGATGACGACGTCATCGAACCACCGCAAATCGTCGTGAGCTGGCCGAAACGATACACCACCTCGCGTCTGCCGAGCGAGAGCATCATCGCGCACGTCGTGACGAGTCCCACGGCGAGCGCGTCGCACGTGGCGCCGTGAAACGTCGCCGTCGCCCGCGCCGCGCGCCTTTCCTCTCGCTCCGCCTTTGTTTCCGCCGCGCCGTCCGCCGCGAGCTTGTTCCCTTCCGCTTTCAACGCGTTGCTGGTCTGCTTTTGAATCATCGCCACGAGTTTGAGCCCGACCTCTGCCTTCCTAAGCTCCAACTCCTCGCGAAGCAGCGCCCTGTCCTCGTCGCACATCGACGTGGTCACCGCGGCCGACGACGACGAAACCTCGGGCTCCTCCGCCGCTAAATGAAGCGAACGCCGACGCCTCGCGACTCGATCTCGAGCGACGATCGCGTCGTCCGCGTCTCTCGTCTCGTCTCCCGTCGCCGTCGCCGCGGCGTCGACGTCTCTCGCCAGCGCGGCCCATCGCGCGCTCGCCGCGCGCTCGAACGCCGCCTCCGACTCGCGCGCGCCCGCATCACCCTCCCCCTCGCGCAGCGCTCGCGCGAATCTCCGCGCGACGCTCGCGAACGCCTCCGCGTCGCCCGCGTCGACGCGCGCCGCCGCCTCCGCGAACGCCCGTCCCGCCCGCCTCGCGCGCTCGACCGCCCGCGCGCGCCTCGCCCGTCGCGCGCGCGCCCTCGCGATCAAAACTCCGCACGCCGCGCACGCCGCGAGCGCCGCGCGCGTCTTCCCCGTCGACGCGCGCGCGCGACGAAGCCCGAATCCGTCATCGCTCACCGCATCGCGCGTCGTCGCGCGCGCGCCGCCGCGCCGCGCGTCGACGCCGTCGCGCGTCGACGTCGACGTCGACGCCGCGCCGCGCGACGCGAACCCGCGCGGGCTCGCGCGCGGCGCGCGCGCGTCCATCGCGCCGCGACGTGGCGTCGCGCGCGACGCGGACGGCGCAAACAGTGCGCGCGTGGAATCTCGCATTCGGTCGACGCGCACATGGCGTGGAACCACACAGAGTACGACGCAAACCACGCATACTGGGTGTCGAAAGCACCATCACGATGCGCGACGTCGCGGTGACGTCACCGCGGATAACGCGGCGACGCCGCACACGTCGACGCGCGATGATGCTCGCGCGACCGACGCGCGCGCCCGCGGGCGGCGCCGCGATCTCGAGCGCGCGCGGAGGAAAGCGCTCGACGCGCGGCGCGCGACGATGCGCGGCGAACGCCGTCGCGGCGAGCGCGGAGACGAAGAAACCGACGACG
>Ga0222719_10003741_pt1 | contig 13463 bp, 17 predicted proteins | sample C33_34DmetaG_FD_165039 | JGI IMG/M metagenome (GOLD analysis project Ga0222719, IMG submission 165039) | Estuarine water microbial communities from San Francisco Bay, California, United States - C33_34D | ecosystem: Environmental > Aquatic > Marine > Unclassified | place: USA: California...
AGTTGCTACCGCAAGGCAGTAACTACCCGCATCTCCGTTTGAACATACCGCAACGTCTCCCTCAATTACATCAGTTCTTCCCTGTAACTGTGCAACCGTCTGTGGGTTAAGATTGATTATGTGTTCGATCCTTACCTTGTCAGTCGCAGGATCAAGCGTAAGATCCGTTGCTGAACTTGAATTTAATTCATTTGGTATCTGTGAAGCCGCAATTTTTTGGCTTGCGTTTAGGCCAGCCACTCCATTTGCGGTATTCCTACCATCTATTACATTTTTTAATTCCAATAGTGCATCATTTAGATCCTGTCTCGCCAATGCGGGACTATCCGTGCCTGCTGCAAGATTGGTTGTTACTACATTGGTGCTATTTCCCCAAGCCATGTCAGTCTCCTTATGTTGCCTGCGTTATGTTTCCGTTTGCGTCACTGCTCAACTCAGGCAATCCTTGAGCAACTGCATCAAATACGCAATCCACTGGTGCATTTGAATTATTAGCATCGTATATATTTAATGTTATTGGGCTGGTGCCCTTATTAACCAATATTATTGGTATCTGCTGTGGTGATTCAACATAATAATCCGTTGCACTATCATCACTCTCAACATACAATGCACCCGCACTGTCTTCTGATTGCACATACTGCGCATCCTGATGGTGTGGCTGTGTCACTATGCTGGTGACATAACTAATGCCCTCAAATGCGCTTAACTGTCTTATACCAATAATGCCACTTAGGCCGGTTGAACTTATGCTGGTAAGCGTTCTTTCTATCAGTTCATTTGTAAGCGTGTTTGTTATGCCAGCAATGTATGGTAAATCTTCCGATGCACTGTCCCTATCCACTGATATCACAAATTGAAAGTATCTAGCCTTGACTGCTTCAAGCGTTTGGCTTGGTGATACTGATACGGTGCTTACATTGTCAATAAGGCCCAATGCACTATCCACGGTATCGCCATATCTTACCGTTATGTAGGCAGGAAAGTTTGCATCAACACCAACCAAATAGTTGAGAGTTTCGACGCTGCCATAATCAATTATGCCCGTGGTAAAGGTAAGTGGCAGCACGGGAGTTCCGCTCCACGCCGTGAATGCGTCCCAATCATTGCCAGTTGAACTTGCATCGTAATCTGCCCATGTCTCAATGCTCTTGGGCAAATACTTGTTTTCGTTCTTGTCAAAATATCCGTTACCAGCCATTGCTTATCCTAAATTAACCACCGTTGTTTTGCTCGTTGATGTGCCAGTGCCCTGCACATTAAAGTGATAATACTGTAGATAATTGAAGAATGCCTCCAAGTTACCACCAGTCTTGCTTACCCCCGCTATCGTGTATGTGTGACTGCTAAAACTTGCGAATGTGCTATCATCTTCCCATGTTTCACCAGTAAGCGTGTCCTTCCATCTTACCTCATAATCATATTCCTCACTAAAAGGAGTGAAGAAGTATTCCAAAGGATGCCTTAATTTTGTGTAATAATCAATTCTAGATCGCTGACCACTCACGGGATCACGGAACACACCATAACCAGTGTTTGATGTAAGTGGAAAGTCAAATTCGCTAAACACGTTACCATTTCTATACAGCCTTACCATTAGCGCATTGATTCTGGTATCCAATGGCATCAGCAATCTAAATGTGTATTGTGGTCCAATTATGTTTTGGTATTTTACGCAGTTTAGGATTGGATAATTTACGGCATATCCACCTGGACCCGTAAATTGTGCAACACTGTTGGTGCCATCACCATTCCAACCAAAATCCTGTCCAGTGCCATTTGCTGCATTAAAATAATTGACCTGCGCACCAGTTGTTGGATGCGTGTAGGTCTTGCTGAAATCATCAAATGCCGTAATCTTGGGCCTAGTTGGCACGGTAGTATCTGGTGAATTTGCTGGTGGGTTTGATTCCGTTGGTATGCCAGCACTGTCCTCATCTGGATCCAATGGTGGAGTAATTGATGTAGGAAATTCTGGTAATGGTCTAACATATGGAACTATGGTATAGTCATCCGGTATGAATAATTGTGGTGGTATTTCAATTTGAGGACCTGACGTAAATGGATAGAGTGTTGCATCATGCTCAACTGCCTCAACATTCACATTTCCATCATTGCGCAGTTTTAATCCTACAACCCTATAGGTATCAAGGCTAAGATCCAATACGGTATCAGTAATTCTTATGACATCACCAATTTCAACATCCAACAATTCCTGCGTCCCAGTAAAACTAATGGTTCTCTGCACCCTTGATTTGTCGTATATCATCTGTGCAAGATCTCTTGCTATGGCAGGATTGGTCACGGTATGGAATGTAAATTCACCAGTAAGTGGTTCATCATTATCGATGGTTTGGTCACCACTTACATTATACACTATCTGTTGATTGGTAAATCCTAGATCAGGATCAATATAATTAACGATCACCTGATTGTATTTTGCACTCTTTCTCTCACCATCAAGGCTGATGCCTCCAATGATGTTGTCACTGGTTACATCATATGCAATGTTGATTGTGGTTGAAGAAATATCAGTGTCATTGCCACCATCCTCAACCTTTAATTTGTATCTGCCCTGCACGAATGGCATGATACCACGGCATCCAGCAGTAATTGTTTTAACATTATCCAATACCTTTTGCTGTGTATTGACCACGGCATTCATGGTCAATGCACGACCAGTCTGCGTGTTTGAATAATTTACGGTCTGCTCATACTTGTTTGCCGCAATCTTGAATGTTTCAGCATCTATTTGATTTGCTGGCAATCCAGCGCCATATCTCGTTGATTCCAAATAGTCCAACAAACAATTGGCAGGATTGAATGAATAGGATTTGGTTCTCGCACTGTAACTGCCAACTAGATCCTTGCCACTTCCATGCGTTCTTACATCATATACCTTCTTGCCATACACATCAAACTTGACTGCTGGTATGCCTCCTGAATAAGGATTTGCATCAGCATCTTCTGTGCTTTCAATCTTCTTCCATTCAAAGCGAAATACCGCATAGGCAATGCCTGGTAGTTTTCTCTGTTTCTTTGGCCAGTTTGGCGTTTGATTTGCCAATGAACTCTGGCCCTGATTCTCCGTGCCATTGAATATTTGATACTGCATTCTACCCTTGAACCTACCACTTGCTGGTTCATAAATTTGACCTGCCGTATGTGTTGTGCCCACGGTAGGCAATTCAACATCATTTACAATTATCTTATGCACGCCCTCAATTTCACCCTCGCATATTGCATATACCACGTATAGATACTTGTTTGATTCACCATTTGATTCAGCAAATATGATTAGGCCACCAGTTCTTCTGTATCCATAGATTAATGGTATGGCATTGTTGGTGCCTGATTTGGTTACTTGGACGCCCTGTGCTTCCTGACCTGGATCAGGCACTGAAGGAGTATCAAATGCACCAAATGGATTGAAAACAAAGCCAATTACATCACCAACAAAATTAACAACGCTCTTGACAACATTTACTACTGCCCCAACAACGCTCTTAACGGCTTTTTTGATTCCTCTAAAAATTTTCTTAACTGACATCAACTTCTCCTAACCTTTTTACAAAATTATAACCAACTTCTTGCATTCCCATAATTCTTGTAAAATAGGTTCTTGATCTATTAAGATATTTTTCATTTGGTTGATAATCAGCATCATACATCAAATTACCTGTTAGATAATAAGCACACCCTTCTTTTTCAAACCAATCTTCACAGGCGTTAATTAAATCATCTGCTATGTGCTTATTTCTTACTGAAGGATGTATAAAAAATAAATCAATATCACCTAATAATGTTTTATTCCATAACATAGTTGTAATACCTGCAACGCAATAACCTAACAAGAGATCATTTTCTACATAAACAAAAATTTTATATTCAGGTGCAATCATCATTTCACGCATGTTTTTTTTAAACCAAGTTCTATCTAATGTATTGTGTGAAATTAAATTAGCATCTTTAGCGTGTTCAGCCGCTAAATTAACTAATTTTTCTAATTCATCCGTGCGTAATTCTCTAATCATTATTTTTTGCCCCACTTGATATCTTGCAGTGTTTCGTGTGAATATTCCATTCCAAAGTCAGTTGCAAATTCCTTCTGTATGCTGGCCAAGTTTGTTCTTCTGCCAGTGGTCCTGTTAAAATTTGTAAATTGGCTGGATACCTCAAGCGTTATGGTTGCCGTATCCTCAGCATTTTCAATTCTATAACCGGCAATCTTGCCCTTGAATATCATGAAGGCAGTGTCACCAGTGCTGTCTCCAATTAGGCTGTTATCAGTTGGATCAAGGAATGCCTTCCACACCGTTACATCCTGATTGATTTGATTGGAATTGCATAGATCTCTTACATTGTTTATATCCAATGCACTTATGACCAAATTTATGTTTGTGATCTGTAGGTCAGCAGTTTCTGATGTTTCTGAAATGCCTAGAAAGTTACCCTGTGCTTCATAAGTATCACCATCATAAGCAATATCAAATGGTGCATCAGTATAGAATTTATTTGAGCCGCCATTGATACCAATTTCTATTAGGCTAACAGTTATTAGGCTGTTACCTGCTAGATAGGTATTCTGATTTGCACTCAAACCTCTTGACATTATAGAACCTCTTCAATATCAATTTCATAATCAATCAAGCCATCCGTCCTATAACCAAATTCCTGAATGTCATTGGTTATGGTCATTCTAAATGGCACGTTGGTCAGCGTAATGTCCTCACCATTGGTTAGATTCTCAACCAATGCTGGTTGTATGTTCAGCGTTGCATCACCACTACCATCAGTGTTTATATCAGACGTGACCATATAGACCTTTGTGTGATTTTCAAATCTAATAACATCACCTGCCTTGAGTAAATTTTGGCTGGTTAGTGTTGTTGAAATGTTTATGGTAGTATCCCCAGCAGTGTGATCACCATCAACTGATTTACTGCTTACCGCACTACCACTTGATAGGCTGGTGCTTACGCTTGGCAGTATCACATCAAATTCATTCAGAGCACCCTGTGCAAGAGCAATGAATGCCTGCACCGGACGAAATTCTTCCTGTGTCATGGTTGGAAATTGCAGTGTTGCACTCCACAATGTGGTTGCATTGGTTGTTCTAATGCTTCTACCACTCTGAGTCTTGGTTTGTTTTGTTATGGTATTCTGTTGAAAATTAAGACTGTTAAAACCAGTGCTTGTTGGAAAATTACCTATGTATGCCATTAGCCAGTTACTCCTACCTTACCACGCTTTTCAAGTGCAGTATTGATTATTCCAGTTATTGTTGCTCTTCTTCTAATTAGCAGTTCATCAAAGCCCTCAGCATCAACAGTGGATATGTTAAAGTTTACAGTTACTGGGCCTCCGCCCATTTGATCGTTTGGAACAATAGAGCCTGCATTAGAACCCATACGAAGGATTTCTGGTCCTTTTTCTCCTACTAGATAAGATTGATTTGCACCAACTGGACCACCCTGTGCTCTTGGACCCGTGTATTGTTGGCTTCTAATTGAACTTACTCGTGCCATACCAGTTGCAATTGCCGCCGCTGCCGCAGCCGTTCCTAACACTGGTCCAACAATAGGCAATCCTGCCAGTGCTTTAAACGCCGCAACCGCTGAAGAATAAGTGTCCATGATTGTTTGAGAAATCGCAAATGCCTTATATGCCTCAAATGCTTTTTTATTGTGTTGGCCAATCGCCTTCATGCTTTCGCCTAATGAACTAATTGTAAAATAAACTCTATTCTTTTCAAATTTCTTATGATTTTCAAGTTGTTCTCTCGCAAGATTTTCAGCATCTTCTTCAAGTCCCTTGCGTTTTAGGAATTCTCTATCCTTGTCAGTTAATATTGAACCTGTAGCATTTTGACTTTCTCTTAATCTTCTTTCTATTGAAGCCATGTAATCAGAATCTGCCTTGTCAAGTGCTTCCTTGTTCATCTTGACAACTTCATCATTGTATGCCTTTTCAATTTCTAATTTTCTTTCATTGTATTCAATAAGGCTAATTTCTTTTGCATCAAGTTTTTCTTTTTCAATTTCTATCGCACGGTCCTTTCCCTTTTCTAAGATTTCAAGTTCCTTCTGTCTGTGCGTATCCGTTTTCTTGAATAGTGAAGTTGCGGCATCCTCAATTTTTTTAATCTGTGCGGCTTCTTCCATTTTAGCCTTGGTTGCTTTTAATTGGGTAGTTAGAGTTCTTTCCTGTAATTCGCTAAGTTGTTTGCCCATATCAAGTTCAGCCTTTAATAGGCCCTGCTTGACATAATCAGTTTCAAGTCCAACCTTGGCATCATTTAATATTTTGTTTTGTGCCGCAAGTATTTCTTCAAATGATTTTGGTTTTGCCTTTAATCTATCAATTTCTTCTTGATCAATTACGCTTCCATTGGCTTTTAATTCATTATATTTTTTAGTCTTCTCATTTAATTCTTCTTGATTCTTGTTTAATCCATCAAGCCTATCGCCAACGCCCTTCCAATAACCCTTGGCATCAATACCAAGTGTTTCCTTCATGGCATTATTCACCTTATCAAGGAATGAAGCATTGTCATCAAGTTTATCATTGGTTGAATCAACTCCATCTTCCATCACACCAAATTTTTTCTTGACCCAATCAGAGGATGTGGCAAGTTCTGTTAAACCATATACGATTAAACTAATTGGACCCAACAGCGTGGCCAATGATACCTTGGTTGCCGCTGCCGCAATCCTTAATTTTCTCATCGCCAATATTGCCAGTCCAATGCCCTTGAATAGGTAGCCCCCAAATGCTGATGCCAAACTTAATACGGATAGCGTTATCTTTAATCCTATGAATCCAAGGAATGCTATGCCTAATGTATCAATATTCTTGATTGCAAATTCAAGAGCATCACCAAGTAAAATTGTTGCCCTCGCAAGTTTATTACCAAGTTCAGCGGCCAATTGATCATTCTTAGTAATGGTTTCAGTTAGGCGGCTTGTTAAATCACCCAATGCCGCATTCAATCCGCCTCTACCAACCTTGTCCGCGGCATTGTCAATTGCTATGGATAAGTTTGAAAATTGAACAGAAAGATTGTTTAATCTTGCCGCCGTGGCACCACCAAATCTTTCATTGATGCCTTCAGCAAGTTTCTCAGTAATAATTCTGGCACCTTCGGCACTCTTACCAAATTCTGATATTTGTTGTCTGTTTAATCCTAATTTTTCCTGTAAGATATCAAGAGCAGGCAAACCTCTATCAGTAAGCCTGTTAATTTCTTCAAGTCCCAAACCACCTGCTGTTGTTCTTGCAAACAAATCAGTAATGGCCTGTAGCGTTCCAAGTTGATCCGTTGTAACGGCTGCCGCATCAGTGAATGTGGTTAAGAGTTTTTCCGTTGGCTCTATACCAGCAGTTTTTAATTTAATGAATGCTGTGGTTAGATCCTGTGTGGAAAATTGTGTTCTTGTCGCAAAGTTAGTAAGGAAGTCAAATGCCTTGGCACCATTTTCAGCACTACCAGTCACGCTGGTAAGTGTTGTTCTCAAATCTTGGAATTCAGCACTAACCCTAACTATTCTTCTAAGGGTAATGCCTCCTCCAATGCCAGCAAGTGCAGTGGCCGCCAATCCCGCAACTCTGTTTATTCCTAACAAACCTTTGTTAAGATTCGTAAGGCGTCTTGAGATATTGCTTAAGGATCTCGCAGTTTTATCTACGACGGTTACTTCTATTTTTTGTTGCGTGGCCATCCTTCATTGACTCCCTTGTTTTACTATGTTGTAGCACAAACCATTCATACCACAACTTTATTTCCAGGACGCTGAATTGCATTACTTCTTCAACTGATTTGCCAAGTGTCTCAGCAATTTTCATTATTAGTTGAAGTTCAACGTCCTCTTTTAGTTTTTTGCAACGGACTCGTATTCAGCAGTGGCACTGTTTAAATCTCCAGCAATTCTAATTAAGATTGCAGGATCAACTTCATGCATTAAGGTATTCTTGTCAAATTTACTAAACAATGGTTTTCCATCTGGATCCAATGCTTTTGTAATAATTGATTCAACCAATGCTTCTACTGTCTTGCCAGCCTGTTGCAGTTCAATAATTTTGCTTTCAGCCGCAAATGAATGTGACGATCTAAAATAGATATCTGTCTTCCATTCAGGAACAGTTATCTTTTGTAACTCTCCTGTTAATTTGCTTTTGAAATGTTCTTTTGCATTATTCAATACACTCATTTATATCTCCTTTGTGATATCTCCCTAACGGTAGGTCCAAGTATCCCATTAGGTGCTTGTTTTGAATGCCCACGTTCAAGTGCGTCAATGTGAGGAACGCGATTGACGATACGCTTTTCTCTAAAGAGATTTTCTAATCGCCAACCACGCCTCGCTTGACCCTTGTCTATTGGAGTCTTGGATCTTGCTATCTCCAATGTATCCTGAGCAATCGTGGTCATTAACTTCTCCTTTTCTCTTTCAAGAGAAGCAATGGCCTGTCTCGTTCCTGTTACCTTTATAGATAACATTCTATTTCCTTACACAGAGCCTATTGTTAGGGCGCCTGAGCCTTGGAAATTAATTGTTGCAGTTACTAGGTCATCAAATGAAGATGTTCTTGATACTGATGTAACAAGCACACTTCCTGAAAACTTTTCACCTGTAGATGCATCTGGATAAAACTCTACAGTTAGAGCCCCGTCCTGTGCTGGATCAAATGCGTTGGAAGCCGCATTATGAGTTGAGTCATAAATTACTTCCATTGATCCTGTGAATTGATGCAATCCACTTTTGTATGTTCTTGCCGCGTCGCCCATAACAGTGTCTTCAATCACGTCTTTAGTGTGTTCTACTGTCCAGGAACGAACTTCAGCAACGGTAACAGTGCCTGCTGAATCTTCAGCAGTAATTTCCACTTTACCATTTTCACCTGTAAAAGTTGCCATAGTCTAGTCCTCCTTTTTGGCAGTTTCAAAGTCATCATAGGAAAAAGTAAGAGTGTCCATTGCGTCTGGATCTTCATCTTCTGCAATTTCTTCTACCACTTCTTCTTCTAATGGTTCTTTTGAAGTCACCTGGGCATCCGCTGTAATTTTATTCTTACTGCTTTTGCTTTTAGTAACTTTTTTTTCTTCTTTGGGTTGGTCTTGTAATTTCCAACCTTCAGAAAGAAATCTTTCTACACGGTCCTGCTCCACTGGGATTACAGCACCGTTATTGTCTATCATCATAGTATATTGTGTTGGCATTATACTGCTCCTTTAGTAAATGAATAATGCACCTCAGCAATCATCAAGAACTCGCCCAGAGGCGGTGTTCTATCAATTACTTCAATTGAAGCAACGTGTGTCGTTGCCGCTCGTGCTGTTGCCAGTTCGCGTGTGCGATCCGTGTTTAGTGCTTCTTCTATTCTTTCAATCAGATTGTTGCGTTTTTCATCAACTGATTGAACGAAACCCTTGCGTCCATCTGAACGCACAAATCCTCTTATATTGACCTCAATTATTGCTCTCCTATAACCACCCATTGCCTGGTCTTCTCTCGTTTCATTACCAGCAGTGATCAATAGGGCAGGAAACTGTGTCATTGCCAACTTGTCTAAATCAAATGGCTCTCTTGACACGAATACTGGTCTTGGCGGACTCATATCCTCCAAAACTTCTATAATATTCTTGACTGCGGATTCTCTGTTTGACATACCTTCCTACCTTTTTAGGCGGAGGTAATGTGTGGGTTCTCTTTCTGTTTCATCCACAGTTCCACTACTGTCCGCATCATATTCAACGCCATCTCTTAACACAAGATCAAGTTCTCTTTCATACTCCTTGCGGTAGTATTCCATCTTGCGTTCAAATAAATCTGTTTCGACATCAAATTTTGCTAGTTTAGGAAATATGTGGAATCCCAATACATTATACACGCACAGCGTGGTTAGTTGGCTTGCCGTGTATAGGTCTTCATCAGGTTCTGACGATCCAGTGTTTAATCTCGTTAGATCATACTTGCCAATCATGTATGTTGGCCACCAACGAATGCGTAGGTCTCTGAAAACGTCTGCTTGTGCTTTGGTTATTTCTGCATCATAATCAGGTATGCCAAACTCTAGAATGTCTGGTTCAAATTCCTGTATGTCAGAAATAGTTGCTAGTGTAATCGCCATAGGATACTGTCCTTCATATACGCTTTTGGGTCCTTCCCAAACCGCTAATTTGTAATCAATAGTATTTAGCGCATAATGGGGAATCCCATTAGTTTTCAAGAGAAAAGGGCGATATTTCTACCGCCCTTTCCGTGTTATGCCTTAATCAGTTATAGATTAAAGAGCCGCGTCACCAATTAGTGCAACGCCATAAGCATCAAAGATTTCACTTACACCGTAAGCCATAGTGCCCACGATTTCAGTAGCACGATGAGAAGCATCACGCTGTTCTTCAATTCTCATTGATCTCTTAACCATGTAACCAAGTGCATCAGCACTCATTGCCGCACCGTAGTAGTTTCCAGTTCCAGTTGAGTCATTAGCATCTCCACCAATCACTGTTGATTCAAAGATGTTAATTCCAGCAATCTGACCAATGAAACCATCTCTTAATGCCATGTTACCAACATCACTTAAAGCGTGTGACATAGTAGCACCAGCATTAGTCAATTGTTTCTTGATTTGGAATGCTTGGTATGGGTGTAGCACAGCAACGTATGGTCCAGGTGCTTGGTTAGCACGTAGAGTTGCCGCTGCCTTGAAGATGTCCTCAACAGTTAATTCTGTGTTAGCAGAACCCACTGTGTTTGAGAAGCCTGTGAATAGTGCCGATAGGTCCTGATCCACTTTCTTAGCCATTGCATCACCTAATTGGCGTCCAATAGCAGCCGCTACATCTTCGTTTGCTGATTCAGCCGCTAAATCCTGTAATAGGACCATAGCACCTACTTCTGATGCTGTGATAGTTGCTGAAGTTGTGTTGAATGCTGTCGCAGTTCCAATATCTTCACCATCTGTTAATGATGCTGCCGCGATAGCAGGGTAGATTGGCACCTGTGCCGTTAGGCCTGGTGTGCCAGTCATGTCGTAGTTACGAACAAGAGGTCTAATCACAGTCTGTTCAGAAAGTGTGTATAGAGCCGCTTGGACGATGTTTGAGTATAGTTCTGAAACTACACTCGAAGTTACTGCATTAGTTGTTACAGCCATTGCTCGTCTCCTTTTTTATAGCAATTATATGCGAATATTTTTTGCTCGCATAATTTCAGCGTAACGTTTCCTGTGTTCTGGATTTTCCATATTCAGTTTCGTTACGTCATTATCTACCACAGGATTTTGCTTGCCCATTCCCTGTCCAGTGCCACTGCCACTTGGGCCAGCACTAACAAAGTGTGGATTTGCTGTAAGGAACTCGCTTACCAGTGTTGATACTCTAACAGGGTCACCCTTGTCATCATATCTGACCTGTCCAGTTTGATCAATTACATCAACTTGGCCAGCATCATTAAGTTTAACCTGCCCCTTTAACAGTTGAACCACTTGATTTGGATTCACTGCCTTGTTGGCGCTGGCTTCATTTAACAATGTGCCATCTACCTTAATGGAATGCAGTTCCTGTTCGTATGTGTTTATCTTGGAATTAAACTTTTCAGCCTGTTCCTTCAATAGTTTTTCATACTCACCACGCTTCTCCATTTCCTGGGTCTTGCGTGACTCTTCTGCTTCTACCAAGGTCTTGTAATGATCAAGATCAATGCCTGAGTATTTCTTCTCAAACTTTGCTCTTTCTCTTGCCACTCTATCTGCCACAATGCGATTTACTTCGTCTTGTGATAGTGTGTTATCGTCCTTAACAGTTTCCTGTGTTGCTACCTGCTCTTTACCGTCTTCTGGCGAAGACGCAGTCGTCTCCGTATCATTTACCGCTGTGTTTTCTGCGTTCATATTTTACCTCTTTAAAATTGGCTGAGTCCGCCCCTGTCCTCAATTAACAGTATGTTTTACCTTTGTATTTATGCCAATTGGCACAAATTCCTTTATTTGCGGCGTCTGCCACCGCGTGTCATTCTGCGACCTCCACGAGTCATTCGCTTCTTATCTTCGTCTTTTTTGCGACCGCCTCGTGAGCGTCTGCCCCCTCTTGTAGCCATCCAATTCACTCCCGTGTTTTTTTAGTTTAAATTTTCTACGCATTGGTCCCTGACCTATCAGTGATCTCAATGCTGTCACGCCAGTTATCATTCATCCTCCCAGCGGAAAGGAACTATGGTCTTTTTTCGCTCCAATATTTCCTTTCTCCTTGTCTTGCACAAATGGTGCAATTCCAGTAGATTGTGCCTTGCCCTAACGCCTGCTGCCTTAGAATCCTTGACTTCAAAACGCCATACGTTTTCTTTATATTCATCTATAATTTCACGCAGGCGCTTTTCTGTGGATAGTTCATTTACGAAATCCCTTTCAGGTATAAACTTACCCATTGTCCTCGTCTTCTATTTCCGTTTCGCTCTCAGAGTTGAATAATTGTGTCAGTTCAGGATGCAGTGCCTTAATTTCTTCATCAGTGTAACCCGCTGTTACCATTTCTCTTAGATGTGATACAAGGTCATCGGCTGATGTAACTGGACCATGCGTCATCATATCCTTGCTTGGACGATTGTTTTTATTCCATTCATCATACCATTCCTTGACTTCTTCATAACTTCTTTCAGTCAGTGCCTCAAGCATCATTTTTTCAATCTTATCAACTAGCATAGGATCGGTTGGATTTGATTCCTTAGCCATCTTTAACAGTGCAACATCATTTGCCTTATCCTGTATTGAGAATGATCTTGGATATAAAATTTCTCCATCCCATACCTTGCCTTGATAACCTGCCCATAGTCTCCAAATCTGTTCTTCCGCATGCTCAAGATTCATTGCGAAGTCAGCCAATTTGGCATTTAGCATTTGGAACTCTGTCTGCAATCCAATTCCTGAAAGCCTACGGCTCTCAATGGAACGTATGCCTCCTAATGAAGCCATTCTGTCAATGGATTCAACTTTCTTTTCTATTGATTGTAATACTGCCTCAATTGAAGCCCCATCTGGTTGTAATAGATATGGTTTTAATCCTGGATCAAGTCCATCCGGTAATTGAACTATTGATCCTGCGCCTGCGCTTGCCTCAGTATCTGCAGTTTTTACAAGTGATGGATGGTTTGTTAGCCTAATGATCTGTTCAATCTCTGAACCAAATTCATAAAGTTCTTTCTGTATGTCAGCAATGTCACCCATTGGTGAAATGCCAACACCTCTGATGTTTGATCTCTGTGCATAAACGCATACCGCTGGCACCCTGCCCAAGGTATTTGGTATTGTTTCAAATATGTCACCAGTGTTCTGGCTGCCATCAATCTTGTAGATATTGATTTCTTCTGGAGTGTATTCTCTTACGTATTGCATGTTCTCAATGATCTCTTCCTTGACCTTGAGATATACCAATTCATACACACCATTTGCTCTGCGTTCATATT
>Ga0222719_10003743_pt1 | contig 13462 bp, 10 predicted proteins | sample C33_34DmetaG_FD_165039 | JGI IMG/M metagenome (GOLD analysis project Ga0222719, IMG submission 165039) | Estuarine water microbial communities from San Francisco Bay, California, United States - C33_34D | ecosystem: Environmental > Aquatic > Marine > Unclassified | place: USA: California...
AAGGGTTTTTTTTTAGATTATGAAAATTGATATATTTGATACAACTTTAAGAGATGGATTCCAACAGGAGGGGATATCCCCATCTGTGAAGGATAAAATAGCAATTGCGAAGCTAATTGACGAACTGGGAGTTTCCTTCATTGAAGGTGGTTGGCCAGGTGCTTCTCCGAAAGAGCAGGAGTTTTTTTTAAAAGCCAAAAAAGAACTAGACCTAAAGAATGCAAAGTTAGTTAGCTTTGGTTCAACTAGAAAATTAAATATTGCAGTTGAAGATGACCCTCAAGTAAAAGCACTTATTGATTCAGGAACTGATTATATATGTATTGTTGGAAAATCTTCTAAACTTCATATTACAAAAGCGCTCCAGACAGATATACCCAGTGCAATTGATATGGCAGTAGATACAATTAAATATTTAAAATCTAAAAATAAAAAAGTTTTTTTTGATGCAGAACATTTTTTTGATGGATATAAGGAAGATTCAAAGACTAGTTTAAAAGTATTAGATTCCGTTATTAAGTCCGGTGTTGACTGCTTTATATTTTGCGATACTAATGGTGGGACACTGCCAGACGAGGTTCATATGATACTTACTAAAGTTTTAGGTCTTTATCCAGAATCAAAATTTGGTGTACATTTTCAAAATGATAATGGCTGTGCGGTTGCAAACTCTATGGTTGCTGTTGAGTTAGGCGTAGATCATGTTCAAGGCACAATTAATGGATATGGTGAGAGAACTGGGAATGCTGATTTATGTACTTTAATACCAAATTTATCCTTGAAAAAAACTTATGAAACTATATCAGAAGATTCACTTTCTAGACTTACTCAAATTGCAAACCATATTGCAGAACTTGTAAATGTAGCAATAGATTCAAGACATCCCTATGTTGGATCATCAGCATTTACACATAAAGCAGGGCTTCATGCTTCAGGAATGTCTAAAGATAATGTACTTTATGAACACATTGATTCTTCCAAAGTTGGTAATTTTACTCGAACCACAGTTTCTGAGTTGGCGGGAAGAGCTAGTGTTATCACAAAAGCTAAAGAGTTTGGCTTAGACCTTAATAATGAAGAAGCGAAGAAGCTTATTGAGAGTGTTCAAAATTTGGAACATGAAGGTTTTCAATATGAAGCAGCTGATGCTTCGCTATTTATTTTAATGAACTCTATTAAGGGCGTAGTTCCAGACTATTTTAGTTTTGAAAGTTTTAGAGTATTTTCTGAACGAAGAAGTTCAGAAAATGTTATATCCGAAGCAGTTTGTAAAATTTCAGTAAAAGGTAACAGATATGTCAAAACAGGTGAAGGAGTTGGGCCTGTTGATGCTCTAAGTAAAGCTTTAAAATCAGCATTAGAAAACGATTTCGAGAGAATTAACGAAGTAAAATTGATTGACTATAAGGTAAGAATCATTGATTCATCTGATGGTACAGAGGCTAAAACAAGAGTTTTAATAGAGTTTACTGACGGAAGTAAGCAGTGGAGTACTATCGGTGTACATGAAAATATAATAAATGCTTCTTGGAATGCTTTATGTGATGGATTTAATTACTATTTTATGACCTCTTAAGTAGATTTTTACACCTTTAGATATATATACTATTTTTAAGGGGAGAGATATTGAACGATAAGATTGAAAATTTATTAAAAGAAAATAGAAAATTTAGCCCAAAAACAGAGCTGTCAGACAACGCCAATGCAACTTCAGAATGGTTTGATGAAGCAAATCAAAATCGTTTAGAGTTTTGGAAAAAACAAGCACTTGAAAGAATTACATGGTTTAAAGAACCATCGGAAATTCTTGATGATTCAAATCCACCTTTTTTTAAATGGTTTAAAGATGGTGAATTAAATCTTTCTTACAACTGTCTTGATAGACATTTAGAGACCGATAGCGATCGAGTTGCTTTTTATTGGGAAGGTGAGCCTGGGGATACTCAGAAAATAACTTACCAAGATTTATACGAGAGAGTTTGTAGGCTTTCTAATGCTTTGAAAAAATTAAATGTTAAAAAAGGGGATAGGGTCGCTATTTATCTTGGAATGACTCCAGAAATTGTTGTTGCAATGCTGGCGTGTGCAAGAATTGGTGCTGTTCATTCAGTAGTTTTTGGGGGCTTTTCATCCGAAGCATTAGCTGACAGAATAAATGATGCGAAAGCAAAACTTGTAATTACGGCAGATGGCGCTTGGAGAAGGGGAGATATTGTTCCTCTAAAAGAAAATGTTGATGGTTCACTTGAATTGACTGATTACATAGAAAATGTAATTGTTGTGAAAAGAACAAATCAAGACATTGAAATGAAACAGGGAAGAGATTACTGGTATCACGAAATTACAGAAAAAGAACAACCTGTTTGTGAACCTGAGATTATGAATGCAGAGGATATGCTTTATATACTTTACACATCAGGAACAACAGCAAAACCAAAGGGAATTGTTCATACACAAGCGGGCTATTTGACTGGTGTAACCACCACCCATCATGAGGTGTTTGACATTAAAGATGATGATATTTACTGGTGTGCTGCTGATTGCGGATGGGTGACGGGACATAGCTACATTGTTTATGGACCCTTAGCAAATAAAGCTACAAGCGTTATGTATGAAGGTGCACCTAATGCACCAGACGAAAAACGTTTGTGGAAAATTATTGAGAAATATAAAGTAAATATTTTTTATACTGCACCTACCGCTATTAGGGCATTTATGAAATGGGGAGTGGAACACCCGCAAGGACATGATTTAAGTTCTCTAAGAATATTAGGAACTGTAGGCGAGCCAATTAATCCTGAAGCTTGGATGTGGTACCACGAAAATATTGGTGGAGAGCAGTGTGCAATAGTTGATACTTGGTGGCAAACAGAAACTGGTTCAATTATGATTTCTCCATTACCTGGAGTGACAAGCACTAAGCCAGGTTCAGCTTGTGGTCCTCTTCCTGGAATTGAATCTTCAATTATAGATAATGATGGAAATGAAGTTGGAAAAGGTGAGGGAGGGTATCTTGCGGTAAAATCTCCTTGGCCTTCCATGTTAAGAACTGTTTATGGAGATGATCAGCGATATATTGATACTTACTGGTCTCAACATAAGGGGCTTTATTTTGCAGGAGATGGAGCAAAGTATGATGATGAAGGTTATATTTGGCTACTTGGACGGGTAGATGATGTTATGAATATTTCAGGCCATAGAATTTCTACTGCTGAAGTAGAAAGCGCTTTAGTTTCTCATGAGGCTGTAGCTGAAGCAGCTGTAATTGGTAGAAGCGATGAAATTACAGGTGAAGCTATTGCAGCGTTCGTTTCTTTAATCGGAACTGATGAGGGCAATGAAGATTTAATTGCTGATCTTAGACAGCATGTAAGTAACAAAATAGGACCTATAGCTAAGCCAAAAAGTATTGTAATAACAGCCGATTTACCTAAAACTAGAAGTGGAAAAATTATGAGGAGACTTCTTAAGGATATTTCAGAAGAAAGAAAACTTGGAGATGTTACAACTTTAGCTAATGCAGACATTGTCTCAGAACTTCAAAGTAGAGCTTCCGACTCAGATGATGAATGAGAGAACTTTTACTTGGAACCTTCCTAATGATGCAGTACAAAAGTTAGTAAGTCTAGATAAACAGCAAAGAATCGATTTTTTTGCAAAACTTCCAATGGACAATGTTCCAATAGGAGCGTTAATGGATTTTTCACGAATAACCATTGATGGAAAAGGTCAAGTTTCGTTTTACATCACTCCACAAGAATTTCATTACAATCCTCTCGGAACAGTACATGGAGGATTAGCAGCAACCATCTTAGATTCTTGCAATAGCATTTCAGCAAATTGTCAGCTAGACAGTGGATTTTTAACAATGACAACTGACATTAGAGTGAACTATTTAAGACCAATCACGGTTTCAACAGGTGAAGTTACTGCAACAGCTACAATTGAAAAAATTGGTAAAAAAGTAATTTTTGTAAATGGTTCACTATGCGACAATAATGGAAAAGTTTATGCCACTGCTAGTTCTACAGAACTTGTTGTAGAAGTTCCCATAAACTAGCAAATTGTAGTGCGGATGAGAGGAGTCGAACCTCCACGAGCAAAGCTCACTGGATCCTAAATCCAGCGCGTCTACCAGTTCCGCCACATCCGCTAAAATGTTGCGTGGGTCGCCGGGGACTTGAACCCCGAACCTGCGGATTAAGAGTCCGTTGCTCTGCCAAATTGAGCTAGCGACCCCTTTTAAAGAATAACTTACATTATGATAGACAAGTATAAATTTTTTCTATTTATTCTTAAGAAAAACAAGTAACATAGAAAAATAATTAAGTTGCGGGCTGTGGCTCAGCTTGGCTAGAGCGCCTGCTTTGGGAGCAGGAGGTCGTGAGTTCGAATCTCACCAGCCCGACAAGACCTGCGGGTGTAGCTTAATGGCAAAGCTCCAGCCTTCCAAGCTGGCTATGAGGGTTCGATTCCCTTCACCCGCTCAAGTAGAGCTCTCGTAGCTCAAATGGATAGAGCAACAGACTTCTAATCTGTAGGTTATAGGTTCGAGTCCTATCGAGAGCGCTGTGGTGATCGTAGCTCAGTTCGGTTAGAGCGCCTGGTTGTGGTCCAGGAGGTCGCGGGTTCGAATCCCGTCGGTCACCCTCATTATTAGGAGATAAATGAAATATAAGGTAAAAAAATTAGGAGATTTTGAAAAATCTATAGAAATCAATATTGATTTCCAAGATTTAGAATCCCAAAAAGAACAAGCAATAGCAAAGATTAGTGGGTCGTTAAAAGTTAAAGGCTTCAGACCAGGAAAAATACCTAAAAATATAGTTATAAGAGAGGTTGGAGAAGATTATATTCTTGAAGAAGCAGTTGATCTTTATTTACCTGAGCAAATTTTTGATATTTTGCAAAAAGAGGAAATTAATCCTGCAGTAAGGCCGGTTGTTAAGGAATTAACAAAGGAAAAGAAATTTTTTAAAGTAGATGTTCTTGTAACACTGTGGCCGACACTTTCAAAGTTGCCTAAATTAAATCAAACAGTTGAAGTTGAATCTATTACACCAACAGAAGATGAAATAAATGAACAAATTGAAAGAATAAAATTACAATTTGGCGAAGTTGAGAAAGTTGAAAGACCATCAAAAACTTCTGATTATTTGCTTGTAAATATTTCATCTATGGAAAACGGAACTGAAGTCAAAGAATTTAATTATCAAGACTATCTTTATGAATTAGGAAGTAATTTATTGACACCCTCAATGGATTCAAAATTAGAAGGTGTATCTAGCGGTGCAATAATAAAGTTTAATGATGACATACCCGCTTTAGGAAAAAGTAATGTAGAAATTACAGTTTTAGTAAAAGAGATTAAACAAAAAGTAATGCCTGAACTCACTGATGAATGGGTTTCGTCAGTAACAGAGTTCGACACTATTAAAGAGATGAATGAAGAATTGGTCAAAAATATCGAAGAGGCTAAAAAACGTCAAGTAGCTAATCAATATCAAGGATTGTTAACATCAAAAATAATTGATGAATCAAAACTTGAACTACCTGAGCAGTTAATTATTGCTGAAATGGATAGTATCCTCCAAAACTTTATGAATGAATTGAAGCAAAATAATATAAAGATTGAAGATTATTTAAAAATAACGGGTCTAACTGAAGAAACGCTTCAAGAAGATTTGAAGAACCAAGCTACTCGAAATTTATCAATGGTTGTAATTTTAGATAAAGTTGCTGAGGAGGAAGAATTAAAACTTGATAAAAAAGAAGTTCAATATATTGATGAATATATTGGAAGTCTTGATGAAGGAGACCAGGTTGAGGCTACAAGTCGCAGATTAAATTTAGAATCAGAATCCTTAAGAAATAAGGCAATGATACATGTTCTTAAGCAAGGATTGTCTGTTGATGCAAATGGTGAAAAAGTATACCTACAAGATGTGTACAATCAAGAAGAAGAATTAAGAGAGGAAGAATAATATGAATGAAACACCTTCAAATTATGTAATCCCTACTGTTATAGAAAACACTAACAGGGGAGAGAGAGCTTTTGATATTTATTCAAGGCTTTTAAAGGATAGAATTATATTCTTAGGTACTCCTATTGATGATGGTGTAGCCAATTCAATAATGGCCCAGTTATTACATTTGGAATCTGAGGATCCAGACAAAGATATATTTATGTACATCAACTCACCAGGAGGATCTATAACTTCATTGTTTACAATTTACGACACAATGAATTACATCAAACCTAACATCTCAACTGTATGCATGGGCTTAGCTGCATCTGCAGCTTCAGTTATTTTAGCTGGAGGAACTAAAGGAAAAAGATATAGCTTACCAAATGCAAGAATCATGCTTCACCAACCATCAGGAGGTATGGAAGGTACAGTTGCTGACATGGAGAGAAATTTCGATTTAATTGTATCTATGAGAACCCAATTAAATGGTTTATTGGCTGATTTTACCAATCAAGAGGTTGAAAAGGTTGCGCAAGATACCGATAGAGATTTTTGGATGACCGCGCAAGAAGCAAAAGAATACGGTATAGTAGATGAAGTGCTAATTCAAAGGGAGTTAGCCGAAAAAAAATAACTAAAAACAACAGGGTAGTTTAGAAATGGCTAATAAAGATTCATCTCAAGCATTAAAGTGCAGTTTTTGTGGTAAATCTCAAAAACAAGTAATAAAACTAATTGCAGGTCCTGGCGTATATATTTGTGACGAGTGTATAGAATTATGCGTCGAGATAATTGACGAAGAAAAAGTTGAAACACTTGAAACTTCTCTTGAGGAATACCTACCACTGCCAAAAGAAATAAATCAATCATTAAATGAATTCATAATTGGGCAAGAGGACGCAAAAAAAACTCTTTCAGTTGCTGTTTACAACCATTACAAAAGAATCTATAAAAGTGAACAATTAGATGATGATTTAGAAATTCAAAAATCTAATGTTCTACTTTTGGGACCAACAGGGAGTGGAAAAACACTATTGGCTCAAACTCTTGCAAAGACTTTAAATGTGCCATTTGCTATTGCTGATGCTACAACTCTTACTGAAGCAGGATATGTAGGTGAAGATGTCGAAAATATTATTTTGACTTTAATTCAGGCTGCAGATTATGACATTCAAAAAGCAGAGAAGGGCATAATCTACATTGATGAAATTGATAAAATAACTAGAAAATCTGATAATCCTTCAATTACTAGAGATGTATCAGGAGAGGGGGTACAGCAAGCTTTACTCAAAATACTTGAAGGCACTACAGCGCAAGTTCCGCCTCAAGGAGGCAGAAAACACCCTCAACAAGAGTATCTTCAAATAGACACTACAAATATTTTATTCATAGTTGGTGGAGCATTTGATGGGCTCGATCAAATCATTACTAAAAGGCTGGGTGAGAACACAATCGGTTTTAATGCAAGTATTTCAGATAAAAAAGAATTTAATAAAGAAGAATTATTTGCTTTTGTTGAACCTAAAGACCTCATCAAGTTTGGTTTAATACCTGAATTTATAGGAAGATTACCCATAACTACTAGTGTTAATCAATTAGACAAAGAGGCACTAGTTGAGATATTAACTAAGCCTAAAAATGCAATTATTAAGCAATTCAAAAAGATGTTTGAACTAGATGAAGTTGAACTAGTATTTACAGATGATTCATTAGAAGCTATGGCTGATTTAGCACTTAAAAGAAATACTGGAGCACGAGGTTTAAGGTCTATTATTGAAAAGCTTCTTTTAGATGAAATGTACGAATCTCCCTCAAGGAAAGATATTACAAAAATCATCATAGATAAAGAGAATGTACTAGATGATATTGCTCCAAAAATGGTTCTAAAGGAGTCAAAAGACGACAAAACAGCATAAACTAGAGCTATGCTAAATGAAAACTATGAGCCATTATCTATTGAAAAAAAGTGGCAAGATAAATGGGAACAAGGAAAAAAATTCCAACCAAAAAAATCAGATAAAACTTTTTCTATCGTAATTCCTCCACCTAATGTAACGGGCTCCCTTCATATGGGTCATGCACTAGAGCATTCAATAATTGATGTTATTACTCGTATAAAAAGACTCCAGGGTTATGAAACTTTATGGTTACCTGGAACAGACCATGCAGGAATAATCACTCAACTATTGGTAGAAAAAGATTTAGAAGATTCAGGAGTGAAAAAACATGACTTGGGGAGAGATAATTTTATTTCAAAAGTGTGGGAGTGGAAAGAGAAATCTGGCAACAATATTACTAACCAAATGAAAACATTAGGTATGAGTTGTGATTGGTCACGAGAAAGGTTCACTATGGACGAGGGGCTGTCCAAAGCAGTTCTTGAGGTATTTGTATCTCTTTTTGAGAAAGAGTTAATTTACAAAGGAACGAGGATGGTTAATTGGGATACAAAATTAAAGTCAGCCGTTTCAGACTTAGAAGTGACTTCGGAAAGTAAGACGGGTAGCTTATGGACAATAAAGTACAAAGTAAATGATCATTTTTTATCTATTGCAACAACAAGACCAGAAACACTTCTTGGTGATACTGCAGTTGCAGTACATCCAGATGATGGACGTTATAAACACTTAATTGGAGAAACTATTCAAATTCCTATCGTTAACAGAGATGTAAAAATTATTGCTGATGAATATGTTGATAAAGAGTTTGGTTCTGGATGTGTAAAGATTACTCCTGCTCATGATTTCAACGATTACGAAATAGGTAAAAGACACAACCTGGAGATGATTCAATGTATTGACTTTGATGGCAATATTGTTGATGAGGAATTCATACCAAAAGAGTTACGAGGTCTTGATCGTTTTGAAGCTAGAAAAATAATAATAGATTTACTAGATGGTTCAAGTTTATTAGAAAAAGTTGAAGATCACGAAATTCAAATACCTAAAGGTGATCGATCTAAAACAATACTTGAGCCAATGGTCTCAGACCAATGGTTTGTTAAAACAGAAAAATTAGCTAAAGGAGCTATAAAAGTAGTTGAAGAAGAAGATATAAAATTTATCCCTAAAAATTGGGAAAAAACCTACTTTGAATGGATGTACAATATTCAAGATTGGTGTGTATCTAGACAGCAGTGGTGGGGGCACAGAATACCTGCTTGGTATGATTCTAGTAATAATGTTTATGTTGGTTTAAGTGAGGAAGATGTTAGGGAAAAATACAAACTTGGTAAAGAAATAAGCTTAGAACAAGATGAAGATGTTCTTGATACTTGGTTTTCTTCTGCCCTATGGCCATTTAGTACTCTCGGCTGGCCTGAAGAGACAAATGATTTATCGTCGTATTATCCAACTACTCTCCTTGTAACTGGTTTTGATATTATTTTCTTCTGGGTAGCTCGAATGATTATGATGGGAATCTATTCAATGAATCAGATTCCTTTTAATGATATTTTGATTCATGGCTTAGTACGTGATTCTCAAGGGAGAAAAATGTCTAAAAGTTTAGGCAACACAATGGATCCCTTAGAACTATCTGATAAACATGGAGCTGATGCATTGAGATTTTCTTTGATTGAAAAGGCCAACCCGGGACAAGATGTACCTTTTGATGAAGAGTGGACAAAAGCAGCAAAAAAATTTGGAAATAAAGTTTGGAATGCATCAAAATTTGTTCACATCTATACAGAAAATTTTGAAAACAAAACTTTAAATCAAGTGAAATTAGTTGAAAATAGATGGATTATTAGTCAATTTAATGAATGTATCGAACAATTCAATGAGCTATTTGATAACTATAAGATATCCGATGCTTATAAATTATTGTATAATTTTCTTTGGTCTGATTTGTTTGATTGGTATTTTGAATTTTCAAAAAACTTAATTGAAGATGAAAATACTAAATGTGAAACCCAGTCTGTTCTTTTTACTGTATTTACTGAATCTTTAAAGTTACTTAATCCAGCAATGCCCCATATTACAGAAGAAATATGGTCTACATTTAACGATGATCTTCTTATTGATAATGATTGGCCAGACAAAATTACTATAGATGAAACTGCTCTTTATGAAGTTGATGAGTTAAAAAATATTATAAATAAAATTAGAAATTTTAAAAATAATTACAATCTTAAGAATAATCTTTTAATTGAACTTTCCCCCCAACAGCAATATTCTGAATGGTTTATATTTCAGCTAGAAAGAATTGCTAAAGTAAAAATCTTAGAATCAGGTACATCTTTAGATTCAGATGAAATAACTTTAGTGTTTCAATCTGGTGAGTTTAAATTTGAAGTTTTAGCAAGTAAGTATATTGATATTGAAAGTGAGAGAAAGCGACTTAATAATAAAATGGATAAAATAAAAAACTCTTTATTAGTTTCTGAAAAAAGATTATCAAATGATAAATTTATCAATAATGCTAAACAAGAGCTAGTCATAGCTGAAAAAGAAAACGTTAAAACATTAACTTCTGAAATTGCAACAATTGAAGAAACCCTTTCATCATTCGATAAGTGAGTACTTTAGAATCTTATCTACATGAGAAATCTAATAAAAAAGGGAATAAGAATTTAAATCAAATTGGCTCCTTTTTTTCTGAAAATGAGTTAGAAATATTACAAAATAATTCAATTTCGTTAGTTGGTACAAATGGTAAGTCGTCCACAGCATGGAATATTCATAATTTGTTAACTTCCCTAAATCTCAAATCTCTGGTATTTACGTCTCCTCATTTAGTTGATTTTAAAGAAAGAATAAGTACTGAAGAAAATTTATCTTATGGTGAATTTTTGGAAAATCTCCAGTTATTTGAACGTAAGAATAATTTAAATTTGGGTTATTTTGAATCACTTTTCTTAATTGCATGCAAGATATTTCTTAATAACGATTTAGATTACTTTATTTGCGAAGCGGGCATAGGTGGACTTTATGATACGACATCTATCATTCAAAGTAAAAGGGTAGTATTAACTTCAATCTCCCATGATCATACTGAGTTACTAGGTAATGAACTAAAAGAGATATTGCGACAGAAAATCTATATTTCTAAAAATATAGATAGGTTGTTTACTGGTGACATATCAGAAGAATTAATCAATAGTATTAATACGGACTATAACCATATAAAGCTAGTTAATAACCTTCGGGATTATCTTCAATCAAAAGAAATCAATATAAATAAAATTTCTACTGTAGAAAAAAACCATTTTCTTTCCGTGATGACTCTTGATTCACTTCTTGAAGAGATTACTTTTGATGAGTTAATGAATATAGAACTTCCTAATAATCCAGGAAGATTCGAAATTCTTCAAAATGAACCTCTAAAAATAATTGATGGAGCACATAATCTTGAAGGCATTCGTTGTCTTTTGGCAGATTTTAATAGAATAAATCAATCACCATACATTGATTTGTTTGTGGGGTTCAAAAAAGGGAAAGACTATTGTGAAATTCTAAATTTAATCACAAAAGATACAAATTATAGAATTAATTTAATTCAGGACAACACTTTTTTCGAACAACAAAAAGTTGCTAAGATTGCTGAACATTTGGATAAAATTCAACACAGGTATCAAATTGTGTCTTTAAAGAAATTTATAGAAAATAAAAATCCTTCTATATTACTAGGTAGTTTATATTTAATTGGGGAGTTTAAAAAGGATATATAATGAAAACATTTTTTATGATAAAACCAGATGGAGTAAAAAGAAACCTCATTGGAGAGGTCATCTCTAGGGTAGAGAAAAAAGGTTTTAAAATTACCAAAATTAAGATGATGATGATATCAAAATCACTTGCTGCGGAACATTATGGAGAACATAATGATAAACCATTTTTTAATGATTTAGTTGAGTTTATAACAAGCGGTCCGGTTGTTGCAATGCAAGTTGAGGGAGAAAATGTTGTGGCACAAATTAGAAATTTGATGGGTGCAACAAACCCTTCTGATGCTACCCCAGGCTCGATTAGAGGAGATTTAGCTACAGAACTTGATCAAAATGTTGTCCATGGTTCTGATTCTGATACAAGTGCTGAGAGAGAGCTAAATTTATTCTTTTCAGAATAAAAAATTTTAAATGTACCTTTAATAGATTAATCTAGGTATACATGGCTGGTTTAAATTTAAGAAGAACTTTGTTTGGTGGCAATGATATTGCTATTGACTTAGGGACAGCAAATACTCTTATATACGTTAAAGGAGTGGGTGTAGTAATTGACGAGCCCACTTTACTGGCAGTTAATAAGAATGATAACTCTGTAATTACTATTGGAAAAGAAGCAAAAAAACTTGTTGGGCGAGTTCCAGACTCTATAGAGTTAATTAAGCCATTAAGGGATGGAGTTATTTCAGAAATTGAAATGGCCGAAGAATTAGTTAAGACATTATTAACAAAAGCAATTGGAAGAGCATATTCAAGACCAAGAATTGTAATATGTGTTCCAAACGGCGTTACAAGCGTTGAACAGAGGTCAATAGAAACTGCAGCACATGCTACCGGAGCATCTGAAGTATTTACTGTTGAAGAACCAATGGCCGCAGCTATTGGTAGTGGTTTAAACATTTTTGAACCTTACGGAAATATGATAATTGATATCGGTGGGGGCACTACAGAAATAGCTGTCATTTCAATGGGAGATATTGTAAATGCAAACTCGGTCCGAGTTGGTGGTGAAGACATGACAGAAGTTTTAATAGACTGGTTGAGATCCGAACATCAAATACTTATTGATTCAGGTATTGCTGAAAGTATTAAGCATGCAATTGGATCTGCATATAAGTTCGATAGGGAACCACAAGTTACAGTAACAGGTCGGGATATTGTAAAAGGCATACCGAAACAAGTACTTTTAGAAGCTAGTGATGTACGAAATGCACTATCACCTGTAGTTAAAAATATAGTTGAGGCTATACGACTTTCGTTATCCCAAACCCCTCCAGCATTAGTTTCAGATATTGATAAAGATGGAGCCTGGATAACTGGTGGAGGTTCTTTACTTAAAAAAATGGATAAAAAGATTGCTGAAGATTTAGGCATTCCAATAAATACTTCCGAAGATCCATTGAGCTCAGTAGTTATTGGTTCTGGCATATGTTTAGAAAGATTTCAAGACTATAAAACTATATTAAAATCTTCTCCAAAACCAAATTAATTCAATGTTAGATAACCAATCAAGAGCAAGAAGAAATTATGTGCTATATATTCTTTTTATATTTCTAAGCAGTCTTTTAATCCTTGTTGATTATTTTTCGAATAAAGAAGTATCGAGTTACATTCCGAAGTCTTTAACTTTTGAATTTAATCTAAATTTTTTTGAATCAACTTATATTGATTCTTTCAACTCCCTATTAACATCTAGAGCAGAACTAGTATCTGAAAATATAAGGTTAGAGCAGGAAGTAAAATCCCTCAGAGCTTTAGAAATTCAAAACAGCTCTTTAAAAGAAAAAATAGAATCTTTCGAAAATATTTCACTTATCAAAGATTTTAA
>Ga0222719_10003745_pt1 | contig 13460 bp, 16 predicted proteins | sample C33_34DmetaG_FD_165039 | JGI IMG/M metagenome (GOLD analysis project Ga0222719, IMG submission 165039) | Estuarine water microbial communities from San Francisco Bay, California, United States - C33_34D | ecosystem: Environmental > Aquatic > Marine > Unclassified | place: USA: California...
ATTCTCGACTTTCATTGTCGTCGTCATCGTAGGCAATTAGTATTTCAATGTCAGCAGTATTTTTGGCATAAGCAAGTAAACTGCCTATGCTTTTTATGACTGCTTGTGTTCGTTTTCTAGTGGGTAATAATATGGATATTTTAGGTTTGGTCATTCTGTTTTTTGAGTTGTTCAGCCACAAGTTCTTGTTCGCTTGGACTTAGTTGATCAATGTCATATTCGCCTGACGCAAGTTTTTCAATCAAGTAATGTATATATTGTTCATCGTAAGTATAACTGTCAGTTGTGGATTTGTCAATCTCCATCCATTTGTTACCGTTGTACTTAAACAGTTTGTTGGGCATTACATCTACTCTCAGGTAAACATCTCCTTTAATTGAGTCACTGGGAAATCTTGTACCAAAGCCACTGCGGCTTTCTCTGCTACTTGTTTGTAATGCAAACTGTTTGGCAATGTCAGGATATTGTTGAGCAAAAACTGGTCCTGACATTTTTTTGTCTCTAACTTCGTAATAGTCACCAACTTTTTTTGCACGTATTCCGTTTACTTCAACTTCTTCAGGATCTTGATTTTCTTCTGAAGTGTGCTCCACTTCTTCCATCTCATTTTGTTTTTCATTTTCTTTTACTCCTTGTTTGATTTGATCAAGTTGATCGTCGGACAAAGCACCATCATCCTTTTCATAGTTTGGCGCAACAACAGGGTCACCGGGCCATCCTTCGGGCTGGTTAAATCCCGCATTTAGATAAGGATGTGTTTCTGGTGTGTGTTTAACATCGTAGGGATCTACCTTGGGCTCTTCCGGTTCTGGAATCTTTTCTACCAGTTCCTCAAGTTTATATTCTACTTTGGGTTCTTCTTGCTTCTGTTCTCTTGCCCAACCAAAACTCATTTGACTGGCTAATAGTAATAATACAGCCAATGGATCAAACACAAATATGATTGTAATAATAACCCAAGTAACTGCTTTTTCTAGTAGATTCTTATCTGCTTCTTCACCATAGATAAACTCAGCAATGTATTTGACTGGTCCAACTTCGGCTTCTAACTGTCTGTAAGTTTTTTCGAATGCAAATTTTTCTTCTCTTGCTGAATCTACTACCAGTTGTTCTTTGCCGACATTGCCTTCAAGTTCTTCAATGCGCTTGTCAATGTCTACAGTTTTAGTGCTGGCTTGTTTACGTAGGTCTGCAATACGCTTTTGAATGTCTGAGATAGCACCAGCGTACTTGTCATCCACACGCTTCAAGTCTTGGTCTAATCCTCTATTAATGTTTCTTATTTCACGTTGTGCTGAACTGGCAACACTAAGTTCAGTACGTTTAGCCTTTTCTACTGCTTCGTCATATTGTGCGCCACCGGCAAAACTGCCTTTGAGTCTATCTTCGGCGGCTTTAATATCTGCTTCTTTACGATCAGCAGCCTGCGCTAGTCGCTGATTTTGTTGTTCAATCTTTTTGTCAGCGGCACCGCGAAGTGTGGCTTTTTCTTCTTTAATTCTATTATAGATTTTGTCTAGTTCTTGTTGCTCGTTGTCTACCAAGTTGTCAACACGAACATCTTCACCTTTGAGCAGTCTACCGATCTCTGTTTGCCAACGTTGAATCTTGGCTTCACTGCGAGCCATTTTTTCATTTAGGGTTTCAATCTGTGCCACTTGCTCGGTGCTCATGGCAGTTTGCTCAATGTGTGCTTTGCTGAGAAAACCAAAAATACCCATGCTGGTAATAAACATTAGAACCAACACGGCAATAAACATGTAACTCTTTAACAGTACAGGAGCACGTTCCCAATTGGCCTTGAGCCACCAAGCCGAAACTAATTTGGCTACTTCTAACACTGTACCCATGATAATAATTGGAATTACTGCGGCCGCAAAAATTGCTGTCAAACCAATTACCGAATAATATATTGCAACTGCTGAGATACTCAGACCAGTTAAGAAAGTTAAACTTGCTAGGAACATTTATATTTTTTATAGTGCAAATATTACTTATTTTAATATAGACCTAGATTAAAAAGCAAGTTTTATTTTGCCAATAAAAAAACCCGCCGAGGCGGGTTTGTAAAAACAAAATCGGATGAGCAGTGATTCTTGATCCTAGCCATTGGCTCCAGACATCCGATTGCCCCGGTTAATCAAATTCCGAACTTTGGTTGTTGTAACTTTCATATTCGTCGGCAAGACTATCAATGTAGTCGTTGTCCACGACATGCTCAAAAGCCGCATCCCACTCATCGGGTTCAATGTAGGTAGGATTCTCGGCGAGATCAATCAACATGCCTTTAACTCGTCCCATTTCTTTCTCCTTAGGTTAAACAGTTACGGTTTTCCAAGCCTGCTCTGGTGCCGCTTCGCCCCACCAGCGGTTGCGTTCAATTTTGCGGCGAGCGGCCAGCATTTTACTGCGAAGTTTCAAAAACTCCTTGGTGGGTTCGGCATGAATGCCACCCAGGGCCTGCATCTGTAGCAAGCATTCATCACGTTTGGCATAGGTACTAAGTGCCTCAACGGGAACCAAGAAAGGAACACCGCTACTAAATACCGGGCTACGATAAAGTACTTTTTCCATGTTCAACTCCTGTTTTGTTAACCTATGCCATAATTATAGCAAATTCTAGAATTTCGAGCAAGTACTACCTTAGTATTACTTTTTAGTATTGATTCAGTGCAGGTGCATACTTTCGTATTAACTCACGCTCCAAGCCGTGTGCGGGTTTGCGACCCCGTACAATGTCCACAATGCCGTACTCGAATGCTTCACTGCCGTGTGTCCTAATACTTTGGCACAAGGGCCAATCTTTGCCCTCAGTAAGTGCTCTACGAACGTGCTTCTGCATCCGAACTTTCAATGCCCGGCTCAGTTTCTGTCCGCAGACGGTAATACCAATGTATTGCTCTAGAGTAACACGATTGGTAATAACGTATACGCAATGGTTGGTGTCTTGCCGACGCTTTCTTTTCATCATACCCATATTATACTAAATTGGGTATTTTTGAGCAAGTACTACTTAAGTATTAGTGCAGAGTTTGTGGGTTTAAATCGTCTAATTCAAATACCTGTAATACTTTAGTTACTGTTTCGGGCAAATCATTTTCATCTGCTTCACCCGGTAAAATTACAGTTTTTAAATTACCTTCAACATCTAAAACAAATACAAATTCATTTCCTTCAATTGTGTCATTGATTTCTTCTAAATCTTCTTCAGTAATTTCTAAATTATTTTTTATTGTATTTGTCACGATATTGCCTTTCTAAATTGCGGTAATAACGATTACCTTTTTTAATTAATAAGTCGAGTATTTTAGTATCTTTACGAAAATAATGTCTATATATTTGGTAAGTTGGTGTTTTACGAATATCAGCATTCTTTTTACGATATACTAATTTTTCAAGTGCCACAGTGGCAGCTGCTGTATAGGCATAAGCATCAATTTCGTCATTCATTCCGTAGTATTCTTGATTTTCTTTGAAATAAAGATCTTTTTCTTTACTACGATAATATCTGCCTTCATTGAAATGCCTGCGCCTAAATTGACCCATATGAACAAATTCATGCCCAACCACACTGGCAATGTCTACTGCTAGTTCGTGCCAATGTGCAAAACTTAAATCTGTTTCATCAAAAAGAAAAGTGGGTTTGCGTACGGGGAATTGTATTTCAATAAGAATACATTGTTTGCTGTCTTGGTCCAGTTCTGGATCGTACAGGCCAGATATGTCAAACTTGTTGTCCAACACGCCTATGCTCTCTAGTCCGTATACCTTGATGTCACGGCTGGGTATGTTGCGATTTAGTCTGTAACAAATCTGTTTAGCAGTCAACTCCTGGCCCACGCATCTATAATACAGTTGGTGTAATCGGTCCAGTAAGTCGAAATAGTTCACTTTGTTACCTAAATACTAAAACTCCCAAAAGCACTGCCTGTACAATAAAGCCAACACCAATGGTAACTGTATTTACCCATTCTCGGTTTACTAGACCTTTTATGAACATTAAGGCCAAAGCAGTCCAAATAAACAACACAACATCAAAGTCCATGGGCTGTTCTATAAGCCCTTCCTTATAGGCCAACAAATTTGGCACAGTGGCACTGTGCAGTATCACAATTGCTATCCAACCGAAACTTTCGCCTACCGCATGTTGTATCATGCGCCATATGGGCCAATTTACCACACGATCGGCAAATTGATTCAGTTTAGTCTTTTGTTCCGCTGTCAGCATCAGGCTTCCCGTTCCTTGTAGAATATGTGCAGACCGATTTTGGTCAGCTTAGTTTTCCATCTACGCCAATTTGGTCTGACATAGGTAGCATGATAGTACAGTGCTTCGGTAAGACCTGGCAGTCTATAGTTTTCATAGAACACACGTTTGGCCACTGCCAGGCTTTCTTCGTACTGCTTGTTTGTGATTACTCGGGGTTTATGCTTGGTCACACAGACCCAACTAAATTGGCAGACATAACGGCCTGCCACTTTAAATTTTTGGTGGACTACACTGCAAACATCATTGGGAAAGTCCTCGCTGGCCACTCTGTTCATTGTGACCTGTGCAATTGCTATCTTACCTTCCACAGGTTCGTTAGCGCCTTCAAAATAAATGTTGCGTGCCAAACATCTTAACTGTCGGTCCTTTTCAGCCAAGCTGGGTGTGAAGTCAGCGCTGCTCATCAGTGTGGCTGCATGACTGTCAAAATATTGTTCGGTGTATTTGGCCAGTACGATTCCAGTTGCTACAGCAAGAGCCGTAAACATTGCTACCTTGACCAAAAACACAGTGGCTGATGTGGCAACTTCTGTTGCTCTTATTGTCATATTCTTACTCCTTTTTATGAGTAGTAGTTTATATACCAAACTCCTTACAGTATATAAAACACATACAGAACTGCAATAACTGAGTGTATTATAGTGTTTTTTGCACAGAAAACCTAAATTTTAGGTTATTTTTTTTACAAAACACCTTGTATTTCAACACCGGCCTGTTGTAAAAATAAATCGTTTTTACCAGTATCCAAAACTGCTCTGGCTGTTTCGCCGCCTACATTGTCTTGGGTCAATCCATACAACATGTAGTCTGTGGCAATGTTGGCAGTGTCGGCAGCATAGCCTGGCAGGCTTTGTACAAAACTCAATGTTGAGTTGTTGTCTCCATAAGAAGAAATTTCAATGTTGGCCTTGTTGTAGTTTAAAAACTCATAATAGATGTTGGTAGTAAAAGCATCATAATTTGTGTTGATTTGATTTACAATTGCAGGCAAGTTACCAGTGGTATCGCTTACAATTGTGTTGATCAATGTATAGTATTCTTCTTTTTTGTTTTCCAATTGAGTTTGCCAAGTTTCCAAAGACTGTGACTGTTCTGCTGCGGTAAGAGGTTGAAAAGCAGACAGCCTACTAATTTCTGTAAAAGTATCTCTAATCTGTGGACCATATTCAGTGGCAAACAATTGGGATATACCTTCATTTACTGCGTTCATCAAAGTATTTTGATATCCAGAAGCAGTGCCAATAACTTGCAGCACTGTGACTGGTTCATTGTTGGCACCAAAAGGCAAAAAGTGTCTGAGACTGTCTATGGCTTCTTGGGTTACCAAAGTATTTCCAGATAACGCTTCAACATTGCTGGCCACATCTGCTTGTATACTGTTGATTAAATCTGCTATTTCTCCGCCGTTGGTCAGAACCAAATTAGGTGCTCTGTTTACAAAATCCCTTCCCACGGCTGCAAAATCAGCAAACACGCTGTCGTTGGGTAGGCCACTGGCTCTATCAATACGCACATAGTCCAACGGGTTGGCAATGTTGGGAATGTTACTGCCTAACACTTCTTGGATTGTTTCCAAATCTGCAGTATTTCTAATTTGTAACAACTGTTCGGTTATAAAATCAGTGTATAAACTATTGCCTATATCTTCAAAATTTACGCCGGCCGCGTATAAGTTGGTGCTGAGATTGTTGATGTAGCCTAGGCCGTTGTCAATCAAAACTTCTGCCACAGCATTAGCAGTGCCAAAGTAGGGTTCAGCAGCATTGTTTTTTGCTGTGATAAGACTGGCCATGTTTCCAATATTTCTAAATGCTGTGACCAAGGCCGAACCAATTTTGTATTGATCGAATCCCTGTGTGCTTAAACCTTCCAGACTGTCTGCACCGTAATAGGCCAAGTCAGTGGTTTCTGCCTTCTTGAGTGCAACAAGATAATTGTTGCACAACGTGACCCAACTCACTGCGCTTCCAAAAACATTTTGAAAATAAAATTGATCCCATTGATTACTGCCGCTCACTCGATATAGTTGTATGTCTGTGTAATAAACTGCATTTCCGGGTACGTCAGTGAATTTTTCTGGCATAACACCAGTAAGTGCTGGCATGGGTGTATTGGCACCAAAAATGTCACCACTGGGATTTCTGTAATAGGTTTTAAAATAACCTTCATGGTAGGGTTTCAGTTGACCATTCTCTATAGTAAAATCTCCGGTGCCTAACTGCATTGCCACCATGTTGCCCTGTGAACTTAAACTGCCGTTATACACACCGCTGTTGGCCACAATAGGTATAATTGGCGCTCTACTACCACCATCATATCCGCCGCCATCATAATTAAAACCTGGTCCACAATAACTACCATCACTACCGAAACTGCCTGCACTGCAGGTGCCGCCATCAACACTTGCACTATTTGTGCCGCTGCTGCCCCCAGATGGACCTACACCTGTGCCGCCACCGACAGCTGACGGACCGCTACCAGGATCCCCCCAATAAATAGGTATCCCAAATGGTCCTACAAAATCATTGTTGGCCAAGTCCTGATCATAAAAATCTGTATCGATTAAGTACTGTTGCGCTTCAGTGGTTATATAAACAAGTTTGTGTACCGGAGCACCAGGAGTACGATCTATAAAATAAAATGGTGCTTGAGCGACAAGAGGATCTGGCGTGGCTCCTAAAAATTGAACTCTAATTGCAGGTCCAATGAAATCTACATCAGCACGGACGCCGTTTACACCAATAATAGGTTGACTGGGATAAACATAGTCCGGAAAATTACTTTGAATAAGATTGTATTCGTCTTCGGTGATATAAGCCAATATAGCAAGTTTTCCGTAATCCCAAAAAACTTTTCTTGGAACATTAATTGGAAGTGTAGCACGACTGTACCAATTGCCATTTATGTTGACAGCACCGTCCCGATTTATATCTACATTAAAAATTCCAGCCATGTTGTTTACTTTCTTTAGGCCAGTGCTGTAGTAGTAGGGCCAAAATTACCCAAGGAGTCAAAGCCTTGACTGCCCTGTAAACCTGCGTGAGTAAACCCAGCATCAGACACTGTAAAACCACTGATTTCACCACCACCATAGTCGCCGCCGGCGCCACCAGACGCACTGCCACCTACTACTGTACCGTAAAATGCCCATGTACCTGCTGCAACTTCAATGCCTGGTCCCAGAAGAATTTGTTCAAGTCTATTTTCATCTGGGCCACAATCAGGTGCTCGACGTAATAGATAGACATCTGATCCTTTGTATATGTAAGCAATACCTTCGTTGATATCGTAGTTGAGATCAGGCACTCTAGGTAATCCTGTTCTTGAGTCAATGTCAAATGGTGTAAGTTGCCCTGGATCTGAATAAGTTTTCATAGTTTCCAAAAAGGCCTGATTGATAGCAAAAGGAGGTGGATTACCTACTGCTAGAAAATTTGCTAAATTTAATTGCAACGGATTCAGCCCACCGTTGGTAATGGCCGGTGTCGATCCTTGGTAGACGTCTGATGGTTCTGCCATGTCTTTTCCTTCTATTATGCGTTCAGCAATTCGTCGCCAGTGTCTGGTGCTGTTTCTGGATTTTCTTCTGGGCTGGATCCGGTACCAATGCGAACATTTTTACTTGCGGTACGAACTCCATGACCACAAGTACCAAGATCACCTTTGAGTACTGGATAAACTCCGTTGATTTTGACCCTGAACCCTTCAGCCTGTTTGCCAGGAACTTTTCCGCCGCAGTGACTGGGCGGACATTTGGGTTTTTTACAGCAAGGATGTGGAGTATATTGAATATTATTCAACGCCACTGGGCGGCCGTTGACAAATACATTTTTACTGAACTCTGTGGTAATGATACCACCCGGACCGTATGTATCACCTGTTCTGGCTATTCCTGGCATAATGCTTCCTTATACCATATTTATGGCAATAATATAGGTCTATTTTGCAATACTGGCCTTGGGTGCTAATTCAAATCCTGTGGTTGTTTTCCAGTAGTGGCTGTGTAATTCAGGCACTGTTTCTGCGTGAAGTAGCACACTGTTTTTGCTTAAGTCCATGTTGGCATCAATTTTGCCGGTAAACAGGGCCTGCATTAGGCCAATGCCCTGCTGACTGGGCACTACCACACAGGGACGTTTTATAGTCCAGCCAAAAGTTGTGCTGTCTACAATTTCTGCCACGATTTCATCGCCGTTGGCCAATTTAAAACTGGCCAAATCACCTTTTGCATATTGTTGTTGATTGTTGACTAGCATTATACGGCGGCCTTTTCACGTAGTTCGTCTTCAGTAAGTTTTTGTAGTCCTTGAAAACCACCTTGCACAAACAACTCACCGTCTTTGTAGATCTGCGGCACTGTTCTGTGCCCTTCAGACACAATGAATTCTCTTGCTTCGGGTTGTTGTTCTATGTTAATTTCTTCGAACTCGATTCCTTTTAGTGTCAGCAAGTTTTTTGCCTGTACACAAAAAGGACAATTATTTTTTGAATATACTGTCAGCATTTTGTTTCCTCTATTTTATTATATACCATTGTGTACATCTGCTGTTGAATTTCTTGTTTTAGTTCGTGCAGTCTGTTGTGATTGTGTTCAAGCACTGGTTTGATTTTTTCGTACACTGATCGGTAATTTTCTTTCTGTAAAGCTTCGACCTGTTTCCAGGCATAATGAAAACGTTTTGCAGGATCGTGTAGTTTGTCATAAGTTTCGTCGATGACCTGGCCAAATGTTTCAAATCCCAACTTCCTTAGAAATTTAAGAAACTCTGGTGATGAAAAAGTAATAAACAATCTTTTTGCAAATATTGGTTTAGCAGTTTTTTCAGTAACAAAAGTTGCATAATCTCCATGTGTTTCGCAAACTAGACTGTATTTGGTCTGCTCATACATTTTCCAAGGTATAATTTCACTGACCCATCTTTCTAAAGTGTCTCTTACTTCCCATTCGGGTTTCATGTTTGCACTGACGTAGGGATATAATAAATCCTGTCCGTTTAGGATTTTTTCAATCTCGAGATTTGTGTTGTCGTCGTACTTGGGTGCTGTAAAAAGATCTCTGTAATTTACAATGCTGTTGTTGATCAACCCTGTGGTTTGCCTTTTCGCCATCACATAATCTCTGTGTGGTTTTCTGGCACCAAGCAATACGTCAAAGTCAAACGGTTTGTCGTAACGATTGTTTGTGTCTTGAAATGTGTTTTGATTTACTATGTTAAACATCCACCATGGACGATAAAGTGCATTGGCAGGAATCTCAAAATTTTCCATACTACCAAATGCCAACAGATAGTTGCGTATTTGCATTTTGTCTATCCATTTGTGAATTTCGTTTATGTGATTGGTTTCAATGTCACTGATCAACAACAAATCAAATTTTTGATAGTCAATGGGGTCTAGTTTGTAAGATTCTAAATCTTCAAATTCAAAAGGCAAAGTGGCAATGCTAAATGGTTGTGCTAGACAGGCTTCTAGATCATGACTGGGCTTGAATTCACTTTGATTTTTGAAGGGATAATCAAACCAGTCTACGTAGCCATCATTTATTTGTATTTTGTTGTATACCAGTATTTCTTTCATAAGAAATGTTTTACTTTGTTAAATATTTTTTCAAAATCAACAACTGTTTCTGTAGTCCAATCAAATCTTATACTATCTTCAAGATTGGGACAGGCATCACAAACACAATTAAATTCACTTGTACAATTACCAATGTCATTGATGTTAGTGTATGTATATCTTTTTTGTTCCAGCATGACAACTTCTCTTTGTGTCATTGTCCAATTGCCAAGAAATTCATATTCACTGAACCACTTGAGGCCATCGTGTCGTTCTGGTGGAACACCATTGATAATTGCGTCAAAACAATCAATGGCATTTCTGGTTTCCAGTCTGTGTTTAAGGGACAGCCAATCCTCTTTGAATGTAGGCATAAATTCTGATACAAAGCAGTGCGGGGTTTGTCTCTGTATGCCTAAACTGTTTTCCAGTACTTGATAATATCCAGGACTGTGTGTTTCGTTGGGCAGTATAAAAAACTTGGGTTTGCCTTGTTCCAAACAATGGTATGGTGTAATACTAAAACTGTCTGGATCTTGTATAAGAATTACATCTGCATCAATGTAATCCAGGCTTGCCAGTTTTAAGGCCTGCTGATAAAGCCAACTTCCACGATAGTCATCATCAAACCACCAATTACGCAAGGTAGGATATCGACTGTCCATTTCACTGTCGTGAACATATTTAAATCGTGAAGTATCTAAATACTGCGATAAAACTCTATCCAACCACGGCACTTCGCAGTTGGTGAAAATATAAGTTTCGTCGATGTCTTCTAAGTATTTGTCAAATTGTAAACTTAAACATGTGTGGCTAATTCGATATCCGGCAACAAATAATGCTCGAACAATTTTCAAAGACTAAATCCTTTAAATGTATCTGTATCAACGTCTTGCTTGGTACCACCAATAACGTAACTTGAAATTTCTGTTTCCTGTGGAGCCACTTGTACTTCTGCACCTGCAATCCATTTAGCAGTCCAAGGCAATGGATTACTGCCAGGTTTGATACCGCAATTTAAACCAACTGCAGTCATACGCTTGCAGGTCAGCCAGTCCACATAGTCGCTGAGTAGTTTGGCGTTCAAACCAATCATCGAACCATCTTTGAACAAGTATTCAGCCCAACGCTTTTCTTGTTCGGCAGCACTCAAGAACATTTGTTCGCATTCCGCAACAGTTTCGGACTTGATTTTTGCAAAATCACTGTCGTCTTGTGGTAACAATTTTATAAGGGTCTGCGTTGAACCTAAATGTATGTTTTCGTCTCTTGCGATAAGTTTGATAATTTTAGCATTACCTTCCATCTTCTTCAGTTCTGCAAAAGCCCACGAACAAGCAAAACTTACATAGAAACGAATGCCCTCGAGTGCATTGACTGAGTTTAGACACAACCATAGTTTTTTCTTCAGTTCATACATGTCAATTGTGACTACTTGACCGTTTACTGAATGTGTGCCTAAACCCAAATAACTGTAGGCCGTTGCTGCATCAATGAAATCGTCATAGTACTTGCTGATGTCTTTGGCACAGTCAAGTATTTCTGGAACTGTGGTCAGTTCATCAAAAACCTTGCTGGGATCACTGTAGACATTACGAATAAGGTGTGTGTAACTGCGACTGTGAATAGTTTCGTTAAAAGCCCAGGTCTGAATCCAAGTTTCCAGTTCAGGAATACTTACTACAGGCAAAAATGCCATGTTAGGACTGCGTCCTTGTACACTGTCAAGCAAGATCTGTCGCTTAAGGTTGCTGGTAAAAATGTGCTGTTCAAAAGTTGTTAGTTCTTTAAAGTCTTTGGCATCACGCAGTACGTCTACTTCTTCTGGTCTCCAAAAGAATCCCAACTGTTTGTCTGTTAGTTTTTCGAACTGACGATACTTTAATGTGTCGTAACGTGCGATGTCAACACCGCCATCAAAAAACATAGTACGTGCCATGTTACTTTTTTCATTAACTTTAAAAACGCTCATTTTTTTATTATCCTTGATTATATAACGCAACTGTCGCAGTTTTCTTGATCGTCCAAAACTTCAACAGGTTCGTCTTGTTTTTGCGTAAGTTTGTCTACATCAATTTCACCTTGGCCATCCATGGTGTTAAAATAGTACAATTGTTTAGTACCATATTTATAACACATCAACACATGCTTCAACATCTCACTCATTGGAATCTTTTCGTCTTCATAGTAGTGAGGATTGTAACTGGTGTTTACGCTGATACCTTGGTCAATATACTTCTGCAACACAGCGCAGAGTTTTAGGTAGCCTTCAGGCGATTTTTGGTCCCATAAGAGCTCATATTTGTTCTTAAGGCGTCGATATTCAGGCACTACTTGCTTGAGTACACCGTGCTTGCTCTGTTTAACACTGACAAAACTTCTCGGCGGTTCAATACCATTTGTACTGTTTGAAATCTGTGCACTAGTTTCTGCTGGCATCAAGGCCATAAGGGTGGCATTGCGCTGTCCGTATTGTTGTGCTTCGCGGCGCAGTTCTGCCCAAGGCATACGTTCTTGATGTGCGACCAATTCATCAACATCCTGCTTACGTGTGTCAATTGGTAAAATACCTTTGGCACTTTTTAGATCATGCCAACGGGTGCAGGGTCCAAATTCTTTGGCCAACTCTACGCTGGCTTTAAGCAAATAGTAACTCCATGCTTCTGCATATTCATCAACTAGAGCAAGAGCGGCTGGGTCACTGTAACTGACATCATGTTTGGCCAAGAAGTAGGCAAAGTTGATAATGCCAATGCCCAAAGGACGAAATTCCTCTGTTCCTAACCGAGCAGCCAGCACAGGATAGTTCTGATAACTCAGCAAAGCATCTAGTCCACGTACAGCCAAAATACACATACGTTCAAAGTCCTGAGGCTGTTTTACATTGCCCCAGTTGATAGCACTCAGTGTACACAGTGCAATTCTGCCATTGGGATCGTTGACATCTGTTAGTGGTGTAGTAGGCAAATCAATTTCGCAACACAAGTTGCTCATCTTGATAGGCGCACGGTCTTCCTGGAAGGGACTGTGTGTGTTTGCATGGTCTACGTTCTGTAAGTAGATACGTCCTGTGTCTTTGCGCTCCTGCATAAACTTACCAAACAATTCAACTGCTTTGTAAGTCTTTTTGCGTAGACGTGTGTTACGCTCTGCACGTTCGTAGAGTTCTTTGAACCGTTCTTGATCATTAAAGAATGCTTCGTACATTTCAGGCACGTCATGTGGGCTAAAGCAAGTAATGTCGCCACCCGAGATCAAGCGTTCGTACATCAACTTGTTAAACTGTATACCGTAGTCCATGTGACGCACACGATTGTCCTCTGTGCCTTTGTTGTTCTTCAATACCAATAAGTCTTCGACTTCCAAGTGCCAGATAGGATAGTACAAGGTAGCAGCACCATTGCGTACACCGCCCTGACTGCAACTGCGTGTGGCACTTTGAAAATGCTTGTAAAAAGGAATCACACCAGTGTGGTAAGCATCGCCACTGCGAATAGGCGAACCCAACGCACGAATACGTCCTGCACCAATACCAATGCCGGCCTTTTGACTTACATAACGTACAATGCTGCTTGCAGTAGCATTGATACTATCAAGACTGTCATCAGACTCAATGAGAACGCAACTACTAAAC
>Ga0222719_10003746_pt1 | contig 13459 bp, 22 predicted proteins | sample C33_34DmetaG_FD_165039 | JGI IMG/M metagenome (GOLD analysis project Ga0222719, IMG submission 165039) | Estuarine water microbial communities from San Francisco Bay, California, United States - C33_34D | ecosystem: Environmental > Aquatic > Marine > Unclassified | place: USA: California...
TATATAAATATATAGGGGGGTACCCCCGGTCGGAGGGGGGGGTGGGGGTCGGTCGTTTCGAGTCACCACCGCCAGCCTAGTTGCATATTTGTCACACTCCTGTTGCATATTTGCCGGGATGTTCAAACGTCATCACTTTTCATCAATACTTTCAACGGGTTGATCAATTACTACCCCGCCCGGCGGTGTGGCATCTACGCCGATTGCGTCAACGGCCCTAGACCGTTCGAGCCAAGGCAAGACGACCTGGACCCCGTGCGACACTTCCGCCTGAACCGCGACTGCCCGGGGCAACAGCTTGCCCAGGAGTGATACGAACGCCGCGCGGTCGCTGGCGCTGTCAGAGCTTGCCAGAAATTTAAGGTATCCTTTCAACCCTTCCTCGCCGCCTACCTCATCAGCCGCGCTCATTAGGGCCTTACGCAAGGTTTTAGCCGAACCCATGCGCTGGCGTGTTTGCTCCAACTGAACTGGTTTGGAGTCGAATACAGCGGGCCGGGGCGGGGCCGGTGGAAACGGATGGCCGTTTCCTGATTTTTCGCTTGTGTTGCTCATAAGCCACATAATACGTGTTATCTAAAGAAAAGCAATCGACCACGTATAAACAGGGTTGACACTACGCAAACAGCTTGGCTATGGTGTGCATCGTAACAACCACGCAAACGAAGGAATCAAAACGATGACACAGACAATATCCTTTTACGAAGACGGCAAGCCACTAATAACAGGCATCAAGTCTCGCATCCTAGCCGCGATGGAGAGCGCATGTACCTTCCACGATATAGACCGAGACAACATGGCGAACTGTGTAGACAACTTAATTCGGAGTGAAGAGGCCCGCGAATGGTTCACAGAATGGACCGGCATTGAAGTGGTTCTCAATATAGCAGAAACAGAGATTTAACCCGCCCACCATTCCCCCAATAGGCCCGTATCTCCTTATGGAGTGCGGGCCACAAGCGGTGCCAAACCGGCTCACCGAAAGGGAAATGAATATGATCAAGCTACAGTACACCCAGGAAGACCGTGCGATAATCTCTCAGAAGGTTTCGTTTAATACCATTCGCTCTGAGTTTGACTCTATGGACACAGGCCGGAGGCGCATCAATGGTTCTTTAAGTTCTAAAAAGAACAACACTTGGCGCAAAATCGTAGCGTTTCGGGTTCGGGCGTGTCCCCGCGACTATTAACCCCACACAACCCCCACAACAGCCCCGTTGCAGCCCTGAGAAGCTGCGCGGGGTTTCAAGGTGCTACCACTAAACCACGCAAAAAAAGGATTAAAACCATGAAGATCAAAGTAAAGGCAATTGGCCACCTCCCCGTACGCAAAGTGTGCGACTGGGTTAAATTAAAGTCAGCGCTGGAGAACGTGAACGGCAAGGCGGAAGCGCATACGGCAGACTGCAATGACGTTGTCCGAGCCGCCATAGATGCAGAGAAGAATCTAGACACTCTGAAGATTCTCAAGCGAGATCGAAAGGGTGCGCGGTTTGTTTTTGTCTCTGGCGATTCTGTTTCTAACGCATACAGCAACAAGGCATGGTGGAGGGCCGCAACGAAAGTGGAGCTAGAGAGAGGCGGTCAAGCTGGAACTTGGTTCGTTACAAACATAGAGCGCACCGAGATCGACAGCCGGGGCGGTTCATACACTACCTACTTGACCCCAGAGCAAGCCGAGCTTGCAATGGACCGTTTCTGTCAGCAATTTGAAGTAATCCCTCAACCAATTGCTCAAGCTGCTGCCTAGCCGGACAATCGGGACGCCCTCGCCCCCCCTAGGGGGGGGGCGCGAGTGTCCCGATTTGAGTCAATTTGAATCAGCCGTACAGACAACCGGACAGACTCGGACAAAGAAGCGTTTAAACGGCGCAAAACCGCCACCAAATCGGACAGTCAGCCGGACAGACTCGGACAACCAGTGAGAATCATTCTTAATAAGTAGGGAAAAATCGGGACAAATGGACTGTCCGAAACAGCCTTTTCGGACAACGTAATCTGTCCCGATTGTTAAGGTAAAATAAACACTTGCATCACTCAACCGGCTAGTCTAACTTGTAACAGTAAACAGAACACAACAAAGGATCAAACGATGGCCCAACGTATCACAAAAAAGTTTCTTTGCGCTCAGATTAAGAACCTTAACGGCTTGTTCAGTCAGCCAAATGAGCCTTATGTCCACAATGAAGACGGGACAATCGCTCGCACCGAAGACGGTAGGATTATAGCTAATGTTGGCACCTACACGCTGTCTCAGGCTTATGGTGGCTATTCCCTGGAACAAATGAGCAAGGGCGGTGGTGTATCCAATCCGCTCCACTCAGGCCACGTCCCGGCCCGTGAGTTATCCGACCTTATCGCCGCTTACATGGCAGGGATTCGTGACGGTCGCGCTTAATCAACACAACAAAGGAATCAAACGATGAATAAGTTATATCAAACCGCGTCAAAGGACGGTGGCCTTGAAGCCTACGTTATCAACACGCCAGATAACAAATACCGCGCCATTTTGCGCGATACGGACGCAAACGAAACAGTCTACATGTTGACCAGCCCTAGCATGAACCGCGCTGTTGATCTTTGCGAAGAATTCACAACTGGAGTCAAACGATGAAAAACCCATGGAAAAGTTTTTCGCCAATAACGCGCTCGTTCTTAACCGGCATGGCCGCCGCCCCCCTTATCTGGCTGTGCATGGTCGCCTTCCTGCTCTTGCTAGGCGGCTAGACCATGCAGCAAGCCCGAATTATATTCCTGCGCTACGCTGGCACCTGTAAAGGCTGTCGCCGCTACCTAGCCACGGGCGCAAAGGCACTGTTTAAACGCGGCCATATTGTAGGATGCTACGATTGCGCGGCATCATTAAGACCAGAAAAAGGTGAGTAAAATGCTTATTGAACAATACAAATATTTAGACTGTGACCCGAATTTCGAGTGGGACGCAGAAAGATTAAATGCAGACCTTTCTGCATTGGAGAAAGTGCGCGGGCTGTCGATAGCTCTCCTGAGAACAATAGACGAGCAAAAACAGCGTCGGGTGCATTATCACCCCACGCTAGACGCGCTAGACGATTTTAAATTGCACGTTCAAGAATCGCTTATAGAAACGCTAAATTCGGCGATCAGCGCCGCTGAAGATTTATTGGATACAGTCGATGAACGATAAAAAACGGCTGTGCTTGCATTGCGCGTATAGCCACTGGCCCAAGCATTCCGAGGGTGAGTGCAACGCGCTAACAAATAGGCCGGTGCCAATACGCGAGGCTAGGTCCGATACTGGAATGTGCGGCCCGAACGCTGTGTTTTTCGAGGATTGCATTGCAGAGCCGTTTAAACAGGCTGATTGACTTTTTGGGTCTAACAGTACAGGGTTGCGTAATGGAAACTGAGAAAACAGTGTCTTACAATGACTTACGCGATAGCCACAGAAGGCTAGCCAATGCTTTGCGCGAAGCAAAGGAGCGTGAAGCGTTGTTGAACGAGCGCATACACTTTTTGACCCTTACGCTGGGGGAACAACAAATTGGCGTTTTTCCCTGCTCTCCAGACATGGCCGACGCATAAAATGAAACACATATTTGAAATTGCTATGGGCGTTATAACTGGTGCGCGTCAAAAAGATTACGGCAAGCCGGAAGAAAATTTCTCAGACATTGCAACTGGATGGACGGTTATTGCTAAGCGTGCGATTGAGACGGACGGGGGCATTACTCCGGCGCACGTTGCCCTTATGAATGATTGGCAGAAAACGTGCCGCCTTTTAAAGACCCCAGCGCATGAAGATTCCTGGGTTGATAAGGCTGGGTATACTGCAATCGGTTATGAATTATCGAAAGACGTAAAAAGTGACGAGTCAGATATTTTGCGATTTGATATGTTGTGGCAAAACCTAGAGACAGAATCAGGAAAAAAAAATGACTGAAAAGAAGTGGAGCGATCAATTCCCTCCTGGCATTCAGCAAGAAATCAAACGCTACATGTCATACCTTGGCACAAAAGGCGGGAGCGCGGGAAAAGGCGACTCGAAGCGCCGTGGTGACAGCGAATACTACAAGTCCATTCGCGCCAAACGCACACTTAAAAACAAAATTAAACAAGCACAAGATGAAGCCGAGAAAATTTCTACCGAGTGATTCTTGGGATGGCGTTAGCGATTGGCTTAAAGCACGCAACAAACTGTCATGGTCGATTGGCGGTTATTATTATGTGCGTGATCTAGATAGCAAACACGTACAGAAAATGCGCCGGCGCGCATTCATACGCTTGGTAGATGCTATGCGTATGGACGAAGGTTTAGAGCCTTTTTTGCCTGACTCTAAGCCCTTCGCCAAATCCTCTTGCCAGCCGGAATAATCAGGCTCTTTTCGTTAAACAGTTTCTTTATTGCACGCTGTAGTGTTTTGTATCTAGTCGCCTGATTCTCATACCTGTGCATCAAAGCGTTTTGCATCTCTTGTTCTGTCGCAGTACCGGCCTTTGGTATTGCGTCTAATACGTCGCGCTCGTTATCGTTGAGCATAGCGGCATTGTGTTTGAGATTCGCAACAAGATCGTTCCAAGTCGCTACTAGGCTCTGTATCTCCTCTCCATCCTCATCCACGCCGACATTTTTTGACTCTAATGTGAACCATTGCGTGTCCAGCTTGTCGCCGTCCTTCTGTTTAAACACCTCCAATTGTGCAGACAGAGAGTCTTTGTCAGGACGATAGCAGCCAAGCAGAAAGTCCAGGTTAGCCGTGATCGCAGAACTACCCCTGGGCCGCTCACTCGCAGAGTGGCCTGTATGGTGCAGTATAATGACCGTACAGCCGTATTCTGCGCGTAGCTTGGTGTTCATACTGCGTATGTAGTCCGCGATGTCTGTGCTGCTGTTCTCGTCGCCGCTGAAGGTCTGCGATAGCGTGTCAATAACGACAAGTGACGGCGGCTCCGGCAGAGCCCGAATAGCATTGGTGAGCCGGTCGATTTCTTCTTCTACTGTCAGTAACAAGGGCGTTATGCAGATGTTAAAATTCTCTGTTACTTTTAACCCGCGCTTTTCATGCCATGCTTTAATGCGCCGATACACTCCAGCGCCGCCTTCTGCTGCAACGTAGACAACATTACCTTCTGTTGTTTTGCGGTTGCACCAGTTCAGGCCATGAGCAACGTGCAGACCAAAGTCCAAAGCAATAAAGGATTTGAATGCACCACTAGCCCCGAACAGCATTCCCATGCTGTCGGCTGGCACCAAGCCCTTAACGAGCCAGCTAATGCTACCGCTGATACGCTCAAGTTCATCTATGCCAACGAGCAAGCTGTCCTCACCGTCGATTACCGGCATATCAATAATTGGTTTACGGTATCTCTCAGCGCCGGAAACCATACGCGGTATTTCGTTGTACCGTTCTTCCCATCGTTGATATTCATGCGGCTCAGTAGGACGCACCGCAAGCATTAGCCCGCGCAAGTGTTCGACTACAGCGCCACCGCTAGTCCCTGCCTTCACCAGCTTAGAGCTTAGTTTAAGCAGAGGGTCATGGTAGCTGCGGTCCTTCGGCACATCGCTGGCAAGCGCGGCAATCAATGACGCATGATCCGCGCCAGATATTTTAGCGGTTTCAGAGTCAACAACGGTGCTGTATCGCTTGATCTGCTCCAAATCCAGGCCAAACGCACCGCAAGCGTCAGCCAAAGAATAGCGCGATTCTAGGTCCATCGACCTAGCGCGTACCGACCAGTTGTTAGCGCGTAGCTTAGTGTTTACGCCGTTGGGTAGCCTCAGATACCGCACCGCATTGTTGCCGGACTTGTCTGCTTTGATTAAGTCAGCGTCAGCCATAGCTTGCATAACAGCGTCTACTGTCTGCTGGTCTGCTGCATCTGGGTCGTCCAGGTCAATTAAGATGCCCATTTGAAAATTGTTTGTGCTGGTCTCGATCAGCCAACTCAGACTGCCAACAACGTCGTCGGGGTTAGCGTCATCTGCCACAAGCGCAAGAAGTTTTGTAAACTGTGTCTTGGTGCGTTTAAACGACCCGCTATCGTCTAAGCCAGAAAGCAATGCTGGGCAAAAATATGTGTTCTGATCGGCTGCTTCATTTATTAGAATCTGCTGCGCCGTCTTGTGTTGGTAAGATCGACCTGACCACTGTGCGTTATCAGGGCTGGTTGCGAACGCATTAACCCAGAGATATTGACCGTCAACAATTTCGCCGCTGAGAGACTCTAAAAAACTAGCGTTGTTCATGTCTCACCTACAGCGTTAATAGATCATCAATCTTTATATTCAGCTTCTGCTTTTTTGCGTGATCCAATATCGCGCCAAAGTGTCGTTGCGGTATTACCCCGCTGGCACTTAGCCATCGCGTCACCGCGCTAGGCGCTATGTCTAGTACGCGAGCCGTTGCCCTAACCCCACCAATCTTATTAACGATTGAGTAAGCCGGTTCTTTTTTGTGCTTGATGTACATAATGATCTCCTTTGAAGGGCGTTATAACTACATGAACACTCAAAATCTATCAACCAAAAAGATCTTAAAAATGGTGTTGACTTTGTGGCAACAGTGGTAGTAGCTTCGTCCGCCTTAACAACAAGCAACGGAGCAAACGATGTCTTTCAATTTAAAAAGCATCCAGAAAAATTCATTGAGCGGCGCACCGAGGGTTATGCTCTACGGTGTTGAGGGCATTGGTAAAACAACCTTTGCCTCTGGCGCACCAAAGCCTATTTTTATTCCTACGGAGGATGGGCTAGGCAATCTCAAGGTCGATCACTTTCCATTAGTTGAAAAGTTTTCCGATGTTATGGACGCGGTGGCCAGTCTATATAAAGAAGATCACAAATACGGCACCGCTGTTTTAGACAGTTTAGATTGGTGCGAGAACATGATCTGGCGACAAGTCGAGTCCACGCATGACGCTAAAGATTTAGCGTACGGCAAGGGCGCGGTTATTGCCGCCGAGATGTGGCGTGATTTATTAGCCGGTTTAAACGCTTTGCGTAACGACAAGGGCATGTCTATTATTTTAATCGCGCATACAACGATCAAACGCTTTGACTCGCCAGAGACAGAGCCGTATGACCGTTACCAGCCGAAACTACAAGAGCGGTCAAATGCTTTGATCCGCGAGTGGTGTGACGCTGTGTTCTTCGCCAACTACAAGACGCTCGTAAAGAAAGACGACATCGGATTTAACAAGCAGGTTGCCAGAGGTATCAGTACCGGCGAACGCTTGTTGCATACTAGTGAGCGTCCCGCATACATGGCAAAGAATAGATACAAATTGCCAGACACGATCCCGATGCAGTGGGATGATTTTGAAACTGCAATCACGCAAACAATGGAAGGTAAATAAGATGCCAGAATTTTCTTTTGAACTAGATCAAGACTACGCGCCAGCGCCCGTTAAATCATACGAACCGCTAGAGCGTGGTGACTATCAGTGCATTGTCATTGAAACCAGCATTAAGACAACCAAGGCTGGCACCGGAGAGTACATAGAGGTGGTGCTACAGGTTGTAGACGGTGAGCATAGCGGTCGCCGCCTGTGGGATCGCCTCAATGTTAGCAATCCCAACAAACAGGCAGAAGAAATCGCACGCCGCCAACTCACTGGTTTATGCCAAGCTGTTGGTATGGACATGGGTAGCAAGCTGGCTAATACAGAGCAGTTACACGACATACCTATGTCAGTAGCCGTTGATATTGACCGCAAAGACCCAACGCGAAACAGGATTGTTGCGTACAACAGCCTGGGCGCAAGTAGCCCTGCTACTGCTCCTGTTTCTGACGCTGCGGCAGAGGCTCCTTCTTCTAACAAGAAACCCTGGGAGAAGTAGCCTTGCCACAGATGCCCGATAGCCAGCACTCCACTGCTCAGAAAATATATAATTGGTACCAAGAAAAGAGCAGACCCTACCGACCACACCTCGGAGCGTCGGTTATCGGGCATTCTTGCGACAGATATTTATGGCTTACTTTTCGATGGGCTAAACAGCAAGACTTTCCTGGGCGCATACTGCGCCTGTTTGAGACAGGTAATTTAGAAGAAACTCGAATTGCTAAAGAACTCAAAGGCATTGGCGTTGTGCTTCATACGCATGACGACAACGGTAGTCAGATCAGATGCTTCGATGACTCAGGACATTTTGGTGGAAGCGTCGATGGCGTAGGCAAGGGATTTCCAGAAGCAGTCAAAACCTGGGCGATCTTAGAAGCTAAGACGCACAATTCTAAGTCGTTTAAACAGCTTGAAAAGAAGGGCGTTCTTGAGTCAAAGCCAAGGCATTACGCTCAGATGCAAGTTTATATGGGGCTGATGGATTTAACGCGAGGCATGTACTTTGCTGTCAACAAGGACACTGACGACATTTACACCGAATGGGTCAAGTTTGACCAAACTGCCTTTAATAAACTGCGTCAGCGTGCAGAAAAAATTATTTCTGCAACCGAACCTCCGCTAAAGGTCAGTGAGCGTGAGGATTGGTGGGAGTGCAAGTTCTGTGATTTTAAAACCCTCTGTCACGGCGAGGAAGTGGCTGAACCAAATTGTAGAACGTGTTGTCATTCTACGCCTGTAGCAGACGGGCAATGGCAGTGCAGTAAATTTAAAACAGATTTAAATGCACCTACTCAGGAGAAGGGTTGTCAAGAACATATCTACATTCCGCCACTGATACCCTACGCCGAGCCTGTAGATGCTAGTGACGACTGGGTTGAATACGCTCACAAGAAAACAAAGAAAACCTTTGTAAACGGCAGCGCTAACTTTAGGTCAGCCGAATTACACAAGATGCCGCCCGACACAGTTGGCGGCACAGTTAAGAAAATCAAAGAGGCTTTCCCAGGGGCAGAAGTGACCAAGGTTGTTTCTAAGGCTGGAGGAGATGTTCTAAAGATTAAGCGACCGCCTAAGAGCAAGAAGAAGGTGGTTTCAGAAGAACCGTTTATTGATGATGAGATACCGTTCTAATGACAGGCAAGATGAGCAGAGCAAAAGGCGCACATGCAGAGAGAGAGTTTGCTGCATATCTGTCTGACGCGCTTGGCATTGAGATTAAGCGCAAGCTAGATCAGGCGCGTGAGGGTGGCGACGACTTGCAAGTAGGACGGTTCCGCATTGAGGTAAAGCGTAGGGAAACCCTAGCGATACCTCAATGGGTCAGGCAGATAGAAGATTGCACAGAAGAAGGCGAGGTTCCTGTCGTAGCCTTTCGCCAAAACAGACAGCCCTGGCGCGTAGTCATACGCCTGGATGATTACGTCGATTACATGAAGTTTAGCCTAGAGAATAATCCCCAAGATAAGCCCAACCAAGACTGAGACTGACACAATCACCGTCATCTCTTTCTCATACAAGTCAAACAAGTGCGGGATGCCGTTGACCCAAGGCTTCAGCTTTTCTTTTAGTTCCATCTTATTTTCCTCTTGTTGGTGGCTTCTGACTGTTGCGTGTACCAAACCACCAAAGCACGCAAGTAGTCGTTAAATAGAGAACCGTTGTGACTATAATGTTGTGAACCGTGATTGCCTGTTCTGCGCTTATCAAAGCGCCCACGCCAGCCATAATAGCCTTGGCCTCAAGATACATCATAGTCGTGATGGCGCAAAGATAGATCGTCAGCCCTGGACGCACCAAGCCACGTATAAGATCTAACACGACAAGCATAAAGCTGGCAGTAGGGCTAATTGTAGCCTTTGCGCTGTATTGCTTTGGCTCTAGCGTAAAGGATTGAGAAAAGGATTCTTCCGCTGCCTTGGCGCGTTTGCCTTCTGCCTCTACCTCTGCTACCTGAGTACGAGCCGCCCACTCCTGCGCCATTAGCTCACCATCAATACGCTTCATGTTGGCTTGATGACTGTACTCAGCTTTCTTTAACTCAATCTCTTGTTTGACTTTCAAGAAGTCAAAGAAACGCTGAAACGCAACACCGAGCAAGCCGGTTACACCGCCAGAAAAGATGCTACCAAGAAAGCCCAACATTCTTTATCTCCAATTCAAAGGGTTCACGCTTCATGCTGTTTTCTAGTTTGGCTACAGCCGGTCGAGAAAGCATAATTGCCTTTTGTCCGTCCATGTGGCCTAGCTTTTCTCCTAGCGCGATGCAGCCGTAAAGCTGCGAGCGCATATTGCACGATTTGTCGCCCATAAGATTTGCGCTGTGTATTCTGATGCCTGACCTGTCTGGCACATCTCGAATCAAGTACATATAGCGTTTAAACGTAGGCGAGTAGGTCCAATCAACTTGATATATGCCTATCGGGATGCAGCTTATGTTTCTTTGATTATTTCGATCTGGTAGCTCGCCAGAAAACAGCACGTTATTGCCAAAGAATATCCGACCAAAAGTACCGTGGCTGCTACTTTCCAGGCGTTCTATCTTTACTCGCATTTTTGCCACGCGCTTTATTTATAATCTCAAAGATGTCGTATTCTTTTGTCTTTTCTAAGAACCGAGCAGTTGCGCCAAGAATGGAATAACTAATAAAGCCAACGAGTGCGCCAGACATAAGTTGCATTTCCCAATTTTCAGAAGAACCTGTAATTTGTAAAATTGGAACAGCAAAGATAATTGCAGAGCCACAAGAAACAGCGCCGCGTGTAAACGCTTCGTTTATTGTCTTTGGCTTTATGTATGACATCAAAGCAAACCCACCAATAAGGCCACCAACCGCGCTGGCTATTTTTGTTGTTATGTACGATGTTGGGTCTGCCATAGCTTAAACCTTTATTATGTCAATCAAGCGTCTGCGCTTGGTTCTATCTTAACCCAAGATGTTGTTTCTTCATCCCAGGTATATATCGCTCCATCGTCAGGCATATCGACCGGTGCCTTCCACTGACACGTTTCTTCGTCTAACAGCCAAGACGCAAAAGGCTTTGGCGGAATGAAAGCATCCCTACCCGCGTCATAAGTAAATCCAACACCCGCATAATTCTTGCGAATGTTGTTGTTATAGCTCGTCTGCTTCCACTCGCCGCCGAACAATTTGTGGCAAAAGGAGGCACCGACTGATTCGGTTTCAACGCCGCTTTCATTTACGGTCTCGTTGTTTGATACAACAACAACGCGCTGGACAACGCCATTTGAGTCAATTTCTGCAAAGTGAGCCATTAGAAGGTTATGCTCCCTGATCCGGTGAATGTGTATATGTTGTAAGAGCCGTCTATAGTAAGGGTTGGCGAGCCGGTAGTTGCAGATGCCGTTGCAGTAGTGCGGAGAATTACGACTCCAGAACCACCTGGCTTACCATTTGACGCATTATAAACCCAACCCCCGCCTCCGCCTCCGCCAGTGTTAGCTGTTCCAGCAGTAGCATTGTTCAACGGGTACCGATCACCAGAACCACCGCCACCGTCACCTCCAGGCTTTGAGATACCGCTGCCATCATTATTTCCACCACCACCACCGCCAGCGTAAACGACAGATGCGCCTGAGATAGACGATGCGGTGCCATCTCCGCCATAGCCGTCTCCATCAGTACTGCCAGCCTCACTAGCTCCACCGCCACCGCCACCAACGGTGGCGGTGCGGGGTCCACCATCATTACCTTGTGACGGACTTACTGATGGTGTGTTTCCCGACCCAGCACCGGCAGTAGCGTCACCGCTACCGCCACCGCCACCAGAGCCACCATCGCCGCCAGCGACACTACCACTACTATTGGCACTGCCAGCGCCATAGCCACCGCCCGCAGACGTAATTGTTGAAAAAACAGAGTTTGACCCCGTTCCTCCAGGCCCGGTCGGAGAAGAACCAGAACCACCGCCACCCGCTCCAACGGTAACGGTGTAGGCTACTCCTGTACTGGGAATGAAGCCTGTAGCTGTGCGAAATCCACCGGCACCACCGCCAGCACCGGCACCAGAGCCACCACCGCCCCCGCCTGCAACAACTAAGTATTCTACATCAATGCCGGAATCTGCTGCGAATAAGCCAAAGGCTTGCGCTGACATTGCTCCGCGTGTGATTACTGTAGGCATGAAAGAGTCCTAGGCAAACTGAGTTTGAGAAGCCAAAACAGTAAACGCAGCCGATCCTGTTTTTATAATTGTGTAGGTATAAATATCTATACCGCTGGCGTTGCCGGATGTAGGCGCTGAACCGCCTTGATATTTAGGTGTTACGCTACTCCCATCGACTTGCACAACATTGTTGTAGTAGGGAGTGGCACCTTGCGTAACTAAGAATGTTACGGTCATCGTTTCGCCGGTTGCCATAGCTGTATCAAGCGATGTTCCAGAAGATGCGCGGAAGTTCACCGTCCAGTTTGCAGCAGCATTACTGGTGTAATACAAAACGCTCTGCGTTGTTACGTCATAGTTAATCGTGCCGGTAGCTGCTGTGGCTGAAACGGTTGCTGGCTCTACTACGTTTGTAAAAGATGCCGCTAATGCACTGCTAGAGCCGGTGAATGACTGTTTAGCTGTAAATGTCGTAGCAGTGCCAGGAGCAACATAGTCTGTTCCGGCTGTTGCTGCGCTTAGTGCGCTTGTGCCGCTGCCTTTAACAATGCCTGTAAGCGTTGTCGCACCCGTACCACCATTGGCAACAGCAAGCGTACCGGCAAGCGTAATCGTTCCGCTTCCAGTGACAGGTCCACCAGAAGTTGTTAATCCTGTTGTTCCACCAGAAACATCTACGCTTGTTACGGTTCCGCCGCTGGCGGTAGATGCAATGGTAATTGAACCGCTGCCGTTAGTAATAGTAATACCAGAACCAGCCGTGATAGTGGCTTTGGTTAAAGTATTGCCTGTGCTGTTACCGATAAGAAGCTGACCGTCAGTGTACGATGTCTGCCCAGTGCCGCCGTTTACTACAGCAAGGGAACCTGTTACCCCAGTAGACAATGGCAAGCTGGTGCAGTTTGTGAGAGTGCCGCTTGACGGGGTTCCTAACGCACCGCCAGGAGCAACGTAATCTGTTCCTGCAACAGCAGCACTAAACGCGCTAGTTCCATTGCCTTTCGCTATCCCTGTAAGTGTAGCAACGCCTGTGCCGCCATTAGCAACGCCAAGCGTACCGCCTAGAGTAATCGTGCCGCTTGTTGTAACCGGGCCTCCAGATGTCGTTAGACCAGTCGTGCCGCCGGAAACGGCAACGCTTGTAACGGTGCCTGTTCCTGCGTCTGTTGCCCACGTTGGAACTCCACCCGCAATAGTTAGAACCTGACCAGACGTTCCTACAGTTAACTTATCGAGCGTGTTTGAAGCGCTGGCATAAAGTATATCGCCAGTAGTCCAGGTGCTTTGCGCTGTGCCGCCGTTTGTCGCCGCCAAAGTGCCAGCTAGTGTGATCGTACCGCTAGTCGTTACTGGACCGCCAGACGTAGTAAGTCCCGTCGTGCCGCCACTAACGTCTACGCTTGTTACTGTACCAAGAGCGTTGGCTACCCACTGAAACGCAGAACCAGACCACTCAAGAAACGTATTGGATACAGTAGGCGCGTCAATAAAGGTAGTCGTGTCAGCACCA
>Ga0222719_10003750_pt1 | contig 13442 bp, 23 predicted proteins | sample C33_34DmetaG_FD_165039 | JGI IMG/M metagenome (GOLD analysis project Ga0222719, IMG submission 165039) | Estuarine water microbial communities from San Francisco Bay, California, United States - C33_34D | ecosystem: Environmental > Aquatic > Marine > Unclassified | place: USA: California...
GCGAGTTGATTGCCTACGCCCGTTCAAAAGTATTAGATGTGAAGGGCGATGTAAATGTTTCTATTGAACAAATGGACACAGTTATTGCCAACCTCAAAAAAGAAGTAGGCGACTTCCTTACACCAAAGGACGTTCCCAACCCCGTTGGCAAAGACCTTTACGACGGCATGACCGCTCTTCTAAAAATGTCAAAGGGTCGTCTTGGCAATGAACTAACCGACCTTTACACAGTTGCCATCGACGCTCCAATAGCCCTTGAAAACTCCGATATCAAGAAAGCAGTAGACAGAATATCAAAAATAACTGGTGAAACCGACCTAGAAAAGTCTCTTCAAGCTCTTGCAGGTATTGTTGGTAAAGCCGCTCGTGGCAAAGGCAAGGGTGAAAAGGCAAGAACCGCCGCAGACATTATTGCGACAGCAAAAGAAGCCGGTGCAGAACTTTCCGAGGCAGAAAAGAAACTCGTGAAAGAAGTTGCTCGTCGTGTTATCGAGAAAGTAAAAAAAAAGTAAAGCACCCGCCTTACCACGAGCCAATGCTTGACGACTCGGTTTATCCTCTTGAAGAGGAGTGGTCCGAGAAAGAAAGAAAAAAGCGCAAAGCAAAGTGCGACAATCCAAAAGGTTTTACAATGAAACAGTTTTGTAAGAACCAACGCACCCGTTCAGCAAAAGGCGAAAAGAAAAATTAATGGACGAGTTTGACAGAGACTTCCAAAGAGGCGAGCTTCTTTGGGTTGTTCCCTGGGCTGAAAGACTTGACCCACCATGGCTCACACAAAGTATTAACGGTGAATACGAGCGCCACCCTTACGCCGCAACCAAAGTGGTATTTTTGTTGACAGATAATATAAACTTTGCTAAGATACTAGGGTATGATGGAGTTGATATCATCGCCAAAGAATTCTTACGCAGAGGATAAAATGAAATGGATAATGTTCGGACTTGGTGCTCTGTTCAGCCTAGCTTTTCTGGGTGCGACAGGTTATGTCCTATTGAAGCTTTTTTTAGTAAATAAAAACGAATTTACTGACTTTGACCCTTGACACGGCGACTTTTCATCCTATCTTGTTATTGAGAGATGGAGGTGCTGAGATGAGTTGGTCAGGAACTGTGAGATGCGGCTGGTGCCACGAAGAAGGGCACAACAAACGCACTTGCGAGAGGTATAAAAAATACTTGGATAAATACTCTGACAAACCATACATCGCCAGAGAGATTGAAGACCGCAAGACAACAAAGTGCTCCTTCTGCACGGGTGCTGGACACAACAAGCGCACTTGTGAAGTCAAAGCCAAACAGAAAGCAGCCCTAGAAGTCTGGGACAACGAGTCAGCCAAAACACTGTCTCAACTCTGTGGCAAACTTGGCATCGGTCGTGGTGCTATGGTTCGCACTGAGACCGGCTGGAACGAATGGGGTACAGGCGTTGTTGTTGGTCTTGTTTGCGAAGGCTTTGACCACTCTTATGTTTCCTTCTTGGGTGAAGAACCTAAGTTGCTTGTTGTTTTTCCCAACGGTGAGAAGCGTCCTGCCTGGGCTCCGCACATTGATGAGGACAAAAAGAAAGAAGTTCTAGGCAGCATTCGTTCCATTCAACTTCGCGAGAAGGTTGAAACTATTCTTCGCCACTGGGGTTACACTCGGACAACAATGGTTACTCCCAGTTATCAGCCTGTGGAAGCCACAAGGGTCGAGCGAACGGCGCTGGTTAAATACAAAGAGAGTGAGAACGACAAGTTCTTGGAGAAGGTTCGTAGCGCAACAGAAAAAGCAAAATGGTTGCGAGAAGAGTTGGTATAAAGGAGGAAAGAATGCATTATCTACAGAAACAACTTGATGACTTCGTTGGTGAGATTGAGACACTGGTTCACAACCACTACAAAAATAATTTCCCGTCCCTTACCCTTCCAGAAATTGGAGTTGATAACGGTAGCAAGTATTGGCGAATCTGGACTACCTCTGGTAGTTCTAAGTCTGTCTTTGGCTTTGTTCGCAAGGACGATGGAGCCATCTTTAAGGCTGCGACTTGGAAAGCGCCACAGACTAAAACAAAAACTGCTGTGCGTGGCTACCTCACCGATGAGGATCGCATCAACACTTGCACTGCATACGGCATTGTTTATGCTCGATAGAGGTGAGAAAATGTACGAAGAACAACTAAAAACCTGTAATGGTCTTATCGCTGGTGAGTTTCTTTACAACGCAGCCCAGGAAGGGTTGGTTGGAGCAGAGACGTATGAAACAATGGGTGCTGTTCTTGGCTTGCTTAAACTAGGCATGGTCGAGGTTGTTTATGATGACCGTGTTGGAGCAGTCACCATTAAAACAAAAGAAGGGGAAGTTCCAGATGGCATTTTCTAAGGGAGACTCGTTCAAGTTCCATTATTACGAGAGCTACGGAGAAAAGCTTCTGGTAGAAGACACCTGTATTGTCACAAAGACACACGAGGTGGATGACAAGGTTATTGTAGAGGTTGTCTGGGCTTCAAATGGATACCCAGACATTTTCTATGAGCGAGAACTAGAAGAAAAAATTTCTTCAAAAAAAGCAATTTATTTTCCTATTTCCCCTTGACAAGAGCGTATTCCGTCCTATCTTGTTATTGAGAGATGGAGGGAACGAGATGAGTTACAACGGAACTGTGAGATGCGGCTGGTGTTACCATAAAGGACATAACAAACGTTCATGCCCTCAACGCCGCAAGATGGCTGAGGAACGTGCGGAGGCAGGTGACGATTACTTGCTTCGCCAGATGAACAGCAGAAAGAAAGTCACCTGTGGATGGTGCCAGGAGCAAGGGCACAACGCTCGCACTTGCCCTGTCAAGCAACGCGCCGAGCGTGAGTTGCCCGAACTGAAACGCTTGCTAGAAAAGTTTGTTCTACAAACTTGGGGAACCAGGGTTGGTCGAGGCACGCTGCTCAAACGCCAACATTGGGATGGTGGCAACCTCTACTTGGCTACAAACATTATTGGTAACTTCAACGTTAAGTTTAATTCCTATCTGCACCGCTGGCTGAACGACGATATTGACCATGAGCGTTATGCTTTTTTTAGCTACGTTCAAGGTGTCCTTGAAAGTTTTCACCTGCTCGGCGTAAAGCCCACTGGTGAAAAGACGTGGGTTAATGCGCCTTACAGCGCGTTTGAGGTTCTTAACAACACTATTGGCTGTGGTTACTCCTTCATCGAGGCTGGTCCAACAACTGGCGTGCCTTGTCCGGTCGAAATCACCCTTGAACTTGGCAAGGGTGTGACACCAGAAGAGGTTGTGCTCCACAAGAAAGGTTTGAAGATTATTACTGGTGAGTTGGACAAATGAGAGAAGTTTTTGAAGTTGGACAGTTGGTAAGAAGTGTTTGGGATGGCGACTACGGCGTTGTCTATAAACGAGAGCCTAAGCCCGATGGTGTTGGAGACGACTACTTTTACTCAGTCTATTGGCAGACCGGACCCGTTAGCGATGACCTGTGCTCAGAGTCGCTGGACCTCTGCACACCAGAATATTGGGAAAAAGAAATAAAAAAAGTTTGATTTTACCCCTTGACACCGGACATTTCCGTCCTATATTGTAGTTGAGAGATGAAGAAAAGGAGAGGAAATGAGTTGGTCAGGGACTGTTAGATGCTCTTGGTGTGGAGAAGACGGACACAACAAACGCAGTTGTCCTTCGCGTCGAGAATACATCGACTCTGCCGCAGAGTCTGGCGCTGAATGGGCTAAACAAGAGCAGCGTCAAATGAACCACCGAAAAGCCGTTCACTGCGGCTGGTGCGGTGGCAAAGGACACAACGCTCGTTCTTGCGAGCACAAAAAACAAGTTATTACCAAGCTCCCTGCGGTAGAGACTCGTTGCCACAAAATTATTGAGCTTCTTATTGGAAACCAGATTGGCAAGGGCTCAACTGTCAAAAAGACAACCAAAGATGAGTGGCATCATCCAAACTATCCAGAGCGCGCAGTTGTTCTTGGGTTCTACGCGAACCTCAACCTTGGAGGCAGACTCCCCAGCAAGAAGTTTCTGCAAGACACTCGTTGGACAAACCGTTGGCTTTACTGGTTGGCTCACACTGTGTCTGTCAAGTCGCTCAACGATAACGGAGAGCAGGGCTGGGTTTCTATGCCAGACATTTCTTGGATGGGTGTGGGCACGGTCACCGCTTACACGGTAGGACACCCGAAATACCGTGTTCAAAGTTGTGTGCTCGGTGGTATGCCCTTTGACACTAACACAGTCAAGGTTGATAAGGGCGTGCTTCCCCATCAGGTTGATGGCTTTGTCGAGTTCTTGGACGGAGTTATTGAGAAACTTGAAAAAAGGAAAGGAGCATGAAAGTGGTAGCAGTTCTAGTTTTTAGTTTCATTGCTGGCTTTATTGTTGGCGACCTTGTTAACCATATTGCGAAAAAGCACGAGGAAAAAAATAAAAAATGATACATTATTTTACAAACAATAAAGCAGCACCATTCTTTTTCTGGTTCTTGTCAGGGTTTCTTTTCGGGTTGGCAGTTTATTCAACCTGGGGCTTTGATGGAGAACGACTAGCAAGAGACAAGCGTGTAGCAAAGTGTCTAACGGTTATCCCAAAGTATCACCCAACCGAGGAACAAGATAGGCTTTACAAACGAGCGTTTGATAGATGTATGTCGGTTTGGGACGAGAAATAGCTTGACTTGCTTGGTCAGATATGGTATAAGGTAGATGTGACAAGGAGTGAGGAATGAACTCTCAAAAAAGTTTTAAAGCTTTAAACATACAACGGTTATATGTCTATCTTTGGTATGATGTGATGAGACCAAACGAATCTAAGTTTGGTCAACATATGGTCAATGCCGGTGAAGACCCGTGGGAATCATGCTTGAAGCGTGTGAGGAATTCTGCTGATGTACAACGGCATCGTGTAGATGGTGACGAGTACATACTTCTGACCATTTGGAACGTTACCGAATTAGCCACTAAACAAAACAAGTTTTACGAGCAATCAAAGATTGATGATTGGCTTAGGGACCAAATTGGACACAAGCTCGCTGGAGAATGGCACACACTTAGTGCAGAAAAAATGAAGGTAAAGGTTGACAAGCTTCTTTACAAGCTTGAGCAACCCTTACCAGAAGTTGAGCTTAGTACCTATCAAGGCAAAGTGGCTGTTGAGGCATTGACAGCATTCGCCAATGGGGCTAAGATTATTCTTGCCGAGTTGTGCGCTCGTTTTGGTAAGACAATCTGGGCTGCTGTTCTCGGAGTTGAGTCTGACGCAGAAATTATTATTGTTGCAAGTTACATGAAGTCTGTCTTTACGAGCTTTCAGAACGACATTTCAGGCTTTCAACAGTTTGCAGACTGCGTATTGGTTGATACTTCTGACAAAGATTATGAAGAACAAATCAACAACGCCCTTGGGATGGGCAAAAAAGTGTTTGCCTGTCTTAGTTTGTGTAATGGTGATAAGCGACAAGAGAGAATTAATTTCTTGTTCGACAATGATAATCAAAAACTGCTCTTGATTGATGAAGCAGACTATGGGGCAAAAAGGAAGAATCAGGCTCTCCCACTGATTGAAAAGCAGGGAGAACTCGTGAAGACGGTCTTAATGTCTGGAACTGGTGGCGATAAAGCCGTTGCACACTGGAAAATTGACAAGGCTATTGGCGTCACCTACGCAGAACTACTTTTTCAGAAAAAGGAAACAGAACTTCAGACGGCGAATGGAGAAACAAAAAATGCTTAAATACTTCAAAGTGAATCCAGAGCGAAACCGACTCATTCCAGATTTAAAGTGCTATCAGGTGGACTTGAGAGATCTAGTGGAGCAGGTTGTGCGGCTTGGTCTTTGGGAAGAGAAATATTTACCTTCGTGGGCAAAAGTTTCTGAAGATCCCACCCGCGCAAAAGGGTTTCTAACCCGTATGCTACAAGGAATATTTTATGGACAGAACAATCTAGATAAGCTAAACGTAGAATATCAGACGGGCACTGTGCCAGAAGCTGTATTGATGTTTTTCAATGCTAAAAACAAAAATCTTAAAAAGATTGGTAACATTGTGAAACAGGTGTGTGGTAAAGACTATAAAGTTATCACTTTGTGCGGAGCCTCCAAGTATAATGGAAAAAAAGTTACCAACAAGAATGCCGAAAGCATTGTAAGGAATACTATCAAGGAAAACAAGCGTGTAATCGTTATTGCTTCTAGTATGGCACAACGAAGCTTCAGTGTTCCAGAAATCACTCACACCTTCTTGGCATATGACGGTGGAAGTGTAGATACAGCACAACAGAAGGGTTCAAGGTCTTGCACTCCAGACGGTCTTGGTAAGACGGGTTATGTTATTAGTCTAAGTTTTGACCCAAATCGTGACGATAAGCTCGATGGCTTCTTTACAAAAGCCATACTTGATATCCATGCCCGTAACTCTGGTAAGATGACTGTGCAAGAGGTGGCTAAAAAAGTCCTCCGCTCAATTGATATTTTTTCTTGCGAGGTCGAAGGGGCTGTTAAGTACGATTTCGATAAATTCTTTGAAGGGCTTCTTGCGAGAAAAGATTCAATTTATCGCGCAAGTATTGATTTGTCGTTATTGAATAATGACGAAATCTCTGCCATTGCTAGTGGTAACAAGTTTACCCCAGATAAACTGCCCGTAACTCCGAAGGGTGAAACGTGGGAGAAGACAGAGAAAGTAGATAAAAACAAAGAGCCACCCGCTACCAAGTCGATTAACGAGATTAACCCTGATGAGCTAAAGGCAAAACAGGTTATTCTTGGCGTTTGTAAGAACTTAGATTTTCTTATCGGTGGTGCCGAAAAGAAAACCCTTGATGAAGCCATGTTGGTATATGAAACTAATGAGTCTCTAAGGGAAAGTCTTGAGCGTGTATTTGATGTTTCGTTTAGCCTCATTAAATCTATGTTTAAGCGTGGGATTATTAGGGGAGAAATGCTAAAACTTATTCACGAAAGGGCTTGACAAATACTGTTTTTTGACATACTATTCGTGTAACAGGAGTTAAACATGCTTCAAAGACTAAACTTTAGTGGATTGGAACTTTTGGTAAATAGGATTTTAGATTCCTTGCCAGATAGTGTTTGGAAAGACTCAACAGTCAGGTTTCTTGACCCTGATATTGAGTGTGGAAGGGCAATCTTTGTAAGGACCGTAGAAAAACGACTGAGAGATCTTGGTTACTCGGAAGAAAACATTTCTTCCCGTGTGTACGGTTATGCAACCGAGCCTGTAATCAGGAATGCTCTGGTCGCCAAATATTCTTTGGCTGGAAACTACGAAGTAAAAAATGTTTTGGAGGAAGAGATTGATATGAAGTTTGATGTTGTTGTTATGAATCCACCATATCAAGCTCCGCAAGAAGCAGAAGGCAAACGTGGTGGTGGTGATTTACTGTGGCATAAGTTTGTTGAAGCTTCCATTAATAAATGGACAAAAGATGATGGTCATATTTGCGCCGTGCATCCCTCTGGTTGGCGCAAACCCGAATCAGATAAGAGTAAGTATAAGGGAATGTTTGCCATGATGGCGCACGACCATCATATGCAGTATCTTGAGATCCACGATACTAAGGATGGAATGAAAACTTTTGGCGCGGGTACTCGATATGATTGGTATGTTATTGCAAAGGGAAAAAGTGGACCAACAAGGGTTAAGGACCAAAATGGGTCCGTTGTCGAAATTGATTTAAAGCAGTGCAACTGGTTGCCAAATCACTCCTTCGATGCCGTTTTTAGCCTTGTTGGTGATGATGGTGAAATTATTTATGATCGTGGTGCTTATGGCACAGACAAAAGTCGAGCGTGGACTAAGCAAGAACAAGATAACAACTTTAAGCACCCGCTTGTACACTCTACAACAAAGAGTGGAAATAAGTTTTGGTGGTCAAGTAGAAATGACAACGGTCACTTTGGAGTATCAAAAGCCATTTTTGGAGAATCCGGTATCAACGATGTTATTATAGACCTTAAAGGAGAGTATGGTATGACACAGGGTGCCATGGCAATTCCCATTGATGATAAAGAAGACGCGAGACTTTTAAAAGAGTTTTTAATGAGTGACAAATTTAAAAACATTTTAAATGCGTGCTCTTGGTCTAATTTCCGAGTTGATTGGCGCTTGTTTACTTTCTTTAGGGGAGGATTTTGGCGTGACTAAATCAAAGAAAAGAATTAAAAAGACGGGAGAAGTTTTTACTCCCGAGTGGCTTGTTGATGAAATGCTGGATAGATTGCCATTAGACTTATTTAAAGACCCTTCTAAGACTTATCTAGACCCAGCTTGTGGCACTGGTAACATACTGGTGAGAGTTATTAATAAAAAGATTGAGAACGGTTTAACACCTCTTCAGGCTTTACAGTCAACTTATGGTGTTGATCTTATGGTAGACAACGTAAAGGAATGCCGTACACGCCTCATGGAAGCTGCCGGTGTCACAGACCAAAAATACATGGACCTTCTAAAAACAACAATTGTTCGCGGTAACACGTTAGAAGATTCTGTGGAAGATTTGTTTAGTCGCTTCACAGCGCGTTATGGCGAGGCTCAACTTGCCGAGGAGTAAAAATAAAATGGGTATGGATATTAGACAACAAGCAGAGTTTTATGTAGACACAAGAGACCTAAACCTAGCATCAAAAGCCTCAAATATTATTCACGAGGCTACACTAGCTTTTAAGAAACTAAGAGAAGAGTATGATGACAAAGAGTATTTTGATATGGCAGTTCAAATAACCTTGTCGTCATGGCGTTATGCAGGTGAGAACTATGTCACCTCCAAGGTTGATTTAGAAAAATACGAGGAAGGTGTCCCGAGTGAAGACTTTGAGCCAACAGGGTTCGACGCTGTGGAAAAAGCCTTTGAGGCTCTTTCTGCCGAGAACAAATGAAAAAGAAAAACACATTAGAATATCCAATGTCAACACTTAGCGCACCCGTTAAGCCAAATGATATTGTTCAGTATAAAACAAAGCAAAGAACAATAACGGAGCATTATGCCAATGAACAGTTAGAGAAGTTAAGAGAACAAGCAGAGGTTATTCAACGTCAAGCTCTTCATCTTCAAGAGAGAGTAAGGTTAGCCAACATTATTGACGCAGCCTTGTTCAACTTTGAACCCAAGTGTAAGCAACCCTACTTTCTTTATCAGGAGAGTGGGGCTTATCGCCTTTCACTTATTGACCCACAAACGTGGTCGAACTGTCCCTGGGAGTTTGTTGGCTCGGTTGTGCAACTGGCTGATGGAACCTGGGATTGGCTTCCTGCCGAGAGCAATTAAAATGATTATAAAGGGAAGAGTATATAGACTAGCTTATCTAGACGATGAGAATATGCCCTTTCCTCATGTAATAAAACTATACCCACAACCATTAGTATTAGCATTAGAAGATGAAATAATATTATCAGGAAATGAATATCTAGCAGGTAAAGTATCAGTAAAGATATTGTATAAGGGTAAGGTAATAAGAGTTCCAGTATGGCACCTTTATGACCCGTATGAAGGGGGGTTAGGAGAGTAATAGTGAGTGTGGATAAGAGTGGGGAGAAATGGGGGAGAAAGGGAAATGTGGAGCAACTGTGGTTGTTACTGTGGAAGGGGCTGTGGTTAACCCCTGTACTTGGCGCAGAAGGGGGGAGAAGTCAAGAACTTTTTGATAAAAAAAAATAAAAAAATAATCAAAAAAAATGCACTTTTCCCCTTGACAAAGCCCTTTTCCGTCCTATATTTATAGTGGAGATGAGAGGGAGCACGGAGTTCCCCAAAGGAGAAAAGAATGGCTATCGACTTCAAGACTTTCAACCTCATTGTTGACCACGTTCTGCGCGACGGGAAACCCGTTATGATTCGCGGTCGCCACGGTATTGGTAAAAGCCAAGTTGTCTATCAGACAGCGAAGCGCTGGAACCTTCCTGTGGTTGAGCGTCGTGCTTCACAGATGACCGAGGGTGACCTTATTGGTCTGCCCCAGGTTGAGGGAAATGCCACTAAGTGGCTCGCTCCTGATTGGTTCCGTCGTGCGTGTGATGAGCCCGTGTTCCTCTTCCTTGACGAAGTTGACCGTGCTATCCCAGAAGTTCGACAGGGCATCATGGAGTTGACTGACTCTCGCAAGTTGAACGGTTGGCATCTTCACCCCGAAACGCAGATTGTTGCTGCGGTCAACGGTGGTGAAGAGTGTGCCGGTGCTTACCAAGTGAGTGAGCTTGACCCTGCGGAGCTTGACCGTTGGGTCATCTGGGACATTAACCCCACTGTTGAGGATTGGTTGACTTGGGCAAAAGATAACGTCCATGCTCTGGTTTGGGACTTCATCAACCAAAACCGAAACCACTTGGAGCACAACGAAGACCCTGAGCCTAACAAGGTTTACCCTTCGCGTCGTTCTTGGCATCGTCTAAACGACTGTTTGGTCAAGGGTGCTCTGGTCGAGGACAAAGGTGCTCTCGACGTTATCTACCACTTGGCTTGTGGTTACGTTGGGTTTGAGGCTGCTGTGGCTCTCAAGGACTTCGCTAAGAACTACGAGTCGCAACTGACTGTTGAGGCTATTCTTGACGGTGCGGTCGATAAGGTGAAAGACCTTTCCACTCACAAGGTCAATGCTCTCAATGAGAAGATGACTGTCTTCCTCAGCGAGAACGAACTGACTGAGACGCAGGTTGATAACCTCGCTGCTTACTTCGGTAACGTCCCAGCAGAACTCGCAGTTCATTTTTGGGGTCAAGTTGCTTCGGCTGCTCCCAAAGCGCTTGACAGTCTGCACACCAAGACTGTGGGTGACAAGCCCTTCGGTCTGTTCATCGCTGACCTTCTCGCCTAAAAAGGGCGTTTGGAGCGCGTGAGTTAGGGGTGCTCCTAAAGAAGCATTAAACAAAGTGGCGCACAGTCTCCTACCAACCTCATCTCCTGTGCGCTACGCGGGTTGGGCTGAAAAGCCCAGCCCGTTTTTCTATAAAAACCCCATTCTAAGCTCGTGAGTTAGGGGTGCTCCTAAAGAAGCATTAAAACTTTTTTCGAGAAAAGTAAAAAAAGTTTATAAAATGACCTTGACAAACCATTATTCCGTCCTATCTTGTATATGTAAGCTGATGGAGAGATGATGACTGAAACGAAACCCACTTTTGACTTGTCAAGCGAGCTAGTAAAGCTTCTCAGTGAGGAGCCCTTCTATGCCGCTCTTTCCCGCAGGATGGACAAGCGCCTAAGCACACTGCTTCCCACTGCTGGTGTTTGCCTTAACCCTAACACTGAAAGCTTTGAGCTTCTGGTCAACCCCAACTTCTTTAAAGAGCTTCCTCCAGAACAACGCAAGGGAGTTCTGTTCCATGAGTTCTGGCACATTATCTTGGGACACGTCACTGGTCGTCGTCCTGATGGTGTGAACCACAAAGCTTGGAACATCGCTACTGACCTTGCTATTAACTCGCTGCTCACAAACGGTGGTAAGCGACGTGAGCTTCTTCCTGAGATGTGCTGTCTCCCAGGTGAGGGACCGTTTGAGCAATACCCTCACGGTCTGTCTGCTGAGAAATACTTGGAGATGTTGAAGAAAGAAGGTGGAGACGATGAAAGCAAAAGTAATGAAAAGGGTAAGGGTGACCCTTCCAACGAGGAAGGCAACGGTTCTCCCGGCAACGGGGATACTGGTGAATCGGAGAGTGGTGGCGCTGGGAACGGTGAAACCCTTGATGACCATAGTGGTTGGGAAGAAGGTGAGGGAGGTTCCGCTGCTGCCGACATTGCTAAGGAAAAGCTGAAAGAAGCAATGAAAGCTGCGGCTGAGGAGTCGGCTTCTGGTCGAGGCTTTGGTTCGTGCGAGGGCAACGCAAAAAAACTTGTAATGGAAGCTATCAAACCAAAGGTTGATTGGAAGAAAGTTCTCCGAAGCTTCGTCAATACCTCAGTCCGAGCAAACAGGAAACACACTGTTAAGCGGGTAAACAAACGCTTCCCTTACATTCATGCTGGTAGTAAGGTAAAGAGGGAAGCAAAGATTGCCATCTGCATTGACCAGAGTGGTTCGGTTGATGACAATATGCTCGTCAAGTTCTACGCTGAGTTGAACAAACTGTGTGACCTAGTGAGCTTCGATGTTATTCCCTTTGACAATGAGGTAGGTGAGAAACACATCTACACTTGGCAGAAAGGGCAGAAGCGAGCTTGGGAACGGGTGATGTACGGTGGTACTTGCTTTGACGCACCAACCAAGTTTGTGAACGACAAAGGTTACGACGGGATGATTATCCTGACGGACATGATGGCTCCAAAGCCAAAGCGTGCCAAGTGCAAGCGACTGTGGATGACAACTGCTGACTACGCTGCTCGTCCTTACTTCAACCCTGCTCCAGAGCGAATGGTTGTTGTGGACTAACGGAGGCAATAATGAAAGAATGGATGAGTGAGTTATTCTGTGTGATGTTTTGCTTGACAACTATCTTTGGTTGGTATATAATCTTGGCATAGGGGAGGCACCCCCCTCCCCCCACGGGGGGGCATATGCCGGAATGTATGTGCCAGTTGGCACGGACCTTGCGCCCTTATGACATAGTACACGAACGACACACGGGTAATTTTCCCAGATTTGACTTTTACCGGAGCCACAGCACGGAGCACAAGGATGCCAAATAAACGCACATTCAAGCGAGGTGAGCTTGTAAGGGACGTTCTTACCCCACAGCGTCGTCTAGGTGTGGTTATCAAAGCACACGCCTCTAACGCGGGTCTATACACAGTTTTTTGGGCAACGACCGGCAAAGATACTCTCAGCTATTGGGCAGACTTAGAAGCAGTTCATAAAAAAGAATAGGGCAAAAAATTTCGCCAAAAATTTTCCCACATTTGGAGCACAGTAATGTTCAAACCCGGCGACCTACTTGTCCACTGCTCGCGTCAAGACTTGCGCTACCTCATTTTAAAAGTCCACAGTACCGAATATCGCGAAGGGCTCCCGCCCTTACAATGGCTCACAGTTTTATGCGAAGGAACTAAACATGATTGTTGGTCATCCAGCTTCACAAAAGCTTAATCGAGGCGACATAGTAACCCACATTCAACGACTTGGGTCACGAATGCTTATAATGAGCATCCACTCCGAAGAGTTAGTTTATCTTTGGGATGGTGAAAACTTTTTTTTATGTAGAACACATTTTTTGCAAAAAATGCCTTGACAAATGCTTCCAGCGTCCTATACTGTATGTGTAAGGAGTTGGGAGGTAATGATGTTCGGGTTGAAGCGCGGTGACCTAGTAATGGTTCAAGCGGGTAAGGGTCGCCAATATCGGGGGCTCATTCTTGAAAAACGACCAATGGGATGGATGGTTCAGATTCCCGGTGGCACCGGACTTGGACTAAACAAACTTCTCGCTCACCGAGAAAATATTTGGAAAATTTAAAAAAACAACCTTGACAAATGCTTCCAGCGTCCTATCTTGTATGTG
>Ga0222719_10003751_pt1 | contig 13442 bp, 11 predicted proteins | sample C33_34DmetaG_FD_165039 | JGI IMG/M metagenome (GOLD analysis project Ga0222719, IMG submission 165039) | Estuarine water microbial communities from San Francisco Bay, California, United States - C33_34D | ecosystem: Environmental > Aquatic > Marine > Unclassified | place: USA: California...
TCCATGCTAGAAAAGTCATCCTTGGTTAATGCTTCACCTGCTTGTGCAGTGGCTACTCCACTTTCATCATGCAGCATGCTTGAGAGAACTGCTTGCTCTGCAAGTTCGTAATCAATCATCCGGGTGCTTTGTAGTTACATCAAAATTTAAGCCATGAGTTGAAACAGAATTATTTACCACGTTATCATACCCTCCATCATTCAACCAAGAGTTTGGATGTTTTGCATAATTTCCTTTAGCATGAAAATGCTCGTTGTATTTCTCTGCAACTGTCTTCGGATCAAGCTTTGCAAGTTCATCCCAATTTAATCTGATAGTCTTCACAACACGTCTTGCAAATTGCTGGTTTTTACATACTTCCCAGAATGCTTGAAACCATGCATGAGTTTCCTCTTTTTTTGCATCCTTATTTTTTACCTCTGTATTATTTTTCATTATATCTTTAGATATAATAACATTATCTACACACGTGTGCGCGCGAGGATTGTAATACGGGGGTATTACATTGGCATTTTGGATGGTCGGTGCAATGAACTGTGAAATCGCTGCTTTTACGACCTCAGATTTCCTCATTCCTGTAAGCTCGCAAAACAACATTAATCTTGCGTTTGCAGACTCGTTTAATCGGAAAGATGTGGTGTAACTTTTCTCTTCTTCTTTTTCTTCTTCTGTCATATTTTTATCCTCCAATTATTGCTATTAAAAATGCAAATATGATGTAGATCCATACGATTACCGCACTGATGAATGTTACTGCATATGTTACCTTTTGTGTTGTAGTTAGTTTTTTATCGAAGTCCATTTTGTGTACTAATTTGTAGGTTTTTGTAGTTTATTTTGTTCTAGAATTTTAGCAGAATAGTTCTTTATCAAGTCAGTTTTTATCAAATATGCTTTTTTGGGGTGGGTATCTCCTTTGCCTGTGAACTGACGCAATGGTGGATTTGTTTCTACTATTAAGTTTTTAATTGCTTGTGGAGTGATGAATATAAACTCCGTTTTTGTATCAAAGATCCACCAATCTGCGGTGGTGGCCATCAACCCAGATCGCTTGCCATACATCTCAACCTCCACCACGAGGTTGCCAGAATAATGCGCCTTCCAATCCTGTTTTACCTCATATCCTTGCTTAGTATTAGCTAAGAAGAAATCAAAGCCTGAGAACTTGCCTGGTATGGGTATGGGCTTATGCCCTTGGGATTGAAAGAACGCTATTATTTCGGCCTCACGCAGCTTGCCAATAGATAGGCTGGTGTCAAACTCAGTCATTGACGCTCACTTCTACCCACGTCTCTTCCTCCTTGTAGGTTTTGACTTTCTCTTGACTGACTTCGAGGGTGATCGCTTGAGGGTCATCTTCTGGAATAATGTCCGCAGCCCTGAGCGAATCGACAAGGTACTTAACTCCCCCAACAAGGTTGTCCGGGTCGCAGATTCTGACTCGCTTTGAGATAATGCGGACTCGATGGCGAGCATCGCCTCCTTCTGCATTTCTCTCTTCTCTTTTACTCGCGCCCACCGATTCATACCCAGAAGTGTGTTCAAGGAAGGGGTTCGTTTCTTCACGCACAGTGTTATCTTTTCTCCCTTTTCCATTGCTAGTTGGCATCTATGTTTTTTCCCACCAGGTTAATCTTGGCAGCCATCTCAGGATCGCATTCAAGCATGTCCCTTATTGCACGACAGGTGTGAGATATATTACTATGATTGCGGTTAAAAACCTTGCCCAGCTCTTCAACCCTATAACCTTGTTTCCGTGCAAAAAAAACTGCACATTGGCGTGCTAATGCAACATCCTGTGTGCGCTTTCTGCTATTAATCTCAGCAACACTTACACCAAGAGTTCTAGCACACACCTCTTTAATCTCATCAATTGATACCATGCATTCCTTATTAGTATATATAGTAATGTCAGGATCACTTTTATTATTCATATCCTCACCTGCCAATGTAGCCACTAACTGCTTCATTGCTTCATGTAATACCACAACCGCGCCTTCAAAGTTCTGTTGCTCAATATGAGCTTCAGCATATCCCAGCACTTTATCCATCTCGTTTATTTTTAATCGATTAGCCATTCTTCACTGCTCCTTCCTTCGGTTTTTAACCATTTGTTAATTTCTCGTTTATCCCATGCAAATCCACGTCCACCACGGCATGTCATTCCATCCACTATGTAACAGGTAAATCCTTCATCCTCATGGAATTGATCGAGCGAGGTCTGAGATTTATATCCCATGAGTTTTAATGCTTTCTTGCTCGTGATAAGATATTTCTTTGCACCTTGATTTCTTCCCACTACGCAGACTTCCTTTCATTTTCCCAACGAAGAGCAGTAGAAAATTCAGTCATGTCAACCATGTTGCGATTACCCACTTTTCGTTGTTCTAATTTATGCTTCTTTACTACCTTGCAAACAAAGCTACGACTCACTCTAAACTTATCCGCAATTTGAGTTATGCTCAGTCTGTTAGTTGTAAATAATCCACCGAGATTTAGCGTTTTAATGTCATCGGTGTAGCCAGGCCATACATCAGTCCGTAAGCATTCACCATACAACTTGATCGACTCAAGCACTCGTGGGATCTCCTTTTCAATATCGTTGTTGTCCAAAGCATAACACGCAGTTGCATATGGTTCAGACTTTTCAACCACCAAGAATACGAATTGCTTGGGACGCTCGCCCATAGCTCGTAATCCTGTCATATAGAATGCTGCTTGGAATGCATATCCAAATTGACGCACGCTCTTAGCAAAGCCTTTCTCACTTGCATCTAATGTAGTTTTTAGATCAAGCACCATTCCTGTCTCACTATTATATAGGTCAGGACGAACCTTGCAGGGTGTGCCTTCGATCTCGAAGAATCCTGTGTGTTCAGTCTTGCTTGATGGATGATACAACATTTCCATTAGTAATGGATGTTGGCGTGCAGATGCAGCTACTTCCATGCACATATTATAGTCAGACTCTTGCAACCAACGCTTGTTAGGTTCTGCTGCTTCCATCTCTGCAAATGCATCTTTGTATGCTTTAGTGCGTGATGAGTTACCATCAATCTCTGTTGGCTTGCATCCAAATTCAACATCAACTAATGCAGGTTCAAGTGTAGCAGTGTGTACCAGACTGCCATTTAATAATGCTGGCGTGCTTGGACTTGGTTGTCCCATCGAATGCTTTACCTTCAGTGGGCAAGAGCCGAGCAATTGTCTTGCCCGGCTCGAACCCAACGCAGGGTCTGCATGATAGTCCTCGTTACTAATATTAGGACGTAACATATCAATATGGGACTTCGTCCTCATCCTCCTCTGCTGGTGGTGTAAATGCTGCAAATGGATCTTCACCATCAAATAATGCCGGAAGATTTATTGCTTTCAATTCTGCCTTAACGATAGCTCGCAAGTCCTCATCCATCTTTTTAATAGGTTTAGGATTCATGGCATAAGTTGTTTCCAATCCTTCACCATTACGCACAACACTGATGTCATACTTCCTGCAATCACCCCAATCCTCGTCATTAGCAAGCTGAAGCAACTCCGCTTGTAGTTTAGTCTGCGTAAGTTCCAATATCTGCACCTTACTCTCTGCATAATTATAAACCACAAACGCATAAAAACTGCGTGGTTTATCCTCGAATGCTTGTGGTGCTTCTTCACCTTCTGCCCAACGAATAGGACGCTTCTTGCCATCCACAACTGCCCAGCCTAACGTTCCACATATAAAGCCTGGAGTAGGCTTATCATCACTACTTCCGATTATTCGGAACTTATTATCTCCCTGCTGAAACCTCATATAGTTTCCAGCGCCACCACCACCTTCTGAAGGTGCTTTTATATTACTAGGTAAGAATGCCATGTTATTATATTTATTTGTTATTTTTGTATGTTTGTATTGACATGTAGTCCTTAGTGTAGTTTTGTGCGTTTTATGCCATCAAAACCCAACTTAACAAAACCCGTGTCAATTCGATTATCTCCGCAAGTGCGGAAAACTGTTAAAGGTCTTTCGGAAAGTACCGGGCTTCTCCAGGCTCAAGTGTATGACCTGATTCTTCGTGCTGGTTGTAAAGCGATTGAGGACAATCAAATGAAGTTTGAGATGCCTCTTCGCTTTGAGCTAAAGTAGTAGTAGACAAAAACTCTAATACTTGTTGTAAGTCCTTGATTTGGACTACGCTTGGCCTGTCGCAAAATACCTCGACTTGTCTACCCTCTTTCATATTTAACTCTATTCCATTTAACACTATTGTGTGATTGTAAGTAGTCATTTGTAGTTTATTATTTATTATTTTTACCGCCATTTTAAATTAGAAGTTTAAATTAGGATGCCTTTAGTTGAGGCAATCCTGAGTATATTCTGTCCGTGATCTTTGTATCTGCGTGACCCAACGCCTTGCTGGCTGCATAAATACCATCACTACGCATAATTCTGTGACCACAGTACTTACGTAATAAATGTATGCGGTAGGTTTCCTTCACGCCACACTCGTTCTTCAAAAAGGCATTAAATGTTCTAGGAAGAAAACCCTTTGGTGTATCCAACACTAATGCATCAGATGCTGCATCACCACGCAAATCCTGAAGCATGTTCCAATATGTTGGATCGCAAGGACGATCCTCAAAGTCTGTAGGCTTTGCACGCTTAATGCTCTTAGGTTGCCAGACACGTATCAATTTATTGCCATCGAGCGTTGAATAAAAATCAGCCCACTTTGCGCGTTGTATTTCCGATCTACGCAAGCCAAGCCCATACCCAAGCAAGAATGCTAGGTAAATATTAGGTCGCTCAAAGCGAACTTCCTCGCACTTTGCAATGATGCGATCAATTGCATCTGTGGGAATAAATGCCTTCACGCCAATCGGACTCACTCGATGTGCAGTCCAATTGCTAAAGAAGCGAGCTTCGATGCCGCAAGTCACATAATACTCGCACATGTTGCGACTGAATAAACTCTTCGCACGCCTTAACCTTTCCTTGTGCACAGGATATACCTGTGCGTAGTGTGCTGGTAAAGTTAAATTATACTGAGGATGAGTGCCACCCAAGTACCGGGTATCCATATCCTCGTTCATACCTAAATCAGAAAGCACTAGCTTAAAAATGCCAGCACATGCCTTCATCGTTTTGTACGAAGGTGGTGTAAAATTAACTGCACGACAGTCAAGATAAGTGTAGATTAGTTCACTAATGGGTATAACTCGCAACGGAGGTGCTACGAAATCAAGTACTATAGGGGTATTAGTCATTCTTGTAGTAGGTAAATTTTTTGTAGTTACCTCTACTAAGCGATTTGGCGTTTGTAAAGTTTGAATGCTCATAAGGTTATTTTCATGTAGTATAATACTTTTTTTATTGTTTTAACCTATATGTTTACTAGCGATCTGCGCATCCCTCTTGCGAGTGACAACCCATCACTGATAAACACTAGGTGTTTTTGTTAGCGATAATCGCAAAAAAAAGCAATAATTTTGGTCTGTCAACACATTTTGCAAAATTCTTAAAAAAAAGTTTAGTGCAAAAAAAAGCCACCCTTTCGAGTGGCTTGCGCTGATGTCCCCACCAGCATTACTACAAGGGATTACTACGGCCCTTTTGTAAAATGTAGGTTACTTGGAGTTATTTATTTTGTCAAGTCCTCCAAGGTATTTCCAATAAACCATATCCAATGGAGTACCTTGTAGCATTGCACCTTTATATTCTTTATCTCCGGCTAATGCTTGTATGTCTTGCCCTGCTCTGTCGAATACTGCTGTCGGTGGCAACAAGAACTCCAAAAACGCTTTTGCAGGCCCATCCCTTTGTGCCTTCATTACTAAGTATCGATTGATACCAATTAGTTTCCAAAGGTTGTTTTCTAGCAACTCGTCACGCTTTATTGGTCTACCATACAAAGTATCTTTAATCATGTCCGTACCTGCATTGGCAGCAGCAAAGACAGTTGCTAATCCAATCAAACCTTTCATTCCTTTTGCAGCAGATTGTGCAGCAGCTTTCTTGTTGCCCTGAGCATACAACTCTTTTGCTTTTGCAATGTCTGCACCTGCTGCTTCTCTGGCCACATCAAATTGTTTTATGGTAAAAGTTTTTAGCATGTACATAATCCTTGCATTACCACTTTGATTGTAAAACTTAGGCATCTCACCAAGCGTTGCAGGGTTAAGATCCAAGAACTTGTACCATATTAATTCCTCTACTGCTTTGGGTAATTGCTTGCTTGCTGGGTTGCTTTCTTGCAACTCCTTAACCATTTGTCCTGCACGCTCACTACCAAATACAGGTGCAAGCTCGTCACGCAGCCCAGGTGCATCTCTCTTAGCTTGTGCCTTATACTTTTTCCATGATGCATTCATGGTGGTATTCTTTGCAAGCTGATCTAACTTTTTTAATCCAACAACAGTAAATACTTTATCAAGAGTTTTACTTAAACCATCCGTGCTTGTGGCAGAATCTATATTGTGGTCTTTAAGATTAAAGTGTTTAACAAAATCAAAGTTTTCTTTTGTATTAAACAAGCTTCGGAATGTATTATCGAATCCATTAAAATGTATCGAGTATGCAAGGTCACCAAGCTGGGTTATTGCAGATCCGAAGTTGCCCATGACTTGCATATAGTTTAAGTTCTTAGCAGCTTGGAAAGCTGGGTTTATAGTTTTACCACTAAAGCGAGATTGTATAATGTCGCGCAGTTTTTCAATATCCTCTGCTGTATATTTCTTATCACCCTGTAACATTCTTTTTGCAACTTGCCCGGCAAGAGATTCATCAACCTCCATCTTCATGCCAAGGTCTGCCCCTATCCTATCTGTACTACCTTCAAATCCTACTTGTTTACCTTGGTCTGATGGTTTTCTAAACAAGAATTTTTTACGCTCAGTTGCCATGACTGCACGCTCAATGTAATTCTTTAATGCATCTGCTGGATCTGCATAAGCATCGAGCATTTCATCATCAACCTTTTTGATACTTCTTGGTTTAAAGTTACCAGGTAATGCACCACCAGGTTGCATAGGAAAACCACGTAATACTCTACTAGTAACTTCTGCTGCTTCTTCTGCTGGTATTAGATCAACAGATTCGTATTTATGTTTAACACGATAATCTTCAAGTGCCTGCTCTACTTGATTTCTAGTATCACGAAAGTCATCATTCTCGTTTAAGAATTTTTTAAATGATTTGTAGTCTTCTACCTGTCTTGGAAAGTAGTCTTCAGTATAACCAACCTCGATGCCACCTTCTTCTCTTGCATAGTCTCTGACCTCGTTAAGTGCCTTACGCATCTCGTTAAGTTCTGACTTATCTGTTATACCCAGGTCATCAGTCAATCTAACTATTGCCTTGTAGTCTCCATTAAGTAGGTTTGTTTTAAACTCACGCAGTTTTACTTTATTACCTTTTAGCCTTTTTGACATGGTGGTAACAAAAGGAGATACACGATCAAGAAATTGCCTGGTCTTTATGTTTACATTTTTTTCATGTGAACGAAAAATAGAATTAAGAATTGGATCTATGTTCTTTAATTTGCGTGATAAAGGTACAAATGCATCACTTATAAAATCTTTTGCATCAGATAATATTTTTTTAAATTGGTTTTGTCTGACATACATTGCTTTATCAGCAACATCTTGTATCTTTTCTGCTTTAACTGCATCTGGCTCAACCTTTGTTGGATTTGTTTTAGCCTGTGCATTTGCTCTTTTAAACTCAGGTGTCTTTTTTATTTTGCGTAGTTGCCTTGCACCTACTCCACCACCAAGAAGTAAGGCAAGAACTAATGGGTTAAACCCTGCCTTCATTGCGTCACTCTCTTCGTCATTAGTAAGCATACCAAGTGTTGCAGCACCACCTGCACCAACTGCTAGTCCGTAATCACGAGTCATTCCTTGCTTAATATTCTTAATGAACTTTTCGTAATTACTTCCAAGCTTTTCTTCTGCCATCCTTTCAACTTTACTCATTGGATCTGCCTGCTTCATAGGACGATCCTTGAGGTTCATTGCTTTGGTTGGTTGGTCTGCACCACCTTGGTTACCACGCATGGCAGATTGCAGATCAAGCACACCCTCCATGTTATTGCGCTTCAGTACCATTCTTTTTTCAGCAGCTAACTTGGCACGCTGTTTACCAGCACCTTTCCCTTTGCCAAGTTTATGGTCAAGCCTAGCTATACTCTCGTCAATCTCACGCAGTTTTTGACTATCTCCCAGACGTTGCACGCCAATATTAATCTCGTTATTTAGTCCACCAAATATCTCATACTGTTGTGCAATCTCACCATCAAGCGATTTCTGAATGCCTGCCATTACACCTGTTGCTTCTTCTCCTAGCTGGGTAGATGCTAATTGTTGTACTGTATCATCTGCTTCTTTTAAAAGTTTGTTTTCAATGCCCTGCAATACTTCACCTGCAACTTCTTCAGAGTTTTTTAAATTTATCAGTTGGCTTATATTCATCTGACCTATCAAAGGATTACCAACACTTGCATTTTCAATACCTCCTTTTTCTTTGATATTAGTAGCAAGTGCATCCTTTACTTCTGGTCTTGTCATGCCGGGTTTTAAGTCCACTCCTGTACCATCACTTAAAAACTTAGCTTCTACTGCACCTAATCCACCTCCAAACACACCACCAAAAAGTAGAGTAGTTGCTATTTCATCTTGAGTTGGCGCTCGATCTTCATCTATGTATGTCCTAGCTGCAAGTTCCGACCCAGCTATTGCTGCGCCCTGTGCGCCCCGTGCAGCAACTGCACCTGCCGTACCAAACTTGGTAACATTACCTAATGGAATACCTCCGGCTATTGTTGCAGCAGTAAACTCACCTGCTCCGAAGTCATCTTGCAAGCCTCTACCTATACGATATTGCTGAGATAGGTAGTTACCTAATGCAGATCCACCTGCACCACCTGCAAGCCCGCCAAATACACCACCTAATATTGCAGGTACAACTTCAAGACCAATGCTTGTTGCTGTCTCAAAACCTGTTGCTTCTTCCCGGTAGATTGGATCTGGCCCAATAACTTCATAACCATTCTTAAGAGCCTCACCAAGTGACATTGTGCGTATTGCCATTATCTTACTCCAAATTGATTTTGTAGTTCTTGTCTTTTTGCCTCAAGTTGCTGGAGTTCTGCCATTAAGTCTGATCTTTGCTGTGAAATATTAGAGTTTTGCACATCGCTTATAGTTTGTGGTCTTTGTGCTAAAGGAGTATTAGTATTTCCAAATGGTGAAGTATCAAAGGCAGTAGTAGTCATTTGCCCTGGTTGCCCAAGTTGTTGCTCTTGTGCGTTAAGTTGTGGCAATTGCCTTCTTATCTGACCTATGCGATCTTGCAAAGCTTGCATTGCTTGTTGCGGTTGCATATTACCAACATTTATTGGTGACCCTGTAGTTGTTGGACTACCACCTGCACCTTGCCCATCGTCAACTTGTACTTGTGTAGTTTTTAAAAGATCATCTGCCTGTTTCTGTGCAGTTATAAAACTTCCATACAATCTGCCAGCAGGGCCTGAGTTTGCACCTGTCAAAGGATACATGTCAGGGTCTTCGTTGGCTAGTTCCATGTACTTAGTAAATGTTATTTGATTACCTGTGTCAGGATCTTTAACAAGAGTGTCTGTTAGTTTACCTATATCTGATACAATAGACGCATATTGTTTCTTAGTATCAACAGGAACATTCTTTGCAGTTGCAAGAGAAGCGTAGTAATCACCTCTCTGTGATAATACCTTCATGCCAAGCTTTAGATTCTTCCTACTTAGCTTTGCACCTTGGTAGTCAAACTCAGCTTTACCTTCTGCACCACCAAATGCTTGTAATAAAAGGTCAGCACTTGTATCTGCTCGTTTAGCAGCTTTGACTTGTAATTCACTTAGTTCTTCTTGTCGTTCTACTTGCCCAGGTACTGCACCGAATTGTGCTTTTTTAGCAGCAGTTTCTGACGGAAGTAATTCTGCCCGGTTTGCCATTTCTGCACTTTCAAGTTCTCTCCTTTCATCACCAAGTAGTAAGTCTTTTCCTCTTTCTTTAAGTGTTAATAAAGCAACCCGTGTCTTCTCGTCTTTAATTGCTTTAAGCTCCTCTAAAGATATTTCACCTAATAAAGTACCTAACTCTTTTTGCCTGTTTCCTAATTTTAGGTTTTCAACAGTAAGATCCTCAGTTCTTTTAGCTAATCCCAATGCTTGCTCTTGGGTTTTACGATTGAGCATTTGATTTTGCATTTGATTAGATAATGTTACATTTTGCATTAACTGCTTACCTAGTTCTGTACGCTCAGTTAGTGAGACATCTGGATTATTTAACTGCTCCTTCATTATAGCGTAACGATCAGCTTGCTCTGGATCTTGCTCTGATAGCATATCAAGTAAATTGCTTTGCCCTTTTATGAAAGCTTGGTTCTTCTTCTGCTTCTCCTTATTAAGCCCATACTGCTGAATCATGCCTCCAATTTGTTGCCCCATATTGGCAAACATTTGGCCTTGCGCACGCCCTGCTTCAACAATGGGTCGAGTATCGACCCGTGCCAGCGCTGATCCGTAGTTACCGCTAAAGAATGGTTTTCTTGCCATAATATTTTATCTCCCTATTTTAGTATCCATCCACATACGGATGCGTGCTTTCAATCTTGGCTTATCTGATATGAAGCGTGCAAAGCGTTCTCCGTATTTTAAATAAGTTGCTCTAAACCATGAGGGTGATTCGTTTAGCATCCAATACCTAAATGCCATCCATGCTGGGTTATGTACACCATACACCTCACGAGCTACCCAACATGCTGCCAAAGCTGCGGTTGCAGCAGCACTTGCTAAACCGCTAAACTTTTCTGCATCTGCTGCGACTTTTGCGTTGTAAATATTTGCTGCATTTGTTGCTTGGTTTTGAATAAAACCTAGCCCACTCTCTGGGTTTAAAAATTGTGGGCCTGACGCAAGACCATAACCTGCTGACCCTAAGACAGACTGACCTGACTGCAAGCTTTGTCCTCCTCCTCTGCCAAGTATTGCTTGGAATGGATCGAGGGTGGATGAGTCTTCTAATGCAGCAAGTCCACCAGCAGCTTGGATGTAACCAAGAATACCTGACTGCTTAAGTTGTTCATTCAAGCGATCCGCATCCATTTGCGCGCCTGTCTCGAATTGGTAATTAGATATTTGATTAGCTAAGTTGTTTAGCTGAACTTGCATGTCCTCTTGCGCACCATACTTATTTGCTTCCTGGCTAAATTGCTGGTTGGCCATTAAGCGTTGCTGATTAAGTTGTGCCTCTGCTTGTTCTTGCGTCAGTCCAGCCTCTAATCCAGCAGCACGAGCTTGTTGGGTAAAGCCAGCATCTGCCATTGCTTTTTGTTGTGCTAGGCTTGCTCGCAACTGCTCTTGTCCCAGACCAGCTTGTAAACCTGTTTCTTGCCTCTGTTGCTCTGCTGCCAAGTTAGCTAAGTTAGCTTGCTGTGCAAAGCCTGCCTGTGCTTGTTCTTGTCCTAACCCAGCTTGCACGCCAAATTCTGCTGCACGATTACTTGCCTGTTGGTTTGCAAGTGCAGCGTTTAATGCTTGCTGGTTACTTTGTGCTTGCTGATCCATACCTGCACTTACACCAAACTCAGAAGCACGATTGCTTGCTTGCATGTTTGCAAACTCCTGTGCTTGTTTTTGTTGTGCAGCTAAAGCTTCTTGACTCAGACCTGCTGCCATACCAGCCTGTAATGCCTGGTTAGTTGCAGCTTGGTTTGCGAGTTGTGCTTGCATGTCTTGCCCAGAGGAATACTGAAGTGCTTGGTTTTGTGCTGCTTGATTTTGCATGGCAGCTTGTAATCCACGTCCAAGATCAGATTCTTGTAACCCTGCTTCTTGTCCAAGTGCAGATTGTGCAAATGCTCGGCTTTGCATTTTGCGTGCGTTGTCTTCAGCAACCCTTGCCTCTGCCTCTGCGATTGCACCTGACTGATCAAAGGTTCTACCCATCATTGTGGATCTTGCACGAGCAGCTTCTGCAATTTGTCGTTTCTCACGATCTGTAAGACCTTGGTCAAGCCCAGCCTCTGCATCCTTCATCAATCTCGCACGCAAACTATCTGCTTGTATTTGCCCACCATCCAAACCTGCAACTGCACTATAACCTGTTCCTTTTACACCAGCAGATGGATCGTAAGAAGTTGCTGCACTTAAAGCGAGTGGGTCTGCTGCTTGTGCTGCATTATAAGAGGTTGCGGCATCAAATGTACCACCTGTTACATTTGCGGTTGGATCATAGGTTGTACCTCTGGTTAGCTCTTGCCCGGTAATATCTGCTAATGCATCGTACTCTGTTTTTGCAGTTAACGACATTGGGTCTGCAACAGTTGCACCTGTAAAAGAAGTACCTGTAGTTAAGTTAACAGGTGTGGTATTTTGTGCTGCGGTAAAGCCTTTGCTTGTTAGTGATAGTGGATCAGTTATACCTTTCGGCCCACCAATTGCCCCTGCTCCCGTAAGTGAATCTTTTTGTGACTCTAGTACTGATCTTGCAGACTCAAGTGCTTTTTGTGTGCCAGGCTTATAGTCTCGCATGATGTCCTGGTATGTACCAGATAAACGAGCAACATCCTCTAAATCACGCTCTCGTTGACGAGACAAGTTACCTGCTTGTATATCCTCGCCAAATGCAGATAAACCTAAGAAGTTACCAGCTTCATCAAACCCAGCTTGTCTGCCTGACTCTACTTGTTCGTATACAGTTTCAGTGGTTTCAGTTGCATTAGGTGTGCCATTTGGAATTTCAAAAAAATCAAGGCCACTTTGTATTTCGTTTCCGTCATCGTCATAAACAGAGAAAATACGATCACCTGTGATCCTATCCGTTCCTGTTGCCCTGTAACCACCAACAAACTTACGTTTTTCTTTCGCAACTGTTTTTTGCACGCCACGCTTGTCCCCAAGCAGGTCAACCATGCCATCACCGCTTGCTTGTTTTTGAAATGTATAGTCATCTAGGTTTATATCTTCGTCACCACCTGCATCAGATATTTTAGTTTCTATATCTTTATACGAAGTGCCTACTTCATCTGAAATAGTGGTATTATGTGCGGATGTTACTTGCCATTCTTCTCCTTCTTCAGCATCAGCTACATAAGTATATTCCACACCTGAGTTATTTAATTGCGTTGGTAGTCCACCCGTTCTTTTAGTAATTCCTCCTGTCTTTGTGTCTAGAATACCATAAGTTGCAGACCTTCCGTTTAATTTTTCCTCTGAAGTCGCACCTTCTTCATATGCTGTTGCCTTTTTTCCTGGATCAATTTCAACCTGTTGATACCTACTGCCTTCACCGTCTATTACTTTTGCATTTGGTATAAAGAATCTACCATCTTTATTCTGCTTTACCTCAGATGTTCTATCACCACCTAGCAAAGTCTGCCTAAGTATATCCGTGTCTGTCTGTGCAGATTTCTCACGCAATGACTGTTC
>Ga0222719_10003752_pt1 | contig 13441 bp, 19 predicted proteins | sample C33_34DmetaG_FD_165039 | JGI IMG/M metagenome (GOLD analysis project Ga0222719, IMG submission 165039) | Estuarine water microbial communities from San Francisco Bay, California, United States - C33_34D | ecosystem: Environmental > Aquatic > Marine > Unclassified | place: USA: California...
TGGAGGATTTGATTGCCTCAATTCCCATCATCTTGAGTTTTGGTTCAGCGTACTTTACACCCTCATTATTATAGACGTTTAGGATGTATCTTTTCTTTGCAGTCCAGATGCCCTTGTCAGCAATTGCTTCTCGCTTCATGAACATCTTCTGCGCGTATGCGTTCATTAGATCAGCAAGATTTTGATAACTCTGATCAATAAACGGTTCAATCTTCTTTTGAGCAACGTTGTCCAAGAACTTGACCACCTTGTCCGCATCAAGGTGATGTAGTTCATCTCCCTGTTTAAACACTTGGTTAACCAAGCGGTCAAAACAAATGTATAACGAATCTGTATCTGATGCAATGACATAATCTTCACCCTCTGTCTTCAGCAGTTTATTTAAATATTCATTCATTCGTTCTTCAATCCACCGAATGGACAACTGCCCACTCAGTGTAATTGACTCTGCCATCCGAACATCAAAGAAGCGAAAGTATTGATTGCCCAACGCACCATAAGCAGAGTTCAATTGAACCTTCTTTGCAAGTTGAAGATTCTTATACTTACTTATGTCTTTCTCTAACTGCTTCTTGCGTGTGAGAAGTTCAAGTTTCGTCAAAGTACAAGTCCGCTCACTGCTGAACGATATGCCTTTTCGATATCGTCATTCACAGGAGTAACAAACACATACTGTGCAAAAGTAACCTGTTTTGGGTTCATTTCTCCAGTCACACAGATACCTGATGCAAATCCCATACCTTGTTGATTTTGTACCAGCATTCGAGGATCTGTTAATGTAATCGTGCCACCTTCGCTTGCTTCATACTTACCTACATATTCTCCTGCGACAGATACTACTGCCACTACGTCACCTTTCTTCATGTAAACTCCTTCAGTTGTTTATTAATCTCTTCAAGTTCTGTTTGTGCTTCAAGCATTTTCTTTTTGTACTGCACACGTTCATCATACATCCGCTGCATCATTTCAGGCAAGAATCCTTGACGATTTCGGATATAATAATATCCATTTGCGGTCAAAATGTGATCTTTCGGATACTCTGGTATCTGTTTTGCAATCAGATCCTCAACCTTGACGTCAGTGTATTCACCCTCAATGAATGTCTCTGGACTTATATTATACTGCATAATTAGGTGGGGGTAAAGCGAATTTAGATCAAAACTCATCACCCATTTATGCATCCCAACCTGTGGGTCTTTCACATACGCACCAGCATACTGTGCGTTTTTCTCTTTGCTCTCTTTTGGTGGGATAGCAATCTGTCGCTCAAGTAGATAGTTATGGATTAACACATCCCACATACGAACCTGAGTGAACACATCAGAGTAGTTTACTTTGGCATCGTAAGCAATAGTCAATGCCTGTTCAATCAGTCTCATCTTGTCTTCAAGTTTGTCAACCAGTTCTACATCTCGGATGTTGTAGTCAATAAACTTTTGATAATCAGTCTTGTATAGTTGGTGTAGATTCTCAACCTCAGAGTAATCCAGTTTTCTCTCACCCAACTCAACGAATGCAATATGATCAAGTCTGTATGATTCTTGTTGAGTGTATGTGAACTTTTTATACAGTTGTAAATAATCAAGCACCTCAAGACCAACTGGTTGATATTCAGTAATTGTCTTGTTATGCATACGATATTGTTTTTCGTTGATCACTCCTGCTGGAGATAAACGTTTAGCATCTTTTGGTGAGATTAGTTTTGAGATGCGATTGTGTAGATAAGGAATATCAAACCCATCAACGTTCCACCCCGTAACGATATCTGGATCAATCCTAGACCAGAACTCAAGGAACACATCAAGAAGTCGACGTTCTCCTTTACAGTCAACATACTTCACATTGTCTTGGGTTGGTGTATACTCTCCAACTCCAAACACAAAATACTTACCTTTCACTCCGACTGTAATCGCAATCACTGGTTGGTTTGCAAGTTCAGGTTCAGGGAATCCATCCTCTGAACCAACCTCAATATCAAGAGAAGCAATCTTAACTATTTCAGGATCAAAGTCATTACCATAGTTTTCGTTCAAACATGCATAAGCATAAAGAGTTGAACCATAGATCTTGAAGTTGTCAACTTCATCATAACGAGAGATAAAGTCTCTTGCTTCCTTAATAGAACCCAACTCCATTGGTTCAACAGGTTCGCCATGGACTGTTTGCCACTCAGAAGATCTTCTGGTGGGCAAGTATAGTGTTGGGGAATAATCAATTCGATCTACGATCCGACTACCGTTATCATAACCACGAATGAAGACGATGTCCCCACGGGAATAAAAGTTTGTATAAAATCTCATTCAATAAGTATACCGCATCACTGACCGATAATCAAGTCATAGATTTCTTTCCAGTTGTAGACACGAGTTACATCAGTTTCACTCATCATGTCAAAATCAATATTATGACCATGATTCATAAGAATAGAATTTAGTCCATTCAAAAGACCAACCCTTGCATTTTCTGGTTTGTCTTCAACCCAGTAGCAACCTGTATCACAATACTCTGCCAATGCTAGATCTTTGTCAGCACCAGTATCAAGATAAACATACCGTTCAAACACTGTTGGTCCAAACAACTCAATCAAGTTCTTTGTCCGTAGATGCTGACTGTATGGATCGTTGCTGAGACTGGTAATTGCATGGAACACATAACCATGTTCTTCATGCAACTTCTTGACATACTTAATTGCGTCACGCAGTGGAGGAATTTTTCGAATACTCGCACTTTCATTAAACATTCGAGTGAGTTTCTTACCTTCAGTGCGATCAATACCATACCGCTCATTAATCTTATAGATGTTAAATCCACCTTCAACCATTTCATAACCATGGCGAGTCATCCAACTATGGAAGGCATATTCCCAATCAAGCAAAACCCCGTCGCAGTCGACGAGGATTGTTTTTTCTTTGGTAGCGTAGGTCAAATTTCTTCTCCTACTTTCCGAATTTCCCGACAGAGACGAATCATCTCAATCATTTCTGCCAAGATAAAACCGCAACAGAATGCGATAACCACTGAATTTAAATCGTACATAATATAATCTCCTATCAAAGGTAGTTCGCGCCAACCCAGCGCGTTGCATAATTTTCAAGATCAAACACGTTACCACGTGCTTTGTTTCGAGCAGGAGCATTGTAACCTGCTGCCATCAAGATATCACCCTTTTTGAATTTTTTATCGTTATCAACAGCAACGATAAAACCCCAAACAGAGTTTTCAGTAAGAATTTTGATATACTTACGACCTTCTTCATAACGAATGCCTTCATTATAAGCATTGATCATATTCTTGTTAATATCACTCAACTCACCCTTCGCACAGCGAACAGTCCAGTTATAGTAATCTGCTTTCATTTCTTCAATCAGGGCAAGAATTTCGTTTTTCATAGTATTTACCTCTCTCTCATTTACAGTACCATTCTACCGTATTTGAGAGAAAAGGCAACACTTTATTTCAAATTATTTTCCTGTTTAGAATCAACAGGTTGCGAGGGTTTATTAAAAATTTTATCAAAGTTATCACGATATTTTTCATGATCTTTGGTGCGGGAGAAAGAACCCTTTCCCCCATGCCATTTACCACTCAACGTCCTTGTCCTCGGTATGCTTTATAAGAACGTTTCTTGGACTTATTCATCGTTTGCATTTTAACACGACCACCACCAATACTGGTTCGTTTTCCAGGACTGTCTGGTTTCCATGCAGTTGATCCAACCGACTTTGCCATTATGCATTAATTCCTTCAGAGTAAACTGTCTTGCCTTCTACCCGTGCAGCAGTGAGAATAGACTTGCGATTAGAACCATCAGACTTATAACTAACATGTACCCAACCGCTATCCGGAATCCCAGACGTATAGAACTCAAGTATAAGTTGATCAAAGTCGAGATTATCGCGTATCCATTCGGCAAGTTCTGCATTAGGAACTCCTGGAACTTCGATATCTGCTGCTTCACCTTTGCAGTGCTGACTCGTAGCAGATCCACCAACAGCAGCATTAAGATCAGGGGAGCGATAACCACTATTAAGCACAGTAGGACCAAAGTGATCTCGTACAGGTTGTACAACATTTTCGAAAAGAGCGATTGCTGCATCCATATGCTCTCCCTGTGGCGTATTATCAATACCCTTGCGTTCTGCAGTTTGTGACTTAGTAAATTCTGCGAGACTAAAATTCTTAGATAGTTTCATGGTTTCTCCTATAATCAAAAGGGGGACTTTGCGTCCCCTCTATTTATTTGATATCGATTTGCTTACGTTGTGACTCAGGGATTAGTCGCTCCAAAGTGATTCGGAGTAAACCGTTAATCATCTCTGCGTTTTGGACTTCGACTGAATCGTTGAGCGTGAACATGCGAGTGAATGGACGTAGTGCCAACCCTTGATACAGAGTGTCAACATCTGCTTCATCGTTCTCAGCATTACCTTTGACGACCAGTTTATCGCCTTCCGTTTCGATATTAATATCGGACTTACCGAATCCTGCGACTGCCATCTCAATGACATATTCGTTCTCCGCAGTTTTCTTAATATTGAATGGAGGATAGTTAGGAATGTTCTTTGTTGCTTGATCGTGGAACTCACGCAAGCGATCAAATACCTTATCGTATCCGACAAAGAACTTGTCTACATCTTTAGGGAATAGTGAATTGAGAACTAAATCGTTCATAGTGCTTCTCCTTAGTTAAGCGAGTTTCAAATTACGCACACCCTTTTGGCATGTGCTTCTTTATTTATACTACAAACCTAGAACTTTGTCAAGTTTTGGTTCAAAAAAGTTTGGACCTTTCAGGACTTTACCGTCTTCGCGGTATATCGGGTTTCCGTCCTCTCCCAACTTTGACATATTCGATGCTTGGACTTCTTCAAAGCATTTATCGAGATCAATTCCAAAAGCATGACCTGCGCCATAGGTGACATAAAGGATATCTGTGAGAGCATCAGCAACCTCCACTAAATCGACAGTTTCGTCTTTATACAGCGCAGACATGAGTTCTTTGAGTTCTTCCTCAATTAAATCTACTCTCAGCGCGATCGTTGTTTCATCAGGCAATTCAGGTTTTGTTTTGACTTCTTGTCCAAATGTTTCCATGAATTCACCAACCATTTTAAAATTACTCATAATTAACTTTTCTTTCCAATATTGTATTTGGCAACTAAATTCCATTCATCTTTTTCGCGGTGCGGTAAAACTTTAATTTGAGATAGAGGTGCCACAGGTTCAGCAGATTTATTTTTATCTACCAATTCTACCAGTCCCCACTCTGAAATTAAATTTGCAATTGTATTTCTGCGTCCACGATCTTCATCTCCAAAGTTGCTTGGTTTGCCGTCCAATGCAAATAATTCTTTGAAGTGCACAATATAATATCTACCCTGCTTATGCAAAATATGGCATGATTGATATATTGTTTTGTCTTTTCGTGAGGCGACACCAATACGAGTTAGTGTTTCACGGATCTTGAGGAAATCATCATCATTCTTGATTCTGACCTCTACGAGAGTTTCAAGCATTTCTTCCACCTTTTTCAAGTATTCTTTTTATTTCTTTTATTTGATCATCAGTAAGAACGGTGAGTGCTTGCAATGCTTTATTGTCGCCATATCCAAAGTATTCTTTGATAGCGGCAAGATCACCATGATGTTTCTTTTTATCCCACTTAGCATAACGCTTTTTGCTTCGAACAGTATTTAGTAAAAATTCATACTGTAACTTTTTGTCAGCGTTGTGTCGCATATTCATTTCATTTGCGAGGGCAATAGTATCATGGTGATAGGACAACGCACGATTTGTGAGAAAAGGACTGTAATCCTTTTCTGCCAACTCGTCATTATCAGAACCTCGCATGAGGTTCTTTTTGCCTGTGTTTATATCGTTAACATAATCAAATGGAGTCATACTGAATCTATACTCATATTAAAAGCAACTATGTATCTTTTGTTGCTGTCATTATCATGCGGGAATACCTCATGAATAATAGATGATGGGAACAAAACCATAGTACCAAACTTAGACTCATATGGAATAACTTGGACTAAAGAAGTTGGGTTTGGGGTGAAGAAATGTGTTCCTCCCAAATTTGATAAGTATAATATACCACTGTAGTTTATATTAGAATAGTAAGAACTTCTGTGGTTATGTTTTTCATGAACACCATTAGCATTATAAATTGCTGTCCAATAGCGAACCAAAGTTATTTTATCAAACTGTGTGACCACTGCCTGATTAAATATTTTTTCAAACCATTCTAATTTTACAGGATGTTGATAATCTGTTATATACTCATTTACATTTTTTGTTTCAGTGGCATTAGAAATGATTCTCATTCTGTTTTCTTTACTTTCAATCTCAGAAAGTAAATTGACACAAGCATCTGGATCTATGATTAATTTATAGAATGTGGATGGGAAAACTTCAAGTTGTTCAATCATTCCACTCCACCTCAACCATCAATTCTGTCAACATTGCCATGAGATTAATCTCATGATCTGCTACGAATGCAGACTTGTATTGATAATCAGCGACAGTTACGACCAGTTGAGGAATACTTGCTGGTGATATAAACTCTGAGGCATTATCATAGATCTGACGAAAGATTGCTTGAGATGTATCACCGTCCACATTCTGTGCCACCCACTTACGAACAGTGGAGAACTCTTTTGCTTTCATGGCATCCATAAGAGTTTTGATGTTCACATCTTCAAAGTTGACTAGGATACCAGCGTCAATCCTACCAGTCGCTGAATACCGTTGTAGTTCGTTCAACACGCGACGATTGTCAGGAAAGAACTTCTTAACAACTTCTGCGACTACCTTGTTGTCGAACTCGACATTCTCAATTTCAAGAATCTCCTTACAACGTTTGAACATGTCTGCTGCCATTGTGGTTCGTTCTTCTTTAGGAATCTTGAACTCAATGACTGAGCAACGAGAGTGTAGTGGTTCAATGATACGATTGACAAAGTTACATGTCAGAATGAAACCGCAGTTCTTGGAGTATTCCTCCATGAAGTTACGCAGTGCGGGTTGGGTTGATTGAGGATTGAGATAATCTGCCTCATCAAGGATCACATACTTCCGTCCACCATTAAAGGAAACTGATGACGCAAAGTTCTTGATCTCATTTCGGAGAGTATCAATGTTACCATTCATCGAACCATTAATGACGATATAGTCGCAACCAAGTTGCTCCAGCATTGCTTTCGCGACTGTCGTTTTTCCAACACCTGCACTGCCGGACAAAAGGAGGTTTGGCACCTGTCCTTGTTCGACGAACATTGAAAATGTTTGCTGCAGAGACTGTGGCAAAACGGTTTTCGCGATTGTTTTTGGTCTGTACTTTTCGACCCAAAGAAAATCTTCACGCATATATTCTCCATAATAAAATTGGCAGAGGCACAGGGACTTGAACCCCAACTGACAGTTTTGGAGACTGCCGTGCTACCATTACACTATGCCTCTTTTGGATTAACTATTGTACTGCGAATTCGCTTCAGTAGCAACCCAATATTTCACAGTAGTGCCCACGAACTGGGCAATACCTTTTGCTGAAATAGTTACAGCATAATCATCTTGAAGGAATTTTAGATTCTCAGTCTTGAACACAAACTGAAACTCAGAATCAGTTTCGCCAACCTCAGAACTAAATTCGTTTGAGTTTGGATTTTTTGTATCAGTCGCAACAACTGACATCGCCCCACCTTTGCCACGAACGACAACTTCCGGAAGTTGTAGTGAGTGCGCACCATTCATTACCTTGCGGAATGCTTCTTTAGAAAGATTGAACTGAACTTCATCAGAAGGAAGTTCGATGTTCTTCTCAGGTGGTGTAGTGATCATACTTGGATCAGCATACGTGTAGTTTGCTTTCGCAGAACCCTCTTTGACAGTGACTCTAGATTCACCAAAGTCAAACTCTGGTTCTTCAAACAAAGAACTCAAACCAAGGAACTGATTTAGTTCATAGATTGCAAAGTCTACTGGGAATGTTTCTTGAACGGTTGCTTCTGCCAGAATATTTTTCTGGGGTGAAACAGTCCGCAGAACATTACCTGCTTTGAACGCCAAAGACTGATTGATTGTCGAAAAGTTCTTCAACACATCAAACGTCACATCACTCATCTTCATTATTTACTTCTCCATCACGGTTATTCAAATCATGTACATACATTTCGATTATAGCATAATGTAATACTTTAAGCAAGTCTGCGCGATTATATCCTGCTTTCTTACCATAGCGTTGTGCATACTTTAAAATATTCCCAATACAGAATCCATCTCCATGACCTGAATCAATTATAAACTCTGTTGCTTGAAACTTATTTTTAGAATAATGCTCGCCATAAGTACCTTCAATATATTTGAATAGTTCTTTCAGATACTTGTCTTCATCATAACGAAATTTATTCACCTATTTTTTCATCCTCTTAATTTGATCAACGTCTGCAGTAGCAGATGCACCAAGTTGTGCAAGATCGGTAAGCGAACCACCAAATGTATACGAACCAGTGTGTAGCAAACGCATCCATGGACACATCCACGTGTCAACACCAACTTTCTGCATCCACTGACAAAACATGTAGTCTTCTGAGAGATAACGTTTAGTCTTTTCATCAATCAATGCTTGGAAGTACATCATGATCTCACGCGAACCATCAAAGTGTTTGGTGCGCACGTGATCAGGTTTGTATGAATAATCAGGATATGCTTCATCAAACTTCTTAAATGCGTCTTTGGTGATCATCATGAAACCAGTACCACCCTCAAGCACTTTAACTGGTTCATCTAAACGAACTTGGGTTTGTCCTTGTGCAGGATTGAACACATAATCGCCAACGAACTTTTCAAGTTCTCCTGGATTCTCATCAGCAAATCCTTTGTCGACCGCACGTTTAATCTTTTCCCAAGCAATGGTCTTTTTAGGATATGGTCCACACATGATATGCTTATCATTGTTTGGATCCTCAGTATCCATTAATGCCATCAGAGTAAGCACATCGTTAGGATCAAACCCAATATCAGAGTCAATGAACATCAAGTGCGTATAGTCGGAACGCATAAACTCATCGACACAATAGTTACGCGCACGAGTGATCAATGATTCATTGAACAGATAGAAAAACTTGACTTCTATACCATAATGTGTACAGAGTTTTGCAAGGTCAGCAGTTGACTTGGTATACATACCATGACAGTTGCCCCCATACATTGGAGTTGCAACAAACAGTTTACGTTTGCGCATTTCATCTAGATCAATCTGTAATTCCATTCAGTCACCTTTGTTGTTAATAATATATTTCATTGTAATATAACACGGGGATTTTGTCAACCCCCGTGTGGTTTATTTATACGATTTAGTATGGAACTTTGTCATCGTCTGCCGCAAAACCCAATGCCTCATCGATTTCCGACTCAGTTACTACATCCGCATCTAATTTCTCATACAGTTCACGGAATGACTGCTTGGTATCTTCATCAAAACGATTGATACACATTTCAATAGCAGTCATACGATCACCAAAGATACTGTATGCCTTAGCAATGTGCACCAGACGACGAGTCGAGATCACTTCATCAACACCACCATCGTAGAATGTCTTACGAATAATATCTGCCCAGTCTACCAACTTTTCAGAATACTCAATATCATCAACGGCAAGGTCAACAAACACCTTGGCGAGGATCTTCTTCTCAATCGCTGGAGCAGGATATTGCTGCTCACAAGTAATTGGGAAACGTTCAAGGAATGCTTCATTCATCACGTTAGTGCCAATGAAACGACCGTCGTCCGATCCCTTGCCTTTAGTGTTACCAGTGGCAACAACAGTGAACCCATTAGCAGGAGTGATGAACTCACCAGTTTTCTTGATGAAGCAACCCTTACCCTCAAGGATTGACTGGAGACACATAATCTTGGCAGGGTTTGCAAGATCAATCTCATCGAGAAGCAACACGCAACCCCTTTCCATTGCCTTGATCACTGGTCCTTTGAAGAACTTAGTCTCACCATTGACAAGGCGGAACCCACCGATGAGATCATCTTCATCGGTCTCAATGGTAAAGTTCACGCGAATCACTTCACGACGAGTCTTGGCACATGCTTGCTCAATTGAAAAGGTTTTGCCGTTTCCTGACAAACCAGTCACGAACACAGGATAGAACATCTTAGACTTGATGATCTTCTCAACAGTCTTGTAGTTTCCAAAAGGAACAAACAGAGGATCATTTATAGGAATCAGGTTCTCAGTGAACCCAGTCGTTTCAACATTCAAGTCACTCACTAATTGATTTGGTTGAAGCGCAGCAACATCAACGTTGTCCTGTTTCGCAGAACTTTCTAATTGATAGTAACCACGCTTCACGCGCAATGCTTTATCTTGGAAAATAAACATCGGATATGGTAGACCTGCTTCCTCAACAGCGCGAACAATCTCATCGCGAGCAACAACGTCAGAACCGAACTTCTCCTTCAGGAGTTTTAGTGTTTCAATTTGATTTACATTCATAATATATCTCTCTCTCAATTACAGTACCATTCTACTACAATGGACGAAGAAAGCAACCATTTCGTCCATTGTATTTTTTAATCATGCGACCAGTTCGATAAATTTCGACAATAAGACCCGAGAAGTCTTACGGTTTGCGTTTGCCTTCTTGAAGGCAGTACGAATCTGTCCAACCTTGGCATCATCAGCAACTTCAATAGAAGTGTTAGAAACTTCCAGGTTCTTACCACCTGCCACTGCGAAGAACTTAGTGTACCCACAGTTAGGGATCGAACAGAACCGTTCTTTCTTCAACTGATTGTGCATCTCTTCAATCTGTTCCCAATTAGCATACCGACGCAGTTCAGACATCATGGAACGCTTATTCATTCCCACGATACGATATCCGATTGCGTTAGAACCAGTATGATCACGGAACATCTCAAGAAGTGCTTTGGTGTAAGCATTACGATCCCGCAAACGATACTGTTTCTTAGTCACAGGATCAATAAACTTCACGATAGAGTCACGATACAGTAAGTTCCAAACTGCAATGTTATTGTTCACTGCCCCCTCATAGCGATTAGAAGTGACTTTTGCTTCAATTGGGTGACTATCACCATCTGTCAAGAACACAGTATTCACGATGTCAAGACGATTAGACTTCTTGAACTCGTTGTGGATATGGATACCTGCCATAATCGCATCATCAAGAGGAGTACCACCCAAATAGAATTCCCATGGTAAGCAGTAGGAAACATCCTTACTGTAGTTCTGACCGATTGCCAATAGCATCTGTGCCATCTTGGTGAAGTCAGCGCGATTCATACGATTATTGAACATTTCCATCAAGCGGAAACCTGTCTTGTATTGTAGAGTGTTCACAGCAACATCGTTCACTGCATTGATGGTAGGATCGCGATCAAAACGATCAGTGAATGCATACACACGATAAGGAATGTTTACCTGACGGCAGAACATCACAAGATTGAGCAATTGATCAATCGTTGGTTTTATGTGGTTATGCATAGAACCTGACCAGTCAAGGTACAGAACCATGCCGTGATTCTTACCCTGTGGAGTCACTGCCATCTTGCGGAAGATGTCATCAGAGAATTTGTAAGAACTCATCTTCACAGGGTCAATCACACCAGTCTTAGAAAGAGTTGTCCGAGCATACTCAGATGCTTTCTTCTTCATCTCAAACTCTTTGACCATGTAGTTGATAGACTTCTTGTTATTTGTTTGGAACTCACGGAACAACTTTTCGCCATAGTTAGCAAGGTGTGCTTTAGGAGTTCCATAACACTGTGGATTATTACCAAACCCAAGAACAGTCTTGTAGTTTAGAATTAGATCTTCCACCTTGTTCATATTCAGACTCAGATTAAACACGGATGTTTCACCCATGTTATTGAACTCTTTACGAATGTTTTCGTGGAGGGACTCTTCAGTTTTAGAGATTGGGTCGGTAGAGTCTATTTCTTCCTCTGATTCTCCTTCTTCTTCCTGATCAAGAGTTGACTCGCTCTCCTGCTCATCACCTTCTTCTTCCTCTCCCTCAGAAGTTTCATTCCCTTCTTCATCTGTTTCCTCATCCATTTCCCAGTCGTTTGAATCGAACCCATCAGATTGCCCTTCCGCATTCTCGAAACGACCATCATCTTGCATTTCTTCTTGCTCTTGCTCACGCTTCTCTTGTTCTTCTTCTTTCTTTGCTTTCTCTTCATCAAACAAGCGATCAGCAATATCAACAACCTGTTCCCAAGTCACACACTCTTCAATCTCTTTGATCCATCTCATCTCGTTCTTTTCAATGCGAACACCAGAGGAAGCACCAATCTTGAAGTAAGTGTTGATCCTGTCAATCAGGTCAAAGGAATTGATTTCTTCAAGATTTGCACCGAAGAAACCGTCTGCCATCAACTTCTTATAAGAGTTAATGAAATTGCGACGCAATCCAGGATACTTCCGCTGAACCAATCGCTCAATACGAGCATCTTCGATCACATTTAAGAATGACTTGTACGCACGTCCACGTTCACAAACCGCATCGTGCCAACCGTCTTCTGGTGTATACAGTGCGTGACCAACTTCATGCCCAATGAAGTGATCATAGTTATCACCAGTCAGGTTATCCCAAAGAGGGAGAGTCAAGACACGATCTTTGACATTGAAAGACGCAGTTGGTGCGTTTTCATGAACTACCGTAATGTTTTCAGTAGCAAGTAGTTTAGCGAGAATATCTTTTTGCATAGGAGTAACCTCTCTCAATTCGCTCCCATTCTCTCATATTTAGAGAAGAAAGACAACAAATATATTTCAATCTAAGCAACTTTTTTAGTAGTATTTACCAATGTAAAGTTTGCCATCTCTTCAAACGTGGCAAACTCAATACCACACTTACCGTTCAAATATTTGCTACGATTAGACATAGTGAATTCAACTCGGTTATAGTTGCGGCAAGATTCAAAGTCAAAAATGATAATGTAATAAAACTTACTAGTTACAGGGTCTAAGGCAACCACGCGGAGTGGACCAGTCTTATTTTTAATACTAGTGATAATTACGTTTGGATTTTTCTGAGACTTACGTTGGTTGATAGTTACGGTCTTCATGTCGGAACCGTCGGTAAAGTCTCGACCGTCCTCGCTGATAACTTCATACTTTCCATTGCTAACTGCCGCACACGCAATCTCCATGAGACGGTCGCGCTGGATGATACCTGAATTCAAAAATGCATCATTAGTAGGAACTTGAAGTGCTTCAGGTAGATACTTATTAAATTCACGAATGTATTGCTTATCGAACTCTACATTATAATCAGTTGTCGCCATGGTTAGGTCTCTCTCTTCAATCAGTTATAGAGTGTATTCTTCTACACTTCTCGAAGTTCGACAACAAAAAAGAGCAGAAATTTTTTCCTGCCCTTTCAATCACTTACACTGCTCATT
>Ga0222719_10003753_pt1 | contig 13439 bp, 12 predicted proteins | sample C33_34DmetaG_FD_165039 | JGI IMG/M metagenome (GOLD analysis project Ga0222719, IMG submission 165039) | Estuarine water microbial communities from San Francisco Bay, California, United States - C33_34D | ecosystem: Environmental > Aquatic > Marine > Unclassified | place: USA: California...
ATTAGGACCGTTTTATTAAAGATGGTGAATTCAATGTTATCCGAAGTGGATAATTGAAGTAAAAAGAATGAAAATGAGAAGAATATATTTATTAGCATTGAAGCTCCTTTAGGGTTGCCTCAAAATTCTTTTCTCAATTTGTGTACATAAATATTGAAAAAATGTTCCAGGATTTATAAATTTTTATATCATCAGGACGGGAGTAATCCCACCAACCGAGCTTAAGCCACGGTGGTTTGTCAAGTGACAGATGTGCAGTAATGCTGAAAATATCTGAAACCCTCTGATGAGGGTTTTTTTATTACCGTTCTGATTTAACAAAAGGAGGATGTATGAAGATGGTAATAACAGATTATAAGCTTAAGTATGGACTGATGACTTGGGAGCAGAGACATAGAATTCAAGATGAAATTTCAAAAAATGGAAACTCAACAATACTTGTAGACTATGATAATGGATGTGGTTGTGGTAAAGGTTGCGGATGTGGAGGAAGGGCAAAGTTTCCATTTAACATTTCTACTCAATCTTTGGTAAAAAATAATAGATTGATTCAGATTATTTCTAGATATGAATCTGGACCAAAAGCTATTTACCGTATAGTAAAAATTCAAGCTGTTGTAAAAGGAGCTCCAATACTGGGTTGTGCTAGAAAATTTTGGGAATTAACGATAGAAAAACCGTTAAAAATTAGAAAAAAATCCAAAAAATCTTGATTTTAATTTTGAAAAATGTTTATTTAGTAGTGAGATATTTCTGATTTTTATCACCAATTCTCCGCAAAACTTTAATCAAAAATTAAACAGGGAAAGGAACGCCTATATATGACGCTACACTTATTTAATCCAAACTCAGAAGAATACAAGAAAATAGAAAAAATTTATCACAACAACACATGCATGATCTGCAATCTTCCAATGAAGATGCATAGTTTATATTTCTTTTCATTTGATAAGGAAAAGGTAAAAAATGGAGAAATGCATGAAACATACCACATAGGATGTAATCATTGTTTTTCATTATATGACTCAGATTTTATTTTGATACAAATTGATATGAGACATTTTATAGGTTACACGATTAGAAATATTGCATAATATAAACTATAGATAATTACTTCAAACTTATTTACATTTTTTATTATTAAAAAAAAAGAGGTAGTTATGGCTTATCAACATCCTGAAAACAGAGGTAGTGTTTTCAAGAACAAATTCAAAACAGTAGACAAACACCCTGATTTTAAAGGACAAGTCAATGTTGAAGGAAAAGTTTATGATATCGCATTATGGAAAACAGATCGTTTTGATGGAATGTCCCTAACTGTTAGCGAACCCTATAATGCTCAACCTTCAAATGAAATTAAAAAAACTGAAACTAATTCATCTGTAGAAGAACACGATCCAGACGATCCATTTTAGATATGTTTTTTGATAGGAATAATGTTGTTCATAATTCTACATTACTATTATTAGGCTTCGCAGGTTCTACTGATGGAAATTTATCATCAGTTGAAATGAAAGTAATAGAGAAGTTTTTAATTAATCTTCTTCATAAATATAATTTAGATATTAACAATGATGGAGAGATAGATGATGAAGATGTTCATGAGCTAGTTGAGCTAGTTAAAAATCATCTAAATTCTTTTTATTTTAGTGAAGAAAAAAATTTTTTAAGTGAAAATAATAAGACTTTTTCATCTCTTTCGATTGATTTTACAAGAGAGATTTCATTTTCAATAATACAAATTAAACATGCAATTCAGTATCAAAACATTTCAAAATCATTGTCAGTTGATATATTAAAAGTTATAAATGATATTGCTTCTGCGGACGGAAAAATCTCTAAAGAAGAAAAGAGGTGGATTGACGTTATAACAAGCGAATTTAATACAACATGAAAAAGATTTATAACACTGCATCTGCTTTTCCTAAATATGTAACTAATTCTGAATCAATAAGATTAATCGATATTGAAACATACTCACCCTTGGCAAATTTTATCAAAAATTTTAGTGTTGAATTTATTTCTAGAGATGAAGAGAAGAGTAAAAATAAGAATGTAGAGTTTTTAACTCATATTTTATCAAAAGTCATTCATAGAGGTTCACCAACTTTTACTCCTTTTTTACTTGAAAAAGCTCTAACAAAACATTTAGAAAAATTAAATCTATCATTTGAAGACTTAGATAAACTTACTAATAATAAAGAGATTGGTTTTGTATACAAGGATCTTGTTCAATGGAAAAAGTATGCAAACAATGCGTTGCATAAATATGTGTTTAATCCTTTTTCGAATGATCACGCTGAATTAATGCTTAATCAACCGTATGTTGACTTAAAATCAATCATTGTTGGGGATAGCGAAGATGAGCTTTATAAGAAAATTGGTAAAAAATTTGACAGAAACTTTCAACTACTTTTCCTTAGACAGGTTTCATTTGATAATTTAATCGATGATCCTATCGAACTCCTACATGATCTTGATAAAAGTGGAATAAAGAATAAGGAAGCGCTGGTAAATGAGGAAAATAGAGTTGATTTTGCATTTGAATTTGGATATAACAGGGATACTAAAAGACCATATAGATATATTATTGAGGACGATAGAGGATATCAGCCCCATCATGATGATTCGCTTAAAGATAAGCAAAGAGATTTAATACTAGAAAAATATGGATGGAATACAACTAGACTTAAAAATGATAATGATGTTGAAAATCTTTTTAAAAGGCTCGAAGCACACTATCAAGAGTTTAAAGAAAATAACAGAGATTATACATCAACCGTTTTTAGAAATGATCCTTCATTTTTAATTTTTCATTACCCAACATTAATTCAAAAAAGTTTATCAGTAATTAATACATTAGTAGAGTATGAGATTTTATCTTCTAAAAAGAAGTCATTAAATATTCTTGTTAATGAAGAAGATTATCCAGCTTTTATTGATGCTTTAAATCTTTACTATAAACTATTTGACGGTCTTAATGGAATTGTAAAAAATAAAGTTAATCTTCCTAATATTGAATTATTTTACTTTGGAGAAAAACCAATTCTGAATTTAAAACACACAAAGATTAAAGTATTTCATTCGAAGCCAAAAGGAAAATTTGATTATATAATTGATAACTCTTTTGTGCTTCAATCACATCAAAAAGGTGAAAGAAATATTTCATTAGATGCATACGCTATAAGTAAAGGTTCAAAAATTAGAATTAGGAAGCACTACTCTTTAAAGAATAATTTTAAAATGAGTGAAGCAACAAATTGTGATTATAAACCTTATGCTAAGATAGACAAAAAGAACTTATCTTTTTTTCTCAATGAAATTTTTAGAAAGAAAAGTTTTTTAGCACAGCAATATGAGGTAATTGAATCTTTATTAAATAGGAATAATTCTATAGCGCTGTTGCCAACAGGTGCTGGAAAATCTATAATTTTTCAATTAGCTGGTATTTTATTGCCAGGATTAACATTAGTTATTGATCCTTTAAAAGCTCTGATTGACGATCAGTTTATTAATCTTAAAAATCTTGGACTTTCTAATATTGATAAAATAAATAGTTCATGTTCATTTGATGAAAGAACAATTTTTTCATATAATATAAGAGAGGGAAGAATTTTATTTTCATACATTTCTCCAGAAAGATTACAAACATCTCAATTTAGAACAGAATTAAAATCAGTATCATCTGTTACACCTATTTCTTTAACGGTTATAGATGAAGCACATATTATTTCAGAATGGGGACATGACTTCAGAACCTCTTATTTACAGATGGGAAGAAACTTAGATAGATATTGCTCTGAAAATAAGGATAAAAAAACTACAATTGTTGGATTAACTGGTACTGCATCAGAAAATGTATTGAATGATATAAAAAATGAGTTAATGATAAAAGATGAGCAGAATATCATCAGTCCTTCATCTTTTGATAGAAAAGAAATTCATTTTGAAGTTATTAAGGTTGATGATTTAAATGATAAATATGATGCTTTAAATGAGATTTTAGCCGAAAAAATTCCAAAACATTTTACAAAATCAAGAAATCAATTTTATAATGAAGAAAAAAATTCACAATCTAATGGAGGTGTTGTATTTACTAGCCATACTCATAAATATGCAAGCGGAAGTCCAAGCACAAAAATTCACTCCACAAGAAAAGTAAAGGATTTCATGGTTGATCAAAAAATATTAAACAGTGATGATATTGCTATTTATGATGGTAAAGTCCCAGATTCTCAGAGAGATAATCAAAGAGGAAAGATTTTGAGAGATTTTAAACAAAACGATCTATCATGTGTTGTAGCAACAAAAGCATTTGGTATGGGAATTGATAAACCAAACATATCTTATGTGATTCACTTTACTGCTCCAATGTCAATTGAAGGATTCTATCAAGAAGCTGGAAGAGCTGGAAGACATCCAAGTAGATATAAAAAAACAAATGCTTTATCATATTCAATCTACAATGATCAGTTCTATGAAGAAGCAATGGATATTCTTAATTCAAGCACCAACGTAGAAGCTAATGATAAGTTGGATAGGTACGGTTTTGAAGAGGGAGGAGACTTATTTAATCAATTATGGTTTATATTGAATGCTTATAAGGATAAAGATAAAGAAATATATGATATGCAATTATTATGGAGGAAATTTTTTAAGAAGAAAAAGTCTCTAATTATTAGAGAAGCTGATATGAGAAAACTTTACTCTAATAAGGAATATGAACGTTTCGGTAAAAAAGCTAGGCCTACGGACACGCAAAGAATGCTTTTTAGATTAATGAGTCTAAACATTATAGATGATTATGCTGTTAATTTTAGGATGGATGGAATAGAATCTTTCGATATTACACTTTCTCAATTTTCTCCAGATTCAATTAAAAATTCTCTAAGAAGTTTTTTGATGAAATATGATAGTCCAAAAGATGTAGAAATAAGAATGAATAAATACTCTTCAATACTATCATTAGTTGAAAAACTTCAAAATAATAAGATTGATTTATTGGAAGAGTCAATTTACCTAGCAATGAATATTCTGGTTGAGTACGTATACGACGATATATATACAAAAAAGAAGACTACTCTTCAAACTATGGCAGCAAAATGTCACGAATATAAAGATCCCGACGACTTTAGAAAGCAATTATTAAACTATTTACAAGAAAATGAATTTACTGAAAGTATCAGAGGATGGAGACAAAAAGATTTCGAAGAAATTGGTATAAATGAGATTGAAAAGACAATAGAAAATGTGGAAAAAAGAAAGCTTGCTCTTTTTGAAGGTGCCGTAGATAGAGCATTGGATAATTATGGTAGCAATCCAGCGTTGCATGTATCGAGATTAATAACCAAAATAATAGAAACTAATTCCAAAGAAGAAGAGATTTATACACGATCTTTAACTTTTACAAGCGCAATTGATAAATTCAGAAAAGATGGAAAGCTATCTTATGATGAAGTTGGAGATTTATATGCATTGGTGACAAAGCAAACAGTATATAATAGAAAAGACTTAGAAGATCAGCTTACAGTTAGCTTAATTGAATCATGTAAAAATAGAATGGTTATAAAAAAAGTATTAGAAGAAAAATCAGAATGTACTGATTATGTGATTAACAGCTTAAGTTACTGTGCTGTAAAAAAGTTTGATGAGATAGGATTTTTAGAAGAATTGAAAATTTAATAAGGAGGAAATATGGCAAAAAAAGAAGATATACTTAGTGCGGAACAACAAATAAATGATATACTAGAGTCTTTATCAAAAATGAAAAAAGCGGCTGATATGCTTGAAAATGCTCAAAAAAATACTGATGAAGTAATATCATCATCAGAACAGCTAGTAAATCAAATTGCTATTTTAACTACAAATGCTCAAAAAATATTAAACAATCTTGATAATCAGGATGTTTTGGAAGAAATAAAAGGCCTTGATAAAAAAATTGGCTTAATGAAAGGTGATCAGGGAAATAAACTTGATGAGCATACTGACAAGCTAATAAAATTAAAAGAACAGTCAATATCATTCAGATCTAAAGTAAATGACGGGTTCAACGCTCAGAAAAAGGAAATCAATAAAGTTAATGACGGGTTCAACGCTCAGAAAAAGGAAATCAATATCATTATGACAAAACATTTGAGTGATTTAATTGATAAAAATGATTCTATGACAAAAGAAATTAAAAGTTTAAAGAGTTCTGTTAGTTTAATTATTATCTTAATTTTAGGATTCTTAGCATTCATATCTTTTGGATAATTGGTAAATGGGCTGCTTTAATACATTATTCATATTTTTACTTGGCGGAATATACTTATTCTGGCCTGATTTAATGCAGGTTGAAGGCTTTTGGTTTAGTTTAATAGCTGTTTGGCTATGTTTCTTTGTTTCATGGGTGTTATTTGGTGATATAGCTGATGAAATTGCGGGAGTAAATAAGTATAAAGATGATGAGTAATAGTCTTTTATTGAAAGAATTTGCTTCTCAAAGCGATAAGCTTTTTAATCTTGGAGTTCTTCGAAGTGATAGCTTTACTGGTGATATTGGAGAGTTTATTGCTAGAAAGTTTTACAACTTATCATTAGTTGATAAATCAACTAAAGAGATAGATGCTATAGATAATTCAAATCGTACTTATCAAATTAAGTCAACTACTGGAAGCTCAATACGGTTAACCAACAAAAGCTATGATTTCCTAGTTTGTATTTATTTTGATAACCTTTATAACATTAAAAAAATTATTAAAATAGCTTCAAAGGATATCGTTAATGATAAATTTTCATTTAATAATAAATTCCTTTTAAACACTCTGCATGTAAATGAAAATCGTGAAAATTTATCTATTAAAAACGATCAAATGTTAGAGATCAAAAAATTTGGAAAGATTTATAATAAACTGATACAAGAAAACATAATTAAAAGCAAGAGAGTAGTAGGAGATCTTGGAGAGTATTATGCAGCAAAACAATTAAATTTAACACTAAATACTAACTTTTCAGAAAAAGGCTATGATGCTGTAGATAAAAATGGTGAAACCTATGAAATTAAAACAAGAAGAGTGTACGATAGCGAAAGACGTAAAAGCAACTCCAGAAGAATAAGAATTTTAGGTAAAACAGCAAAATGGCTTATTGTGGTGACGTTAGATAAGAGCTTTAAATGTAGTGGAATGTGGAAAATGTTAATGAAAGATGTAAAAAATCCAAAATCTGCTCATTTAGGAGTTGTTAAGAGCACAAAAGATGTTGAAATTATTATTAATTCAAAAATAGAATGGCTAAATAATTAATGGCTGAACCTAAAGATAGAGTAATTATAGATTCAATGTTGCAAGAAGCTGGATGGATTTTAAAAGATTCAGACGGTGATCGTAATGTTGATTTTGAAGTGCGCAGTAAGAATAGGCCGGCTGATTATGTATTGTATGACAAAAATAATTTTCCAATTTGTATTCTTGAAGCTAAAAGAGAAGAAAAAGATCCATTAGTTGGCAAGGAACAAGCACGTACTTATGCCAAAAATTTACGATGTCGTTTTATAATTCTTTCTAATGGACATCAACATTATTTTTGGGACACTAAAAGTGGTAATCCGCTTGTAATACGATCTTTTCCAACTCTGGAAGAGCTTGAAAATAAACGAGAGAATTTTAACCCAAATAAAGAATTATTCAAAAAAGAGGAAATCAATGAGAACTACGTAGCGTTAACACAGTTTCCTGATTATGAAAAAAATCCAGAATATCTTAATGAAGAAACTAGAGAAGAGTTTTCTTTAAAAAATAAATTACGTTTTTTTAGACCTTATCAGCTGGAAGCCTTGCTTTCAGTGCAACAAAGCGTAAATAACGGAAATGACCGTTTTTTGCTTGAAATGGCCACTGGTACCGGTAAAACTCTAATTTCCTCAGCAATTATTAAGTTTTTCTTACGATCTTCAAACGTAAAACGTGTTTTATTTTTGGTTGATCGATTAGAACTTGAAGATCAAGCTAAAAAAGAGTTTACTGAAGTGCTTAAAAATGATTTTTCTATTTCAATTTGGAAAGAGAATAAATCGGATTGGAAAAAGTCTGAAATTGTTGTTTCCACTGTTCAATCCTTGCTTTCTCAAAATAAATATAAACGTTTATTTAGGCCTAATGATTTTGATCTAGTTATTTCAGATGAGGCACATCGATCCTTAGGCGGACAAAGCAGGAGAGTATTTGAATACTTTAATGGCTATAAGTTAGGCTTAACCGCTACACCAAAAAATTATTTGAAATCCGTTGATATTAATAAGCTAGCCATAAATGATCCCAGAGCGCTTGAGCTACGTATGATTTTAGATTCATATAATACATTTGGGTGCGCTTCAGGTGAACCTACTTTTAGATATTCTTTAATTGATGGGGTAAAAGATGGTTTTTTAATTGATCCAATTACTTTTGACGCCAGAACGGAAATAAGTACCCAATTATTGTCCGAAAAAGGATATACTTTTAAAGGAACTGATGACGAAGGACAAGAAGTTGAAGAAGTAGTAACCCAACGTCAATTTGAGAAGAAATATGTATCGGAATCAACTAATGCGTTAATGTGTAAAACCTTTTTAGAAAACGCTAAAAAAGACCCATTTAGCGGTGAAATTGGAAAATCACTCATCTTTTGTGTTTCTCAAAAACATGCAGCTAAAATCACGCAAATATTAAACCAATTTGGGGATCAAATGTATCCAGGTAAATATCAATCTGACTTTGCAGTGCAAGTAACTTCAGACGTCGCTGATGCACAAGAAATGACACGTACATTTCGTAATAATAATTTAAACGGTCAATCAAAAGCTAATGATTATTATAAAACCTCAAAAACACGTATTTGTGTTACCGTGGGCATGATGACCACAGGATATGATTGTACGGATATTTTAAATATTGGTTTAATGCGTCCTATATTTTCACCTGCTGATTTTGTACAAATGAAGGGAAGAGGTACGCGAAAGCATGATTTTGCATGGGATTGGATTGATAAGCGTCAAATGCCGGAAATTTTAACTACTCAAAAAGAAAATTTTCACTTAATTGATTTTTTTGGGAATTATGAATTTTTTGAAGAAGAGTATGAATACGATCAAGTATTAAAACTTCCTAAAAAACCTGGTAAAAAATCAGAAAGTACTCCTGAATTACCTCCAGTTCCTGTAGGTATAATGATAGATGATAATATTGATAAAATCGCTTCAATTGAAACCTTTACGCAAGAAGAGGGTATGAAGGTTGACCGCATGTTTTTTAATACCTTTGCTAGTACCATTAAAGAGCAACACCCTGAAATTAGAGAATTAATCCTTTCGCATGATTATGAAGCGGCTGCAGATTATTTAATTAAGAATGTATTAGATAAGCCAGATGAGTACTTTACCATGGAAAAACTTCAACGCTCCATTCAATTAGACCGCAATTTAACCACAGAAGAATTATTAAAATTTGTGCATGGGTTAATTGATCACATTCCAACAAAGCGCGATTGCTTAGAAGAAGACTTTGAAAAGTTTGATAACCGTTACATGCCTGAAAAAGAGCTTGTTGATTTAATTAAACACATATTTGAAGCTTATATTTTAGATCAAGACTTAAGAGCTATTATTGATAATAAAGAATTTGCAAAGCTTAATACACATTCTTCAGGTGCCATTTTTAAAAAACTACCTGAAAAATACCGAAGCTTGATCCCTTCTTATATTAAAGATCATGTTTCCTTAAATAGGTATACTGCCTAATGTCAACTTTGCAAACACAACTAGTTAAAAAAACAGCTATAATTAATAGTGGAGACTTTAATCTATCTGCTGCTAGATACCTTGAGCTGGTTGAGTTTAGTAGTGAATATGAAGCAATACAAATTGGAGACATTTGTAAAACCACCCAAGGTGTTCAGCTTGTAAAAAAAGATCAAATAAATGATCATAAAAAAGGTTATGTAAGATATCTTTATATACAGGATTTTAAAGGGGAAAATAGATCAATTTACGTTCAAGATAAATATCCTGATAAATTGTTATCAAAAGATGATTTGGTTATGGCAAATACAGGCACACCAGGAGCAGTGTTTAAAGGAAAAAATGGTGTATTAAGTAATAATCTTTTCAAGATTACTTTTAATAAATTAAAAATAAATCGCGACTATCTTTATTCATTATTATCATCATCTATATTTCAAAGTAGATTAAAGCTTGTGCTAAAAGGTGGAGTTCAAAAACATCTTGGACATAAAGCAATAAAAGAACAAAAAATTCCTTTACCGCCCTTAGAAATCCAAGAACAAATCGTTAAGGAAATAGAAGGGTATCAGCAGATTATTGACGGATGTAGACAGGTAGTTGAAAATTATAAACCTGTAATTGATATTGATCCTAATTGGGATATGGTAGAGTTGGGAGAGGCGTATGAAAGTAATTTTAATGCTAAAAGGATTCCAATTACTAAATCAGATAGAAAAAAAGGAGACATTCCATATTATGGAGCATCCGGTATTGTGGACTATGTAAGAGACTTTATTTTTGATGAGGAGTTATTGCTTGTAAGTGAAGATGGTGCAAATCTTAAAGATAGGAATTTTCCGATTGCATTTTCAATTTCTGGCAAAAGTTGGGTGAACAACCATGCTCATGTTTTAAAATTTAGAAGTTACGAAAATCAAAAATTTATTGAGTTCTATCTTAATAACATTTCATTAGAACCATATATTACTGGTTCAGCACAACCAAAAGTAAATCAAAGAGCTTTAAATTCAATAAAAGTTCCAAATCCATCAATGGAAATTCAAAGAGAAATAGTTCAAAAACTTGAACAAGAAAAAGAAGTTATTGAAGGCAATAAAGAATTAATAAAGATTTATGAAAAAAAGATTAACGACAAAATAAAGGAATTGTTTTAATTTAAAATTATGTTAGATGGTCAAACCAAACAACGCGTAGATACGTTAAGGGATATTTTAGTCGGAAAAATTCCAGATCCAAAAAGCCAAATTGAACAAATTACCATTGCTTTAATTTATAAGTTTATGCAGGATATGGATAACGAAGCTGTGAACCTAGGAGGGAAGGCGTCGTTTTTTGTGGAAGAGTATGCAAAGTTCAGTTGGGATAGCTTATTTAGCCCACAATTAGGCGGAAATGAGTTTGTAACTCTTTATAGCGAGGCTATGACAGAAATGAACCAAAACCCGCATTTACCGCAGTTATTTAGAGATATTTTTAAAAATGCGTATTTACCGTTCAGAGATCCTGAAACCTTGCGCATGTTTTTAAAACATATTGATGATTTTAGTTACACGGATGACAGTGAAACCTTAGGCGATGCGTTTGAGTACTTATTATCAACTTTAAGTACGCAAGGGGACGCAGGGCAGTTCCGCACCCCAAGACATATTATTGACTTTATTGTAGAAGTGGTTAATCCGCAAAAAGACGAAACCATTTTAGATCCTGCTTGTGGAACCGCTGGATTTTTAATTTCAGCGTATCAACATTTAATTAAGACAAATCCCAATTTATCCTCAGAAGAATTAAAAGCCATTTATAACAATATTAATGGATACGATATATCTCCTGATATGATTCGTTTTTCTTTAGTTAATTTATACTTACATCAATTTACTAATCCAAAAATCTTTGAATATGACTCCTTAACGCAAGAAGATCGATGGAATGAGTATTATGACGTTGTGTTAGCGAATCCGCCGTTTATGACTCCAAAGGGAGGGATTAAGCCGCATGCACGTTTTGGAGTTAAATCCAATAGAGCAGAGGTGCTGTTTGTGGATTATATCGCAGAGCACTTAACGCCAACTGGTAGAGCAGGGATTATTGTACCGGAAGGGATCATTTTTCAATCAGCGAATGCGTACAAGTCTTTACGTAAAACGTTAGTGAATGAATACTTATGGGCGGTAGTAAGCTTACCTGCGGGGGTTTTTCAGCCATATTCAGGGGTTAAAACCTCTATTTTATTCTTAGATAAAGCAAAAGCAAAAAAAGTAGATGAAATCTTGTTTGTTGAGGTGAAAAATGACGGATATGATTTAGGAGCTCAACGTAAACCCATAGATAAAAATGATTTACCTGAAGCCTTAGAAAAATTAAAAGAACATGATGCAAACACAACTCGTTAAAAAAACAGCTATTATAGATAGTGGAGATTTTAATTTATCTGCAGCTAGATACCTTGAGAAGGTTGAAATTAATAGTGATTATGATAATGTAAAACTTGTCGATTTATGTGATATTTATCAGCCAAAAACAATATCTCAAAAAGACTTAAACCCTAATGGTAAATATGATGTTTATGGTGCAAATGGAATTATTGGTAAATATGATCAATATAACCATGAAAATTCAGAAGTTATGGTAACTTGCAGAGGAGCAACCTGCGGAACAGTAAACAAATCTAAGCCGTTTTCATGGATTACAGGCAATGCTATGGTTTTTAAGATAGATGTTGAAGACAAAATTTTAAAATCATTTCTCTATTATATATTAAAAAATCTTAATTGGAGCAGTGTTATTTCTGGATCTGCTCAACCTCAAATAACTAGAACTAATTTATTGGATTTATCTATACCGCTACCACCATTAGAAATTCAAGAACAAATCGTGAAAGAAATAGAAGGGTATCAGCAGATTATTGACGGATGTAGGCAAGTAGTTGAGAATTATAAGCCTGTGATTGATATTGATCCAAGCTGGAACATGGTTAAAATTTCCGATATTGCAGAGATTAATCCTAAAAAATCTGAAATAAGCAACAATGATCTTAAAAAAACAGCTTCATTTGTACCAATGAAGGATCTCAATGAGTTTAATATTTATTTTAATGCGGTTGACTCAATGAATGTTGAGGAAATGTATAATAAAGGATATTCTTACTTCAAAGATACAGACGTATTACTTGCTAAAGTCACACCATGTTTTGAAAATGGTAAATCGGGAATAGCAAAAAATCTTTTAAATGGATTTGGTTTTGGTTCAACAGAATTTTATGTATTTAGAGCTAATGAAAATACATTGGATAAATGGATCTATTATAACATTATAACAAATAAATTTATAAATGATGGAATAAACAACTTTACTGGAACTTCTGGATTAAGAAGAGTTCCCAAAGATTTTGTTTCTAACTATCAAATTCCATTGCCTGATATACAAACGCAAAAACTAATAGTTGAAAAACTTGAACAAGAAAGAGAAGTAATTGAAGGTAATAAAGAATTAATAAAGATTTATGAAAATAAAATTAATGCGCTAATTAATAAAGTTTGGAGCGACAATTGAATTCACCTGTTAATTCACTGTTATATCAGGTATTTTACGCATAATATATATTATGTATAATTAAGTAACTATGAGATATACACTAGGCAAAACAACAAGAATATTACTACTTTCCTACCTCAGTCTTTTAACG
>Ga0222719_10003755_pt1 | contig 13433 bp, 18 predicted proteins | sample C33_34DmetaG_FD_165039 | JGI IMG/M metagenome (GOLD analysis project Ga0222719, IMG submission 165039) | Estuarine water microbial communities from San Francisco Bay, California, United States - C33_34D | ecosystem: Environmental > Aquatic > Marine > Unclassified | place: USA: California...
TTCTCTCATACGAGGGAAGCTGGTCCTAAGGGGGATATCAATAAGGACTTCTTCACTGCGCAGTTGATGCTCACTTTAAGTAATGGTATTGAAAGCAAGGGTGCTACTGTAAACTTCTATAGAAACGGTAAGATTCGATTCTCTGGTGGATTTGTTGGAACTAACATCGAGAATCAACCTGAACTCATTCGTAGGTATGTCGTCGAAAAATATACCGAGAAACAACCTTTCTTCTACAATCAATTCACATACAATAATTTGAGTGGTCAGTTCAGGGTTAATGGAATTTTCAGGAGTTTAACAGATATTGCGAGGAATGCGCGAAAGTATGGTATGACGAGGGTCAATTATGAACCAGAACTTTCCCCGTTTCTTTATGCTTATTTTGGGGAGACCAAGTTTATCCTATCCACGAGTGGTAACGTTCAGATATCCGGTGCAAAAAATCCCGGGGACATGGCGAGAGCTTATGATTTTGGGAAGAAGTTTGTTCGGGATCTTTATTCCGATGATCAAATTAATGTGACTGGTGTGTTTGATGAGGGTGTGAAACCCAAAGCCAAAGCCAAGCCCAAGCCCAAGCCCAAAGCCAAGCCCAAGCCCAAGTCTAAAAAAACATACACTAAACGTGTACTCACGACGAATCAAGCTAACGCGGTGAGGGTTGATGATAAGAGGTGTGCGCGAATGAAGAAACCCGAACTCATAGATTTCGCGCGCCGGATGGGTGTTGTGAACTTTAGAACCAAACTCCAGGATGGTTCTCGAGCCGCGACGAAGGGTGAGATTTGTGCGCGAATTAAGAATAAGACTGGTAAGAAGAATGTCACATTCAGAAATAAGAACAAGAATAAGAACGTTCCACTCACAGGCTCCAATAAGACATTCAAGGTTGGTCGAAAAACGTGTGGGAGCATGACCAAAGGTGAACTCATTCGCATTGCGGCGATTCTGGATATCACAGTCAATAAAAAGGAAACCAAGTTGGATATATGTAAAAAGATTGAGATGGTACGAAACCGCCTGAACAAAGCTAAAACACCACCCCCACCACCACCACCTCCTAAACGCACGAAGATGGAGGTGCGCAGAAACGAAGCAGCTGCTAAGCGCAATGTGAAGAAGACTGAAACTATGAAGAAGAGGGGTGTCGATGAGAATTCTATCCGCAGAGATATCGCTAAACTTTACGGGGTCACGTGGATGAATCGGTACAAACCAAACCTTAATCAGGATGTGCGGAACATGAAGTCGGCTCTCAACCTCATCAACAAGAAAAATGCATCTGGTATCGTATTTAAACGAGATGCGGATAAAGTTAAGAAGGCTGTCGTCAGTCAGTGGAAAAAGGAGCGGCGACGTGAGCTTGAGAAGAAATACCTGATGAACAACATAAACGTGACGGGTGTCGCATTTAACTTGAGAAATGATTACAAGCGAGCGGCAGCCAATTACATCATGACGAATTTGGTAAACCAGAAGAAAAAGCCCACTGATAAGAGGATGGCGGCGTATAGGAAATATTGGTTAAAGTTTAGAGCTAATATGAATACAAATGGGAATTCTGGCAGAGTTAACCGGACGGCTCGAGCTCGGGTTGAGAAAATATAACCACGGTGTCAGGGTCGACGATGATACGAGGGACTGGGGAACTCCAGTGAATTCCTGGCTTCATATGGCGCGCGAAGAGTTCCTAGATGCTATGATTTATGTCGCAGCCGACTATATTCGAGTAAGTGGTCTAAAACGTGATGAGAGTGAAGAGGATGATAACAAACTCATCATGCGTGTGATTGATCGCTATAACGACATAGATAGTGCCAAGCACAAAATGCTTTTATGGAATCTATTTAACATATTAAACGCTATTGATCCGTAATTTTGGTATTTACGATTTTGTTTGGTTCTGCGATTTGTTTTAAATGAATCGTGTGATACGAAAAGTTGTATTTTGGAAATGTTTCTTTAATTTTATTAGACAAAACGGTAGCTTTAACTATTTCAGGGACACCCGTAGACACTGAAGACTTTTCACATTCTAGAAACTGATCCTCCATTTCAACAAATTTTTTTAAATCCTCCTTACTCAAGCCATCTGTGTGCATGAGAGTGTATGTATCCTTTGACATACCATTGCTTAAATGAAAATTTGTTGACTTGTCGACTTCATCTGTAACTTTTCTTTTTTCGTATAACATAAACAAAACTATGAGAGTTAATATCAGGTATAGCATTATATACACATCAGATTAATTTTGAAAGATCACTAATCTTATGAAGAATGTTGAAGAGCTGATTGTATGAGGCTACATCACCCGGTTTGATAATTTCCAATTCAATTTGATAGGATGACGCGTCCTCTGCGTCCATATCGACAGTGTCTCCTGTCGAAATGGTCATATCGATACTCAAATTCTTGCGAACAAAAGAGTGACGAAACTTATTTCTTTTGCGATCCATCTCATATTGTCCGATCGTTGGAATTTCTCTGGAGATACTGAACCGAACATCAAGGGGTTCGCATTTGAAATCCTCCTTGATAACTTTAATCTTCTGGATCATCGTCTGTTCACCGGTGTCTTCATCAGATGAAATACGAACACTGTTGGTGTCGTCGTAATACACGTCAGTTGTTGTCGTCTTCACACTTTCCCAACCATCGTATTTCTTCAACCCTTTCAACACACGTTCGAAAGTTTCTTTCCCGACGTTTGTATCGAAGAGAGAACCATTGTGTTTACCGAGACGTATCTCAACTTCGATATGTTCCTCATTCTTATGAGCTTCGAATACGGCGCTGACTTTCTCGGCGATAGATTGAATGTTCATTTTTTCTTAACATTTACACATCGCGCCTTTTACTTAAGCCTTTTTTATACACAAAGTTTAATGAAAGGTTTCCAAAATCACGGAAACACTTGTTATTTTAATACAGCCATTCAATGTCTGATGCATATTCCAGACTTGACGAATTACTTTATTAAAAATTCATACAAAGGTGATTGTGCATTTACCCGAGCGTATTCAGACTTGGTAAAAGTGTATTGGACAAATGGGCGTGAGTCGATCACTCTATCTCCACTCCTTGAACACTTCAGAGCTTCATTTCCTCGTTTTCGGATGAATGAACAACATGATATTCAGGAGGCTGTATTATGTATCATAGATATTCTTGAAACGTCGGTACCTGAGATCAAACACTGGTTATACGGGAAAAAGACACAAGAAACCATTTGGCCGGGAGGAAAATCATCGAATGAAGAGGATTTTAGTATTCATTTGATAACATCGGATGGAAAAGATATGACTAAGATGCTTTCTAAAAGTACAGAGTGGAACACACTCGAAAATTTTGAGGATACTGACGGTAAAGTGCATCACGTGGCTACGACCCGTATGATGTTCTCTAAACTTCCCAAGGTGTTGATGATTTCTTTTGACACAAAGAGTCATATTCAAATAATCGAAAAAATACTCATTAACGAAAATGAATATAATTTGGTGGCGAGTGCGGTTCATTTAGGTCACCAGTATGATGGACATTATGTGAGTTTGATAAAGAGAAAGGATAAATGGTTTTTGATAGATGATGATACTATTAATGAATGTGAGCTACCGGAAGAGACTGGATATTATTTCATGGTATACAATCTAAAAACTCCTTCATCTGAATGTTCTCCTTGATGTTCACGATCGTTCGATAAAACGTTCTACGATTATTGGGGTATGTCTTATCCCTGCGTCGCTTGATTGGTTTCCACCACATAGGTTCGTCCCATGTTATGTACATACACTCTACGATGGCTCCATCTTCAAACCATGGTTCATCAGCGATCCTATTTAATGGAATTTCACTCTCAAAGTACAACTTCCCCTTCTCTTGTACATATAGCCTCCAAGCTAATGGACCCGGTTTAAGCCCGGGCATTTCCCTCGTCGGTTCCTTTTTCATTAGGAAGTCCACAGTATTCTTCTGTTGTGGTTTCCACTTGAACATCGTCTCATGCGTTCCTATTCTCACCGGTTCATTCACGGGTGTGAATACGAGTCCATCAGTTTCTTGATTCACTGTTGGTAAATGTTCATCGAGAAACTCCCTAAATTTATCCATCGCATAAAATGTCTTCAACTTGAGTCGATATTTATCCGTTTTCATGTAAATAACAGGTTGGATAACACTCAGTGCAAAACCAAGGCGCTGCAATAAATCGAGATCCCAAACGGATTTACCCGCTACACGCACAGCGTCGTACACCATGAGTGTATTTTCATACAGTTCCCCATCCAATATAGTTCCGTCATATACATTCTTCTTCAGATTGATCGGAACTTCAAACATATCAAACGCTCTGTTCACGAATACACACTTCTTTTTTCCTTCAAACATAACGGCAATCATCATGTATCTTTCACCATCCGTTTTTTCACATACAACATAATTTCCCCTTTTTAAAATTGGAAAGTGTTTATATTCGATGGATATAGGTTGGGGACCCGGAAAATAATCCTTACTTCCCCAAGTAGTGTGTATAAAACTCACGACATATTTGTAAAGCGGGGAGTCCGGCTTTATAGACATGTTTACTGTTCGGGTATAAACTTTAATTTACTTTTACACCCGCTGCGTTAAGAATGTTACTTACGCATTCATGTGTGTAAGTCATCGTCAACTTAGCTGCTGTAAATGCATAAATTCGTACACCCTGTTCAACAAATTTCTCAAACATTTTGGGAAAAATCTTATAGTTTCCAGTCCTTTTATCTTTGATGGTCTTGATGACATTCTTAGTGTTCATGAACCATGCACGAGCTTGGGTGGATGTTACTCGATAAATATTTTCATGAATCTTCATCCCAACCTCTGTATCGAAATTAAGTCCCATTTGAGTCACTGGTTCGGTGGAACCTTCCTTTACTTTCGCTTTGAAAGTATTCCAGTCAATTCCATTTTTCACACCTGGGAAAACCAAACACCCAACAGTTTCATGTTTTTCGAAAATCTGATTGATAGATTCATCATCCAAATTAATACCAAAATCGATAAAAACGATACGTTCATGTGTTTTCATATATTTCTGAACAATGTCCGCTTTATCATATGGGTCATCGTTTACGTATACAATCTGATTATCGAAACCACCTCGAAGACACTTCATGTTAATCTTGAGAATGCTGTGTAAAGTCTTCACATGACACGAGGAGGATCGGGTCACTAAAATAGTAGCTAACTTCATGGATACTTATCATGTCTAAGCCTTAAGCCTATCGTTGAGGCATCCACTGAAGGGCAAGTTTCCTACATGTCCGAGGGTTGTCTTTACATCTGCGTAAATCTTACCACCGGCTTGTTGCCATCGGCGACAGAACGCATAGTCTTCCGACAGGTATCTGCGGTTGGTTGGGTCGATCATGCAATCGAATGCTGCGTGATAATCATCAAAATCCCTGTTTTGGTGATCGTTCTTACACCACAATTCGGGAAACTTCTCCTCGAGTGTTTTGAATACCGAACGTTTGATCATCATGAATCCGGTTGGTCCATCGAGAATTTCTATAAACCCATTCACGACGGGTCTATTCTGGGCACCAAAATTGATTACGAGACTGGAAGAGAGCATGGACATATCGCGTTCGTCACCCCTCTTGATGGCGTTTGCAGCTTGATCCCACATCACAACCTTTTTGGGGTAACACGCAACGGAGAGGTCGTGTCCGGACTTGATGAGACGCACGACTGCTTCCGGGTCGAAGTGAACATCGGCATCGATAAACATGAAATAGTCGCATTCGGTCTTTTGCATGAAACGACCGACGGATACGTTACGGGCGCGGTGGACGAGAGATTCGTTTTCGGTCGTATCGATGTACATTTGGATACCTTCTTTTATTAAAAGGAGCTGAAGCTTAATGATACTCGTCATGTACTTTTCTAAGCACAAACCACCGTAGCACGGTGTTGCGAGGAACAACTTCGTCATTTAAGTACTATTACAATTTATGCTCTAAGTGTTTTTTTATGATTGTCTCTATTTTATTCAGTGTTGGAACAGACACGGAACATTTTTCACACAATATGTTTTTTTTCACCCTCCCCCCTAACACTATAAAAATGATCGCCGATGCAACACTATTAGGTGTCTTACTCATCAAATCCACACAATCGTCAATCTTGTTACACATCTTGTTACATTGCAATCTCTCTTCACGGGTCACATCGAAAGAATTCAATAACCGATTCATCACATCAAACGACTTCGTGACATAATTCTTTTCAGTCATGCCCATTATCACCTCTTTGAACATTTGTGTCGTACGACTGATATCCTTAGACTGGATACCAAACATATCCGCAATTTCCTTCGTCGTCCGTGGGTGCTTAGCGAGACGACACGCATACAACACACAGTTCGCCTTGATACCCAAACGCACCGCACCTCGAGTCAATTTTTCTTCGTTGAATTTCCTGTACATCATTTTTGCATCTTTGAGAATTGATTCTGGTAGAGTATGACACGCCTCATCTATATCCTTATACGCATGAAACAGCGAACGATCCTTGTGATTCATGGACATGTGAAAATTGATTTTCGCCATGCGCTTGTTTTCGTACGTCGATGCATGATGTGTTGAGATAACTGTCCCCTTCCCCCAATGTTGGGAAAAGAGTTCAGGGTTTGAATTTGGATTCCCGCACCTCGACGGGTCGTTCACCTTACCGTCATCGTTCATCCCACTCGTCCATTCCGCTGTATCATCAACAAAATACGAGTCTACGAGACCACAGTCTGAACATGTCGGTAATCCCTCTCTGGTAATAAGTTTAATTCCTGAACATTCACGACAAATATTGATATTCACCGGCTTTTCATCATTTTCTTTGGGTAATAGGTTGTCTACTTGAGACCATATAGTTGCCAGCATTTCTTTTGGTCTCACCGAACCTTTTATTTATTTACTTATGACGCATTACCACTTAGGCGTCTGACTCGATTTTCGATTAAATCAATCGTTTCCTTGAAACTCCTCGCTCCTGGTGTAGATGGATTCCATTCATTCCACTCCTTATCGATCGAAGCATAGTCAGGGGGTAATATGTTCTGTCCTTCAACTTCGCTATCTGGAACTACAAAATCAGCCATTTCAGAGTCCGTATCACTTTCACTCATCGGAAAGTGAATCTCGCTATCACTGTCTTCAATATCAATTTCAGAATAAAAAGAAAAAAGGTTTTCGTCGACACGTTTCATCTCCAGGTCTTCGAACTTGGTTCCATGGGGATAATGTTCCATGAGACTGTCGTAAGGGGCTGGACACATTTCGCTATTATCCAATTTGTAAACACATGCAGATTTGTAGAGGGATTCGGTTGGGTTAAGGTAATGAAGACCGAGTGTTCTACCAGTGTTCATGGCGACGACAGCATACATCTCATCTTCGACACCATCTTCGTTTACTAAAACTTTTACTATATCGTCCTGAATTATATCAGAGGGCACAATCATGCTTAGAGTTTTCAAACAAAAAATAATCATCGATAATAATACAGATGAAAGTTAAGATTTATTCGAAGGAGGGTTGTCAATATTGTGATCACGCGGTTACGTTATGTGAGGGTGAAGGTTTTGAGTTTGAGAAAATTATGGTAGACAAGGAGGAACTCAAACGAGTTTGTGGTTCATCTGCGACAACCTACCCCCAAATATTTGTTGACGATCGTCATGTCGGAAACTACTTTGAATTTCAAGACTACGTAGAAGATGAATATGAACCAATATTAGCTCCGACATTAAACCGATTTACTGTGTTCCCCCTGAAACATCCCCATCTTTGGGAACTTTACAAAAAGGCTCAAATGTCCAATTGGACAGCAGAAGAAATCGATTTTTCTAAAGATATTGAAGACTGGAAAAACCTAAACAATAATGAACAAAAATTCATTAAATACATCCTCGCTTTTTTCGCAGGTTCTGATGGTATTGTATTTGAAAACATTAACAACAATTTTGCGGATGAGGTGCAGATATCTGAGGCTCGGTCTTTTTATGCGTACCAGTCTCACAATGAAATGGTTCATGGTGAAACGTATTCCAAACTTATCGATAAATATATTAAGGATGATGTCGAGAAGAAGCAACTCTTCGAAGCCATCCAAACTATTCCGTGTATTCAGAATAAGGCGAATTGGGCTATGAAATGGTTCGACACGAAATCCAGATCCTTCGCGGAGCGTCTATTCGCGTTCGCGTGTGTGGAGGGTATTTTCTTCTCGGGGAGTTTCTGTGCTCTATTCTGGCTGAAAAAGAGGGGTCTCATGCCCGGTCTCTGTTTTAGTAACGAGCTTATATCCCGGGACGAGGGTCTTCACCAGGAGTTTGCTGTTGAATTATTCAAAATGCTTCGAAACAAACCAACAACTGAAACTATTCATTCTATCGTGAAGGAGGCTGTCGCGATTGAAAAGAATTTCATCATAGACGCACTTCCGTGCAATCTCATCGGTATGAACTCTGATAAAATGTCCGAGTATATCGAATACGTGTCTGATCGCCTTCTCAAACAAATTGGTCAGCCACCGATTTGGGGATCCAAAAATCCCTTTGACTTTATGGAAAACATAAGTCTCGATGGTAAGACGAACTTTTTTGAAAAGAGGGTGGGTGATTACGGTAAAATGGATGATGACTCAAATACTATCGCATTCGATGAAGAGTTTTAATTAAATAAACCGCCGTCTACACCAATTTCAAACGACTCCAAAACCTTTCCGGTATCAACCTTTGGGATTTCGGGTTCTTTGAATTTGGGCTTTGGGGACGGGGCTTCCGACATGGGTGGTACTACGACCTTCGTACCAGCCGCCCTCTTCCGGTTACGCAAACCACACGCACATGGCTTTTCCTTCTTTATGTTCATCATACCCCATACGACGAACATGAACACGATCGAGTGAACGACGAGACCAAATGTAGTGGGACACCCGTTCGGCGAAGCGATGTTCGAACCCAAGATTCCCCTGACGAATCGGAAGGTCATAGGATTGGCGATCACGTAGAATGTGAGCGCCGAAATAATGGAGATTACAAATTTGTCTTGTTGCTTTTTACCCTTGCATCCACAGCCACAGTCCTTAAAGAAACCCATGATTAGTTATGACATATGTTGAGAAAAAAAGTTACTTAAAGTCGAACCACCTTGTAAAGATATAACCAACAAACAATGTCGCTCTCTATCCAACAAGCTTCCGAATTTTCTCCCACTTCTGTGCAATTCTCGAAACTTCGTAAAAACAAAAATGGCGGTAAAGCCGTCTATCTCAACGCGGGCGACAACAAAAAACTCTACGTTCAACTTCCCTTCATGCGGTCTCCTTATGGTCTGAGTGCTTACACCGACGAAGCTACCGGACGCACTTCCTATTCCCTTGACCTCTCTTTCGATCCAGACAACACCGAGGCGATGGAGCTTCACAAGAAGCTTAGTGAGCTCGATGATATCATCGTAAACACCGTCGCCGCGAATGCGAAGGAATGGCTCGGTAAGGAGTTTAACGTCGCTGTACTCAAGGAGGCTCTCTACAAGCCCATGGTTCGTCCCGGGAAGGAGCAGTACCCAGCTACCCTCAAGCTTAAGGTTCTAACCAAGGCTGATGGTTCGTTTGTTCCGGAGTGCTACACCATGAACCGCGAGATGGTTTCCCTTGATACTGTCGAGAAGGGTCAGAAGTGCATGGCGATCATTGACCTCAACCAGATCTGGTTTATCGATAACAAGTTCGGTGTGACGATCCGCCTCCAGCAGGTTCTCTTCGAGAAGTCCGCCAAGCTCCCCTCCTTTGCCTTCCAGGGTCTTAACCTCCCTGATGAGGAAGAGGAGGAAGTTGATGAGATTGAGGAGGATGAAGTTGATGATCAGTAAAAAAAATCCAAGTTCGTAGAACTTGTCTTCCGAGTCCTTTGGACTCTTTCCAAAATCACCCCTACTCGTAAGTTGAAACAATCATCTTACGAATAGTATAATGAGTATCGAACTCATGGACCTGAAATCAGAATTAAAACTCGATGATCAGATAAAAATTGATACGTTCAGGTGTGATAAATGTATCCCGAGAACCATAACAAAAGATGTTTTTATGAACTTGAAACACGAAAATGCTACATATGAAGATTTTGGTCCAGGGATTGTTGGGTGGTTCGGAGATGGGGTATGTGACCTCGACGAGGTGTGTGTGAGTCGAGACACAAGGGTTTTTAACCGGGGGTGTAGCGCATGTTACGCAGTTATTCATGAAGGCGAGTGTATGAATATTCATAAAAATCAAAAACTCAATCTAGAAACGATCAGGTGGGTGAGATCAAACATTGAACTGGTCGTGAAACATTACATGCGTCTCAGAAAACTCGGCATTCTTACAGAAGATCATTATTGGGAACATGTAGGAAAACTCCAAAATTATGTATTGTAATAGTAACATGAACACTCAGGTGAAGAAACTTCTCAGGGGTAAGAAGGCGTGTGCCCCCGCGTCACACCTTTGGTTGAAAAAGAAGAATGGAACCATGACCAAGGGTTCTGTGAAAATTGGTGAGGGTCAGTATGGTAAGGTGTATCGTGGATGCATTGATGACGGGTGTGAAAAGTACATCGTCTATAAAGAAATTAGAACTCCTTCATTGAGTGAGAAGACAAATAACATACCACTCGCAAAGTTTAAAAGGGCTCTCGGAGAAATAAACCCGAAGATGGAGTTTACCATCGCGAAAAAGTTGGAGGGTTTTGGGATTCCCAAGATGTACCTCTACAAGACATGTGACAAGAAGGATGTTATTTACAGCGAATACGTCAAGGGTAAGGAGTTGAAGGAATGGATACTGTCTCAACCCACTCTTTCCGCCATGAAATCGGTCATGGTGCAAGTCATCTATAACCTGTATCGTATCCAAAAGAAGTATCCGGGATTTCGTCACCATGATCTCCACGGTGGAAATATTCTCATCCGACCAGTTCCTGTGAAAGACATGAAAATCATGGGGTATACGATTTCTAACGCGGGTTTCGAAGCTGTCATTATTGATTTTGGGTTTTCAGTCTTTCCAAGAATTAAGAATCCTCTTGTCAATACCAACAACTACAAGAACATTGGTATCTCAAGAAAGTCTGACAAACACTACGATTTACATTTTTTCTTGAACTCCATACACAACATGATTCGTCAACCACGGACACGGACGGAGCGTGTAGTGAAAACATTCATTGAAAACCTTTTACCTCCAAATTACCTCGTGGGTAAGTCGAATACCGTGAAAAACTATAGATTGAGAGGAAATAAGTCTGTCGAGATCAGCTTCGAGGATGTTCTCTCCAAACCCTTCTTCACTGGCTACAAGACTACACCACTCGTCATCCCTGCACCCAAGCCCGAAAAACCCAAGGTCGCCGTTGTACCACCCAAAAAGATGTTTCAATCTCCCGTAAACAAAGAGGCTGCTAAAGCGAAAGCAGTCGCCATTCTAAAAGCAGAGAAGGCAAAAACTAAAAAACGTCCCGGTGTCGTTAGAGCACGACCTTAAAGACCCGTTTAGTATCATCATCAGTTACAGAGAGTATCTTAAACTTTGAGGTTTTGACAAGTGTCGTCCCACCCTTTGTGACGAATGATTTCATCCGTTCAACTTCACCACGGGGCATCTTCCTGGTGTATTTGAGTGTGACGTTCTTATTTCCGATAGTGAATACTGTCGATGGCATTTATAATACATGGATAAATGTTTATAAATGGGATGATTAACTGAACACGCGTGTGTAAATATTTAACGATCAAGACCGCTGATTACACGAAGAGAAATAGAGAGGATGAAAGCATCGAGCATGGTGTTGATGGGCTTGAGCACGGTGATGTGCTTCACGAGCGAGGAGTTCCACACGATGCGAAGAATGAACGTGCTGATGAGAATCGAAACGACGAAGATGAGAAGTTCACGAATCATATCAGACTTGTTTTCGGACTTGAGGATATTACCAAACATTTATTACATACTGATATTTTTTTCTCTGTAAATGACAGATGTCTAAAACTAAGGATCTTCCTCTGAGTGGATCAGAGAGTAAATTTACAAACCGTCGTTGGGGGAGTAATAAGGGTATTACCGGTAACAACTGTTATGCGTATGCGGTAGGTAGTTATGCAGCGTTTCGCTGGCAAAAATCTATACCCGGTGACCGTTCGGGTTTATCGAATACCCCACACAATTATACAAAGTGCGACGATCTCCCAAGGCGCGTTATTTCGGATAACCCCAAGTCGATATACAAAGTCGATGGAGATAAAAAGTGTAAAAAGGGGTACTACAAAATTATGATGTTTGTGTCCTCTGGTAGACCCAGAAACTATATTCGTCAGGGTGATTTTCATTTTTACAAACAACACGGTGTCGTGGAGTACAAAATAAAACCGGGTGATACAATCAAGTCTGTTGCCGCATTTTTCAAGATTCCCGAATACAGGATAAAAAAGGCGGGAAAGTTTACTGTCGGAAAACGTATAGTGTTCAATGCTAATGTGTTCAGTCACAAGCGTGGTTGGGCTACTGGTCCATTACTCGGTGACGCTAATGGTAAGGTGATTAAAGACCCTCGTACGGCTTCAAGGAAGTACAGTGAATTGAACTATGACAAATATTGTAGTTCATTCTGCGTTAAAGACCGAGGAATCAAAGTCGGAAAGGGAAACCCCAAGGTCTGAAAGGATACTATCTAGGTCTGGAACATTGTCTATATCAAAGGATATATCAAACAAATCCAATACGGATAACATTGATTCATCATTCAAGGAGATGACGTTTGATGTGTGTGTGTAGTTGTTATGTATCTTAACTTCCACCTTGAATTGAGAAATATCAAATACCCGTCTACATGTGGGACACGTGTTTTTACCCTGTTCCTTCCACCTCTCAAGACAGTGTGTGTGAAATATATGACCACAGCGAATCGGCGGATTCTTCCTCGTCGACCTGACATCAGCTAGACATATAGAACACGTGGACATTCTTAGAGTACGAGTGTAAAGTTTTTTTCGTCATTTAGCTCACCTAATAAATATCGGGAACTGCGAGAAGTGGTTTATCACAAGTCTTGCAATTCTCCCTACCCTGCTTCTCTTGGACCTTCGAAAGGAGTTCGGGTCCCTGCTTCTGGAGAAGCTGCCTATAAGAATAGTTATCCTCGAACGTGATACCATTCTCCTTCATCACATAGTTGTTAAACAATTGGGCTGACGAATTAATCGTGAAACAGCGCCCATCAGCCATGCCAAGTCGTTGAGACATCTTTATTACTATAAATTTAGAAATTAATTTGCCGGTTGGTAATTGTTTTGACCCATGATTCAAAACCCTTTTCCTTTAGGTGCTTCACGAGAGGATCACATTTGTACCCCA
>Ga0222719_10003756_pt1 | contig 13433 bp, 16 predicted proteins | sample C33_34DmetaG_FD_165039 | JGI IMG/M metagenome (GOLD analysis project Ga0222719, IMG submission 165039) | Estuarine water microbial communities from San Francisco Bay, California, United States - C33_34D | ecosystem: Environmental > Aquatic > Marine > Unclassified | place: USA: California...
TTGCCCATGGGGATAGACCGAAAAGAGTAGTAAAAAAAAATTTTAACCTTTTGGCACCAAGCCCTGCTAAAACTAAATTTTGAGCAAAAAAAGGAATACCCGGAACAAGCCTGATTAGCAACATCACTTCTAATTCATTTTTTTGAAAATATTGTGTAATGAATAAGTACTTCTGAAGTAATTTTTTAGATATGTAGTCATGAAAAAATAATTTGGCCACTAGAAATACAATAAATGATCCTATAGTGCCCCCAACTATAATACCTATACCGCCAATCCAAGTGCCATATAAAAATCCACCTGTTAATGATAAAAGTGATGCAAATGGAAAATTGCAAACAATTAATAAACAATAAGAGAATGTAAAGATTAAAAAGGAAAATAAAAAATTATTAGAAATATAATTTTGTATATTTTCTAAATTTATAAATAGTGTTTTTAGTTCAAAAAAATCTCTATTAAAGAAATAAATTAGCCAAAAAGAGGAAATAACTATTAAAAAAAATATTAAAAATATTTTTTTTCTATTAATCACTAGATTAACAACATCTCTAATGAAGGGAGTATTGAGTTTAGTTTAAAACCGAGTGATTGGATAGTTCCATTTAATATTAAAACTCCAGTTATTAAGAGTATAAACCCAGTTAAAATCTGAAAATATCTTGAAAATCTTACTAAATTTTTAGATACAATTATTAATTTACCCATCAACAAACCCACAATTAAAAAAGGAAGGCCAAGTCCGATGGAGTAGATGGTTAATAATAAAGTTCCATTAACACTATCGTTAATAGCTATAGCCAAAACTGATCCTAAAATAGGCCCAATACAAGGACTCCATCCAAAGGCAAATGCCATACCAATTAATAAAGGAAAAAATGAAATATTTTGTAACTTATCAAAATTCATTTTTCTTTCTAAATTTAAAAAAGGAACTTTTAAAATACCTAAAAAAAAGAGGCCTAGAAAAATAATCAGAATTCCTGAGAAAATATTCATTTCTTTTTTTAAGTCATAAAAAAAATCACTTAAAAAATCTATGGAAGCTCCCATGATGATGAACACAATAGAAAAACCAAATATAAATAAAAGTATTAGGGGGAGTAGTTTCAAATTATCTTTTTTAGAATTATTCTTTAAATCACTAAAAGACTTGCCGACTATGTAAGATATAAATCCTGGAACGATAGGCAAAACACAAGGAGACAGGAAACTAAAGACACCCGCTAAAAAAGCTATTGTAAAAGGAATTTCTTGGGTCATTTTGATATTATAGTATATTAATTAATTATCCCTAACACAGATGTTTGATCGTCAAATTCAAAAATATACACAAAAACCTTTACTATATATCGCCAAATTATTTTTAAAATTAATTTCCCCAAATAAAATGACCTTAATTGGTTTTGGTTTTGGATTTTTGATGTGCATTTCTATAATTATTGATCAATATTTAATAGCTATAGTTTTTTTATTTTTGAATCGACTCTCGGATGGCCTAGATGGTGTAATGGCTAGACTGCAAACCCCCAGTCCATTGGGAGGCTACTTAGATATTGTTTTAGACTTTTTGATTTATGGAGGTTTTGTTCTTTCATTTGGTATGACAGATCAAAATAATACTTTGTTATCAATGATCTTATTATTCTGTTACATTGGAACAGGGAGTACTTTTTTAGCTAAAGCTGCAATCCTACCCTCATTAACCAATCAAAACTTAAATGAAATTCCTAAAAGTTTTCATTACGCTGTTGGGTTAATCGAAGGAACTGAGACAATAATATTTATGTTTTTATGTCTATTATTTCCGAGTTTATTCATCTATTTCTCTTCTATCTTTATAATACTATGCCTCATAACAATTGTTTTTCGAATTATTGTTTGTTATAAAGAACTTAATTAACAATAAAGAACAGGGAACGCATGACAACCAAACGATCACTAGTTGAGAGACTCAACCAAGAAGGAGCTATTTGTGCTGAGGGATTTTTATTTGAAATGGAAAGAAGAGGCTATTTAACAGCAGGAGAATTTGTACCTGAAGTAGCTCTTGAATACCCTGAGGCGCTTAAAAACTTACACAAAGATTTTCAACACGCTGGTTCAGACATAGTGGAGGCATTCACTTATAATGGTCATAGAGAGAAAATGCGAGTGATTGGTAAAGAGGATTTATTAGAACCCCTGAATCGGGCGGCTTTAAAAATTGCAAAAGAAGTAGCGAATGACGTCTCTGAAGGAACTGAACCTAATTTAATGGCTGGAAACATTTCTAATACTAACATTTGGAACCCTTCTGATCAAAACTCTCAAAAAGAAGTGAGAGGAATGTTTGAAGAAATGATTGGATGGGCTGTCGATGAAGGGGCGGATATGCTAGTAGGAGAAACTTTTTATTTTGCTGAAGAAGCTTATTGTGCATTAGAAGTTATGAAAAGCTCTGGACTTCCTTGTGTTCTTACTATTGCTCCTATGGGAGAAAATATAATGAGAGATGGTGTTACCCCCTTAGATACTTGTAAAGAATTAGAACAATTAGGAGCTGATGTAGTCGGGCTAAATTGTTTTCGAGGACCAGAAACAATGCTTCCTTACATCAAAGACATACGAGCTAATGTGAAATGTCATGTAGGAGCCTTACCTATTCCTTATCGCACTAGTGAAAAACAACCGACTTTTTTTAATTTAGATGATTACGATAATTGTAAGTGTGCTGCGCCTCATGGAAGAACCTTTCCTACAGCGTTAGACCCTCTCTTTACTAATCGATATGAAATAAGAAAATTTATGCAAGATTGCTATGATATCGAAGTTAAGTATCTAGGTGTCTGTTGTGGTGCCAATCCAATGCTTATTCGCGAAGTAGCTGATGTCATGGGCAAAAACCCCCCTGCTATGCGTTTTCGTGAAAACATGTCAAATCATTTTATGTATGGAACAAATAAGAGAATTCCTGAGCATATTAAAGATTATGGAGATAAAGCTTAATTGATAAAGGCTAGATAAGCTTCCATAAAAAACTTGGCAACAAAGAAAGTAATTAGGAAATATACAAGTTTTAATATTATTCTTATGATCCTACCGGTTTCTAATCCCGCATAGTAGGCCTCAAAAATATTAAAACCGTTAAACAAACTATCGATAATTATTTTTTTAGATTTATGAAGTAGAAAGGCTAGTGGCTTACACACTACATGGTAGCCAAGAATAGCAAATATAATGACTATAATAAGACTAATGTTCATCATGAATGACCATATTATTAAAGACAATAACCAGTATCCCAAAAAAGTCATTCTCTCAACTTGATCGGGTCTCGTAAAAAGTTGGAAGTAATTCAATTATTGAAATCCTTGCTCGGCAAGTTCATTTGATGAAACAGTACTTAATTGGTTTTTGTTTTGAGATAAAAGTAAAATATTCTTTAACTGATCCTTGATGCCAGTTAGTTTTTTATTGGCTTCAGGCTCATCATATTCCATGTCTTCTTTAATACTGGATCGAAGTGCAAGGATTATCACCCCTCCTGCATTCACACAGTAATCAGGACAGTATATGATGCCCTCATCAAATAATTTTTGCTCGATTTTGTTATCAGCTAATTGATTGTTGGCAGCACCCAAAACACAGTTTATTTTTTTATTTTTACTAAAATCTAAAAATTCTTGGTTTAAGTCTCCCCCTGTCGCGCAGGGAGAAAAAATATCAATTTGATTAAAACTCGTATCTTGATAACTTTCTAAATAACCAAAACCATCTTTTTCAATTAAATCTTTCTTAGACTCAAAATCTACAACTTCAACCTTGGCGCCAGAGTTTTTACAAAATTGAGCCAATCGAGCTCCTACTTTCCCATATCCTTTAATCAATATTTTCTTGTTTTCTAAATTACTTTGCTGATTTTGAAATTCTTCATAGCCGATCATTGCATTAAAAACACCAAAAGCTGTGCTAAGACCTGAGTCTGATCCTTTTGTACTACACACGTGTGGAGAGAATTTCTTTAACTCTATGAGATCCTCATCTACCATTCCAATATCTCCAGCCGTGATATAGGTGCCATCTAAAGTTTTTAAAACTTGTGAAAATAATTCATAAAATTGATTTTTGGTAACTTTAGCATTCACAGTCGCCTTTCCTCCACCAAAATCTAAGTTTGCCAATGAATTCTTATACGTCATGGCTTTGGAGAGTTTTAAAACATCGGATAACTGATCTTCATGCGATTGATAAGCAAAATACCTACAACCTCCTAGTGCCGGTCCTCTTTTTGTATTGTGGATAGCAGTGATGGAAAGAAAACTTGTTGACTCTTCATGAGCCAAAAGAACTCTTTCGTAATTATCGTGTTTTAAATCCTTAAATATCAGAGTCATTGTTCATTAATTTATTAATTATTTTAAAGTCACCTTCTAAGAAATCATAATCACCTAATTTTGAAATATCAATCCATTTCAATTGACGATGAACTTTGTTTTGTATTTCACCCTCAAACTGGAATATTTGAAAAAAAACAAGTTTCAAATTTTTTGATAATTTCTTGTATTCATAAAAATATTCATCAAAGAAAATCATTTTATTAATTTCTATGCTCAATTCTTCTTTTAATTCTCGTTTTAAAGCCTCTTGATTATTTTCATTATCTTTTAACTTTCCTCCAGGAAATTCCCATTTTAAGGGATGGTCTCCCTCTTCTTTTCTTTGACAAATAAGAATTTTCTTATTTTGGTATATTATTCCCCCAACAACGATTTTAGGTGAATTATTTGTTCTTTGCTCGAGCAATATAAATTCCGATCAAAATAAGTATGCATCCAAAAAATTGAATAGAATTCAGTTTTTCTTGAAAAAATAAATAACCAAGAATTGTGGCGGCTATAGGCTGGATTAATAAAGTAAGGGATGATGTGGAAGCGGGCAAATAGGCTAACGCATAAGCAATAAAAGCTTGTCCTAAAAATTGACAAATAAAAGCCAGTAAAAATAAAACAATAATAGAATTAATTGTCTGAGGAATAAGTTGTTGTTCAAAAATAATCGAAACAACAATTAAAATTATGGAAGTTATAACTCCAGAGATAAACATAATTGAGGTCGTGTTATATTTTTTTCTTAATTGGCTAATTGTGATTATATAACTTCCATACCAAACAGCAGTTAAAACACCTAATAAGTCTCCAAAAAATTGATCTTTGTTAAATTGAAAACTTTCTCCAAGAAGAAGTGTCATTCCCCCTAAAGACAAACCCGCTGCAATATAGAAAAACTTCGTAAACTTTTCTTTCAAAAAAAAATATGAAAATAGAATGACTATAACTGGAGCTAAATTGGATAAAAACGTTGCTTTGGAGACCGTTGTGAGTTTTATGGACCAGTGCCAACAAATTAAATCTAGTGCAAAAAATAATCCTGAGAAAAAAAAGACTAAATAATAATTTTTAACTTCAGGAAATTTAATTTTTTCAATTATTCCAGATGAGGAAAAAAATAAAAAAAATGGAAGACTTAAAAAAATACGATAAAAAGCGGTCATGATTGGATCGACATCGGAAAATCTTACAAAGATAGGAGAAAAAGCTATTCCTAGAGCCCCTAAAATTAAGATAAAAAAAGGATTGAATTTATATTTAAGCAAAGACTTCTTCTGATTTATCTTTTTCGATTATTGGAAAATGAATAACGGCAGAAAACAATGAGATTATGATGGCCATAATCCAAGCTAAATCCAAAGATCCATAAACATCAATAACCAATCCTCCGACATAAGATCCGACAAAAGCTCCACACTGATGAGAAACCATCACAATGCCAAAGAGCGTTGATAAATATCTTGTTCCAAAACGATTGGCAACTATTCCCGATGTTGGTGGAACAGTGGAAAGCCATAACAAACCTATCAAACAACTAAAAGCGATTATAATGAAATTATTCGTAGGAAGGATCAAAAGTAAAAAAATTACGATACTTCTTGTAAAATAAATAAAAGATAAAATATATTTTTTTTTAATGATACCCGAAACCCGGCCAGATATCAGTGTTCCCATCATATTAAAAATACCAACCAATGTTAATCCAGTAGCTGCAATAGTGGTTTCTAATCCTTTAATTTTAGCAAAGACAGGAAGATAATTAGATATTAAAGCAACGTGAAGTCCGCAGACAAAAAAACCTAAAATTAAAAATTGATAACTTTTATCTTGAAAGGCAGTTTTAATTACATCTGAGATTTTTCTAGGAGTGTACTCTTTTTTATTTTTATTTACTGGTTTCGGTATCAAAAAAATTAAAGACAGGGGAATAAATAATAAAAAGAAAATAGAAACTATCTGAAATGATATACTCCATTGAAAAGTAGATACCAAAAATTGATTGATGGGTGTAAATATGAACATCCCTGATGCGGCAAGAGACATTAAAATTCCTGTGACTGTGCTTCGTGTTTTATCATCTTCAAAATATTTGGAAACTCCTCCTATAATGACAGGAACAGAAATAATACCAGCGGACAAACCTCCAACAACTCCTAAACCAAAAAGGAAATGTAGAGGGTTGATAGCAGATGAAGTAATATAAAAACTAAGTGAAATTCCAATAAAACCAACTATCAAGGTTTTTACATAACCTTTTTGCTCTGCAAAAGCCCCCGCAATTGGGGACATGCACCCCCATAGTAAGTTAAAAATTCCATAGGTTAATCCAATCATCGATGCACCAAAAATAGTGGAACTTAATAAATCTGGGACATAGATTCCCAATGACATTCGAAATCCATTACCGACTGAAAGAATTAAACCGGCGACAAGAATAAGGAAGAAGGACTTCATTGGCATAAAATATATTAAAGATATGAAAAAAATATGTTTATTTTTATTACCAAAATCACTATAGTGCCTCGCTATGGGATATCCAAAAAAACATCGTGGACGTAGAAAAATTGGTTCACGAAAGCGTCGCGCCAAAAGAAGAGCAAAGAAGAAGTAGTTTTCTTAAATATTCTTAATTTCTAATTTAACTGTTTAGAATTTCGAAAAGCTCACGATACTCTTCGCTATCTTTGCCAGCTGCAGACTCAAGTCTAATCAGAAGATTAATAGCCTCATCAAGCCTACCTATTTCATAGTATAATTCCCCTAAATATTCTAGTGCCCCGACGTGATTTTCGTCGATCGTTAGAGCTTCAAGGTAATAATTTTCAGCTTTTTCAAAATTAGGTTTTTGTTGTTTTCGAGTTGCGTACCCAAGGTAATTATATAGATCTGCTTTTGTATATCCATCAGGTGTTTCGGTAAGTAATTTGTTAAGAGCTTTGATAGCTTTTTCAAATTCATCCGATTTTATTAGTTTTTCTGCCTTTAAGTATTCTTTATTAGCATCAACCGAACTACTAGAACCAGCGCCAAATGCGATAGATTGAACAAACAGAAAAAATATAACAAAGATTAATTTCATCTTATCTTTTTATACTCACATTGTTATAGTCAGATTAGGAATTATCATGATTAAATTAAATCGTAGATCTTTTATTATATTTTTAACAGGAAGTTTATTTACAGGAGTGAAACCTTTAATGTCTATAGAGAAGTTAGAATTGACAGATGTGGAGTGGCAAGCACGATTAAGCACTGAAGAATATTATATTTTAAGAAAAGAAGGTACGGAAAGACCCGGAACGAGCATTCTTAATGATGAAAAAAGAAAAGGAACTTATAATTGTGTTGGTTGTGAACAACCATTATTTAGCTCAGATATGAAGTTTGATAGTGGAACTGGTTGGCCTTCATTTTTTGATTACCTCCCCAATGCTTTAGAATTTAAAACCGACTTTAAACTTGTGATACCTCGTAAAGAGTATCACTGTTCACGTTGCGAAGGGCATCATGGACACGTTTTTAAAGATGGACCAGAGCCTACGGGTCTGCGTTACTGTAATAATGGATTAGTGCTAAACTTTATTCCGGATTAATTTTTCTTAATTAACAAATAAACAGCGAAAATTGCGAGGCCAATTTTTAGAAGTTCACTGTATATAAAAGGCATTAAGCCAGCCATTAAAGCTTTTTCGATACCAATAAAACCCGCTAAGTGAATAATACCACATGTAAATGTGATTAGAGCTCCTAAGAAAATCGCAAGAGAAATTTTTAGTATCTTCTTATTAAATAAGTCTTTTGAAAAGTATGCTATTGCCAAGGAAGTTAAAACCATTCCATATAAAAAGCCAAATGTTGGCGACATGAGATAGCCTAAGCCACCGCCTGCAGCAAAAATTGGAAGACCCATTAAGCCTAGAATTACGTAACTAAGAGTAGAATAAAAACCAATCATACCCATTGATGCTGCAATGAAGTAAACAACAAAGGTTTGGAAAGTCATTGGAACAGGATAAAAAGGAATAGACACTTTACTGGAAACAGATAAAAGAATTATTCCTAATAAAAAGAAAACTATTTTCGAAATATTGCTTGAAGAATATTGGTCAAGGACTGATAAATTTGTTCTAAATTTCATATCTATTTTTTATATTTTTGATGTGATTTTGGCAATATTTATATATCTACAATTGAGCTAGTATTAAATCCTTCAACTTCAACATATCTTTATTAAAGAGTCTTATACCCTCTGCTAACTTGAAAGAGGCCATCTGGTTTTCATTTAAATGCCACCTAAATGTACTTTCATTAACATTAATTCTTGTTAATTCAGCAGCTAAGGCATTTTGAGATGTCAATTTAGGCTCTAAATCACCAGGAGTTTGATTTAATTCTTCTAAGAGGGCTGGGCTAATCGTTAACTTATCACAACCCGCTAAATTTATAATTTCCTCTTTATTACGAAATGATGCTGCCATAACAACAGTATTAAAGTTGAACTTCTTGAAATAATTATAAATTTTCTCAACACTTTCAACGCCAGGGTCATTAGTAGAGTCGTAATCTTTTGAAGTATTCGATTTAAACCAGTCTAAAATTCTTCCAACAAAGGGGGAAATTAAAAAAGCTCCTGCCTCAGCACACGCAACCGCCTGAGTTAAGGAGAATATTAAAGTACAATTACAACTTATACCCTCTGCCTCAAGTTTTTTTACCGCCTGAATACCTTCCCAGGTTCCTGCAACTTTAATTAATATTCGATTTTTGGGTACACCTGCATGTTCATAGCTATTAATAATCTGTTTTGCTTTTTCAAATGTTGCATTGGTATCAAATGATAAGTTTGCATCAACTTCTGTCGATACATACCCAGGAACGATTTTAGATAATTCTATTCCAAATGCGATTGCAAGTTGATCTGAAATATAATCAACTTGCTCTGTAGAATTATTGAACTTTCTACTTTTTGAGTTAGCGACTACTTCATTAACAAGCTTATCATATTTTTTTGATTGAACCGCTTTGTAAATTAGAGATGGATTCGTGGTACAATCATCGGGGCTAAATTTTTGAATACTATCAATATCTCCTGTATCAGCTACTACTGAAGAAATTTTTTTTAAACTTTCGAGTTGAGTTGTCATGAAAATAATAAATCTTTCTTAAAATGTTATAGTATGTATATTATTAAAACGAAACAATGCAAAAAACAATCATCATTTGCGGATTAGCGGATATTCAACAATGCGTTGATAAGTACAATCCGGATAAAATGCTCACTATCATCAATCAAAATTTTTCTCCCGACACTCCAAGCGGTATGGATGAGAATAGACATTTGAAAATGCTGATAGACGACATTTCCGAACCAAGAGAGGGTTTTATTCTCCCTCAAAAACATCATGCTCAGGCATTGTTAGACTTTACTGATGACTGGGATACATCTAAACCCTTATTAGTGCACTGCCATATGGGTATTAGTCGATCAACATCTACTAGTCTAGGAGTTGCAGCAAAATTCGATCCAGATAATATTGAATTAATTATTGAAAATTTAAAAGAAATTGCACCACATGCCAGTCCAAATAAAATTATGACAAAATATTACGATGAAATACTGGGATTAAATAATCGCCTTTTTAGCTCTCTTTCATATTTTGACCCTGAACCTATCGAAGAAAGCCGTGTTGTTGAGTTAAAGTTTTAATAATAATTAATGTCTCATCTTAAATGTGAAATTTGTCACAAAAAAATAAATGAACCTTTGTATTGGGCTGACCCAAAGTTTTATGATATTCCCAAAAAAGTATTCTTTTGTAGCGCCAAATGCTCAGTTGTTTACTATGAAAAAATTAAAGATTTGTTCAAAAATCCCTAGAAATATAGCTTTTAGTTATGACTATTTTGCACAGCTGTTTTTAATTAACTGCAATTTGATTTTTCAAAAAAAATAGGTATAAACACTCAATCTTAAAACTAGCTCCAACCTTATTCCTATCCTTACTTATATTCCTCCGGGGCTAGTTTTACGATAATTTCCCTTTCGTTTAATTTTCATTTAGGTAGTTTGCTCTAAAGAAGTTTTTTAAATATATGAGCGATCAATTTATTTTTTGGGATCTAGAAACTACAGGTCGAAATGATAAGTATGATCAGATTACTCAAGTTGGTGCAGTTTTAACCAATAAAAATTTTGAAGTAAAAGATAAACTAGAAATTCATTCTAAGCTACGTGAAGGAAAGTGGTTTGAACCAGGTGCTCTTATAACTACAGGTGTCGATCCAATAAATCTTTTTAAAAATAATTATCCAAATTACTATGAAGCTAGTGCACAACTATATGAAACATTTCAACAATGGTCATCACCTTCAGCCATTTTTATTGGCTATAATAATATAAACTTTGATGAACCTTTTTTAAGACAGGCCCTTTATCAAAATTTAATGCCTGAGCTTTACATGACAGTGACTAGTAATAATACCAGAATGGATGTTTTTGAAATTTTAAGACTTGTATCTGTTTATAGTCCTGAACATATAAAGTTTAATCAAGATGAACAAGGTTATCCCATCTTAAAATTAGATCAAATTTTTAAATTGAATAATATTTCCATAAGCTATGAGGCCGGGCCTCACGATGCTGTCTTTGATAGTTTAGTTACACTTGAGCTAAATAAAATTTTAAGTATTCGATGTCCTCAAATATGGAATGCTGCATATGATTTTCGCCTAAGAGAAACTCCCAAAAAATTTATGATAAGTAATTCTGTTTTTACTAACACGACGTTTTGGGGAAGAAGACCAACAATTAAAGCTCAAACTTTAATTGGAGGCATACCTGGTAAAAATCATCATTATCTAGTCTATAACCTGCTGTTTGATCCTAAAAAACTTCAAGATTTAGAAGATAAGGAACTACTAAAAAAAATGAACGATGGAGCAAAAAGAATTTGCGAAGTATTTGATGGCTCTAAATCAAAAACTTTACTTAGTGAGAGCTACTGTTTTAAGGATAGTAAATTTGCTGAAATTGGCATTGATGAGCTTAGGCTGAGAGCTAACTTTATAAAAACTAATGAAAAATTTTGTTCTCGGTTAATTCAGCTTCACCTAGATAACCAAAAACAGTGGCCAGAACCTTTTAATATAGAAGAGAGAATATTTGAAAGCTTTCCCTCACCCCAAGACAAAAAGCTCATGATAGATTTTCATACTGCTCCAAATACAAAAAAATATGAAATATCAAAACAATTTAAAGATGAAAGATACAAAGAATTAGCGATCAGAATTATATACGAAATAGCTCCTCAAACTTTGCCCGAACAAGACAGAAGAAATTATGAGCTGGAAATACAAGAAAGATTTAATGATGATGACAAATCTAAGTGGAACTCTAAAAATAGAATACTAGCAAGCTTAGAAACAGATTTAGAAAAAATGGTTGAGGATGAAAATGAAAGAGTACAATTCAAACAAAGAGTCATAACTTTTTTAAATAATGAATCAGCTAAGTGGGGATAAAGAAATTAATTAATTTATTTATTTGAAATAAATATTTTTAATGAATTGCCCGTAAACTGACTTATCAAATTTTTCAGCAATTTTTAAGAGTGCCTCTTTATCTATAAATCCTTTTTCGTAAGAAGCTATTTCATAAGATCCTACTTTGATCTTATGATCTGTCTCATATTGTTTTACTTTTTGAGCCGCCAACAATAAGGCTTCTGCATTTCCTGTATCGTGCCATATTATGGATTCATCCAGTCTTTGAAGACCTAGTTTGTTTTGAGATAAATATATTTCCATTAGATCAGTTATTTCTAACTCACCTCTTGATGAGGGTTTGAGAGTTTTCACATGTTCACTAGCATTAGAGTCAAAAAAATACATACCTGGCGTGATAAGATTGCTTTTTGGATGTTTAGGCTTTTCCTTGATTGCGATGATGTTTTCATTTTTATCTAGTTCAATAACTCCGTAATTTTCTGGATCAGGAACAGGAAGTCCAAAAACAGCACTGCCTTTTTGCTTCATCTTAGTTAATGCTTGTTCAGCAAGAGTAAAAAAATTTTTTCCTAAAAAAACATTATCGCTTAATGCCAAAACTGAAGAGGCTCCATCTAAATAATCCTCTGCAATAAAATATGCATCAGAAATTCCTCTTTGGACTTTTTGTATTTTATAAGAAAAATTCAAGCCGGCATGCTCTCCTGATCCAAAAGTCTTTTGAAAAATTGGCAGATCATCCTCTTGTACAATAAAAAGAATGTCTCTGATTCCGATGCGCACTAAAGTTTCGAGGGGATAATAAATCATTGGTTTATCGTAAAGAGGTAAAAGAGGCTTGGATGCAGACAGAGTTGCTGGCATTAACCTTGTACCCTTGCCAGCGGCAAGGATAATTCCTTTTGTTTCAACAGACATATTTTTAGTTAAATATAAATATAGCGGGTAGTATGATCGCCGCAAAGCCCAATAAAATAAAATTTAATTTTTTGCTCCCTCGTGATGGGCCAACAATATCTCGATGAGAGATGAAATTAATTAACCTTTGACTATCATCAACGATAGGTAGGTGTCTTATTTTATTAGTTTGCATCAACTTTAAGGCATCAAATTGACTTGTTTTTTTTGTAACTGTTATCACCTTGCTTGTCATTATATCTTTGGCGGTTACAAGATCGGAGTCTCTGCCGTTTTTAACTAATTTTCTAACGATATCTCTTTCGGAAACGATACCCATTAATTGATTGTTGTCGTCAACAATTGGAACAGCTCCGATATCTTGAAGATCCATCATGTCCGCTATTTCACTGACCGTAGAGTCAGGGCCGAAAAATCGGCATATCTCATTTGATTTAACTTTTTGAATATCGCCTATTAAAGACATAACTTGATTATAGATTTAAATTACAAAATCTTGAATTATCACTTTTGTAGCAGGGATTTGTCTTCAAAAAGTCTGAAAATTGAATATTCTCAGCTCATCAAATGTTTCGTTTTTTTAAATTAAAGAAATGGTTTTTATGGGCTTGGGGCGGTAGTGCCACCATATTAATAAGT
>Ga0222719_10003757_pt1 | contig 13433 bp, 13 predicted proteins | sample C33_34DmetaG_FD_165039 | JGI IMG/M metagenome (GOLD analysis project Ga0222719, IMG submission 165039) | Estuarine water microbial communities from San Francisco Bay, California, United States - C33_34D | ecosystem: Environmental > Aquatic > Marine > Unclassified | place: USA: California...
TTACGAACGAAGTGAGTTAGTGCTTCCTGTAGATCGTTTCAGTCAGACGGAACCTGTTACAAAGGTTCCATCTTCTTGGTACTTCCTGTGAGTATGCCCCAGCCTAGACCTTGGAAGCAGGTGTTTTGTTTATACACTACTCCATGGGCTCTGACCTTTCCCAACCTGCGTCGATATCGCTTGCGCTACCCGTTGCCTCGTTCCTAGTACAACAGTTTTTAGGAGTATATGTGTTTTCGAACCACAGCAAATAGCTCTACACCAACCTACACCCTCTGGGGCTTCACTCAGTGTGTTTCGTGTCTGATTACGTTTTCGTCAGTTTTTCCACAGCGGTATTGTGTATCCGGCCCGCTAACCTTGTGTGCTGTTAAATGTATTCTAATGCTTTAAGATTGTTTAAAATGAAATCTGCGTAGAGCCTGTGTTGTTTGGTGCCTGGGTGTTTGTTGTCGTCTGCGTAGTCAACAAACTCTGTTTGATCAATGCCTAATTTATTTTTGTATAGTTTGAATTGCGGTACATCAGATAGTGCAAGATTCATTCTATGACTACTATCTAGTCCAAATAGAAAAAGTTTTGCTCTAACTTTGTTGCAATAATTTATCAATTGATGTATGTGTATATAATTTTTATAAAAGCCTGTATCGTTTGCAAATAGAAATCTATCAAATTCTTTTTTCTTATAGCCTAATTGTTCTACTCTTTGTATTTCTTCTGGCAAAGTTTGCCATCCTGGGCCAAGTATATTTGCAGTATTTTTGACACTATTCCAAAAAACATGTTTTTCTTCATAGTTCAAACTGAAAACAACTATGTCGTCTGCTCTTATATCACTGCGTAAGACCTGGTCGGCCATGATTTCATGACTTGCTCCATTATATGCCAGCAAGCTCATGGGTATATTTAAGTCTTTGCTCAATAACCATGGATAAGCATCTGTACCTATTCCATGATTCCCTAGACAAAAACTACTTCCAACTATCCAAAGTTGTGGTTTTTCGCTTTTTCGAGTGTCCCACAAGGTTAGCATGTCTTGGTGTTTGTAATCAGTGGCATCAAAATTTGACACGTTATTCTTGTGGTGGTCAAAATACCACAGTATATATTCAGTTAAGCCCTTAACTGAACTTGTTGGATTAGAAAAATCAATCTCTTTGTTGTCAGACCACTTAATTGACTTAGCATACACAATAGTGTCAGCTTTGTCAAGTATTTGAAAAATCAAATCTTCATTGTCCGGGCAGTCGCCTAAACTGGTATACACTGTTTTGTCAGCAGAACTGTTTATAAAATCTTGTGCATTTGATGCAGTGATCAATGTTGCATCAGGATCATATGCCTGTGCTTGCTCGGCTGTGTTTTCGTTAACATCGCCAAAAAATACAGTGATCAATCCTGATCCTCCATATCAGCTAAGCCTTCACGCAAGATTTTACTACCGCCAACACGCACATTGATAATTCCGTTGTAGTACTCATCTGTTTCCAGAACACGTCGCTCAAATTGTTCTCTTGCTTCTAGATAACTCATAAGTCCACGACTGTTGCAAAAGTGCAGTATCTCGCGAGAGAACTTGTCAGGACCAAGTTTGGCAACATCTGCTTTGAGATTGTCGCTACTACCCCAATAGTCTTGCCAGTCACTTTCAACTTTTTCCCTGCGTTTGTTTTTCTTGCCTTTTAGTGGCGGGCGTGTCTTTTTAAACTTGGCTAATTTTTTGCCCACATATTTTCTGCCATCTGCGAGATTGGTTATAAGGTACACAAAACCTTCGCAGTCTTCAGGAAGTTCGTCTACCGGATTGCTATTGTATGTCCATTGAGGGTTTACCATTCTGTGGTGTGTTCTCTATCATGTAATTTTTCTGGTGTACATTTGGTTGTACACTCTAAACTGTCAAATTTCAAAAAGTCTGTTTCCCAATAAGGATCTTTGATAATGTCAGCAAAACTGGTATTGTGTAAATTAAAACGTGTGCTTGCTAGTGTGTGCCATGATTGGTTGTGTTCGTAACGGTTTGCTACCCAACAGCAAGGATAAAACTCTCCTTGGCTGTTTACAAACACACCTTTGTTGCCTATTAAACAGATGCCTGAATGTATATTTTGTTTAGCAAGATCTTCTGCTCGCTTGATAAAAAGTGGCTTGAGTTCCGAGCCTGGTTGTGCTTTTTCTGATAACTTCACTGTGCTTCTTTCAAATCTGTGCCCACCGGCAATTAAATTTTTTTGCTCTGGCTCGAGACTGTCTTGACCTGTGTAAATTGCAGGATATTTACTAGCAAACTTTGTGCTTTTTGTAAGTTGAAAAAGATCAAACTGCTTTTTCCGTGCCATGTCTTGTATGGTATGCAATTGATATTCATTGAATCTAAAAGCAATTGTAGCCCAAGTACGGAATGTGCTAGTATTGTGTTTGCGGAATGTGTCAATACCTTCTATGATACTATCCCAGTCACAGTTTACTCGATACTGCTCGTTACTCTGCTGATCCCATCCGTCGATGCTCCAGGTGATCTGGTCGTAAACATTCAAAACATTTGCAAGACTTTCCCACCAGTCTGGTTTACGATAACTGCCGTTAGTGATAATGTGCAAGTGGCAAAGAGGATTTTCACTCTTAATCCAATTGCATATTTCAACAAGCTCTGGACAATAGATAGGATCGCCGTCATTACCACAAAAAGTTATCTTGCGTATTTGTTTGATGGTCAAACTGCCAATCTGATTTACAAAAAAGTCCAGTGTAAGTGATTTGTTTAACAAACTTTCTGGGACCTCTGCTCGAGGACATCTTGGACATTGTAGTGTGCATCTACTGCTTGGCTCGATGTGCCAATGATCCCATTTTAACATGCGCTGCTTGCCTCTATAAGTTTTGGTCCGGTGTAACTGTGAGCCAGTTCCAACAGTGTGGTTAATTCTTTTTTGCTGTTTGGCATAGCATACCCGAGCTCTACACCTAGTGTGTGTAATTCTAATCTTCTGCGTATTCTTTCACGTAAATCCAAATCTGGATTCTTTGTGCTTATCCAATTGAACACACTGTCTGCACTGCCTTGGTCAATTTCAATCAGCCCAAGTTCTTGTTTCATTGCACTTATGGGCGATCCTTCAAAAATGTTCATTGTGAATCCCCAACGTACCATAAAAATGACTCCCATGTCACTGTATAGTTTATACTTGTGCATGGCTCTAACATTTGCTTCGTGGTCAGCTTGTGTTTCTGTTGGGTAACCCACAATCATTAACAAAACGTTTGGTATTGCCCATCGAGCACACTGTGCAAAGTGGTAGTCTACATCATTGTCACTGAACTTCTTTTTCATGTGATACCGCACACGCTCACTGAAACTTTCTATGCCCACTGTGATTTGATTACATCCGGCATAATGCATGAGCTCGTATGTGCTTTCGGGCATGGTTTGTTTGCTACGACAAATAAACTGACCCATGTAGGTTACTGGTTCTAGTGCAGGATCCTTTGATTTTGCTTCGATCAACAATTCGTTAAAGCGATCAAAGTTTTTTACACTGCCGTTGATCAAGCTGTCTGTGAATTCAAACTTGGTCATGCCATGTTCATGTACCATCATTTTTACTTCGTCGACCAGTTTTTCAGCACTGCGATAACTGAACTTGGGCCAACTTAGTGCGATGTCACAAAAAGTACAATGTCGTACACAGCCTCTACTGCCTGTGATCATAATTCTTGGATCATGGTACTGTGTCCAATCTATTCCTGAGTAATCTGGATAGTCCAACTGATCAAGATTTTGTATCTGTTTAAAGTTTGTGTTGTCTATTCCTGGGTAATCAGTGTTACCACTGAGTAGTTCCAGTAGTGCTTGTTCGCCTTCGCCAAACACCACATGGTCGCACAATTTATTGTTCAAACACCATATACCAAACTCCAGTTCGTCATAGTCAGCAAGCACACTCATACAACCGTTGCCACCTAGTATCACAGTGTACTTGTGATTAACAGTTTTTAACCAACGTAGTAAACGTTCAGTGGCTCTAGTAACAACAAAACTAAAAACACTGATGCCCAACCAACCTGATTTGCTTACATCAATGCAATCGGTGTATGCTTTTAACAACCAGTCATTGGCAACATCACTGAGTGTGTTCTTTGCAAACATGCTCCAGTCTGTGATTTCGTCAAACACTTCAGTTGGTGCTGTTTGCTTCAGATACAAGTTAATATCGTTCAAAGTCATGTGCAATCCTGCATTTTTAACCACAGGTTGAAGAGCACCAAAGGCAGCGGCAGGATAAAGTGTTTCAATATGCGGAACGCTTGTGAACACAAACTCATTCAATTTGCATTACCTCTTTGATATTGTCCACAAGGTGTTTGTGCAAGTTACCTACACCAATGACACTGTCGTAGATGTAAGCATCATCCACATCAATGCTTTGCTGGCGATAGTGCAAATCCTGTTGTCTGTAACGTGTAAAAAAGTCTTTGTCGAGCACAATATCAAACTTGTGATCAAACAAGTCTATGCCAGCAAGACCTGGATCTACAAGAAAGTTATTAACTCTAATTTGTGGAACTATGCCCCATGGCTCAAACCAAACACTGTTGGTTACTGGTTGGCAATCAAAACTTAACGTCATACAGCCATTGCATGATCCTTCAGACAATAGCTTACCTGCTACAAATTTTTTGTAACCAACCAAATCTTTGTGAAACACTTCTACACGATACTTCATGCTCGATCTAACAGCACCTGTAAAAAGTATTTGGGTTGATCATACCACAAATTAAAACTGTCACTGCTGTGAAAGAAATATCTGTTGAAGGCCACCAACTGCCCTGCGCTTTGATTTGGCAGTATTTCTTTGATGGATAACCAAAGCCTATCTTCCGGCCAACACATGCTGAGATATTGATTCCAAATATCCTGATGTATCGGCTTGTCAAGGTGTGGATGCATCTGTTTGTACTTCCAAAATGCATCGTGCTCGTCAGCTCTTTGATTGAATACAATGGTTCTGCTAGGTACGTCGTGAAATGGAATCAGTAGATTGTAATATGGTTTACTGCCTCTGTCACATTCAACATCACAGTGTATATCCCATGGCAAATGCAGTGCTTGGTACACTGCTTCAACAACTGTGGTTTTTACTGGAAAGATAGCTTGTGCTTGTTCAACAGCTTGTTCAATAATAGATGGCAAATCCTGCGGATCAAAAAACAATTGATCAGCAATGTGCTTGCCTTTAAATACTCCGTGCTCGTCAACGAATGGTGTTGGATCTCCACTTTGTTTACATTGCTCCCACAAAGCAGCTACAAAATCTAAATCGTAAAAGTTTTGTTTAACAACAATGTCAGGCAATGTCGACATCTGTGTTGTAACTGGTGAATCCATTTTCTTTTATTACCTTGAGTATGTTGCTCACACGTCCTGCTAGCTCGTCTTTGTGCGAAACCAACCACACACTCTTGTTACGTTCACGTGCCATTTGTTTGAGAAGTCCAAGTGCATTTTCTACACCACTGCTATCCATGCCCGAGTCTACCAGCTCGTCAATGAACAACAAGTTGATAGGACTGTATAAACTTTCCCATACGTCACGGAAAGCCCAACTCATTGAAAGTATAAGTCTGTTACGTTCACCGCGACTCAAGTTGTCAAAGTCCAAGTCTCTTCCTAGCTCCGTGATTTCCACGCTAAGATCGTTTTGGAACACCACCTGATGAGGTAACCCAATACGATCAAGATAGTGTGTAAGCCTTGTATTTAAGTAGCTTAGATTTTGATCAATGATTCTTTTACGCACAAAACTGTCTTTGTTTGTAAGCAGTTTGTACAAGAAATCTTGGTGCTCTTGCAGACGTGTTAGTTCATTGATTAAATCATAGTTAACTTTTTGTAGTGCCTGTTGTTTCATTTCCTCAATCTGTTCAGTGTAAGGATCTGTTTCTGCACTGCGATTTTCTAAATCTCTTTGCAACCCACTGAGTGTGTTCTGGTGTTCGTATGCCTGCTCCACGGTGTCGTAAAATACTGTCGGTGCTGTACCTAGCTCGCCAAGTTCGGCAAGTGCAGTTCGGTATTCTTGCTCTTGTGTTTGATTAGCAAGTATTTGCTGTGCTGTTTCTTCTAGTGTGTCGCGTTTGCTTGCAAGTATTTCTTCATGCTTGTTATCGTGTAGTTCTTGTCCACAGGCGTAGCACTTGTGGCTTTCAAGATCCGCAATTTCTTTTTCTAGTTTGGATTGCAGTTTGCCAAGTTTAGTGTTGTCTTGCTCAACGTTGCGTATCCATTTGTTAGTATCTTCTATTGCTTTTTTGGTGTCGTAGAACGCATCTAAAGCCCTGTGTGCGGCGATCTCTGCGTCAATGTCTACATGGCTTAGGCTGTCAATAGCAGTGGTTAAACCTTCAACATCTTCTGTCTTTTTACGTTCCCAAAGGCTTCTGCGTTTTTCTAAACTAACAATCTGATCTTCAATGCGTTTATTGGCTTCTTGTACTGCTTTGATACGCATTTCTTCTTCCTTTTGCGCATCTTTGCCTTGTTTCATTTGTTCTTTGATTGATTCGGCACGTTCACTGAGCAGTGTAATACCTAACAGTTCTTCAATGATGGCACGTTGATCGTTACTCTTCATGCTTAAGAATGGCTCTGTATAAGTGTTCAATGCCATAACATGCTTGAACATGTCGTGACTTAGACCTAGTATGCGTTCAATTTCTGCTTGTGTTTGTCTGCTGTCACCTTGTGCTGTATCTTCAGCTTCTTGCTCTTGGTTGTTCACAAAAAACTTTAGCAGGTTAGGCTTACGTCCACGCTCCACACGGTATTCTTGACCGTTAACACCAAACTCTAAACTTACCAACATGTTTTTACCATTGGTTTTGTTGATCAAATTGTCTTTGCGAATATTGGTTAACGCACTTCCATACAGTGCATAACTTAGTGCGTTGAGAATAGTGGTTTTGCCAGTGCCGTTACGACTACCATCGCCACCAAGGTCTAGGTTTTCTCCTAGTACCAATGTTAAGTCCTGGCGATCAAAGTTGATAGCCTGTGTGGCATTACCCACACTCATAAAGTTTTTAACTGTTAAGTCTTTAATCTCGATCATATTTGTTTTCAACTACACTGTATAGAGTTTGGTATGTGTTATCAATGTATTTCAATAACACTTGTCTGTTGTGTTCTACTGTAGGTTTTAATTGTTCATACAGATTTGTACATTCTGGTGTGCTCATGCTTGCAATCTCTTTTATTATACTACAACATTTCAGAAATCGCAAATGGTGATCTTGTTCTAAATCATAGCTTTCGTCCCAAATATGTCCAAAAGTTTCAAAGCCATGATTATGCAAACATGCTAAACTGCCTGCGGCACCAAACAAAACAAAAGGTGTTTTTGCTAAGATTGGACGCAGTGTTTTTTCACTGATAAATGCACCTGGATATTGAAACACAGTTTCACACACAATATCAGCAAATGTACTTTGGTATATTCTGTGCAAGTCCTGGTCCAGGAATGTGTGTTTGTGATATTCGGTCTCAGTGTGTATCCAAGGCTCAAAATCTGCTGGACTCTTGAGAAGAAAACTTTCATTGTGTCTGTAGATATTACTGCTCACAGTATCCAAGTCGGGCAATGGGTCAGTGTTTTTATACCTGCCATGTGAGTCTTTGCCTTGTGTTTGTTCAAGTATACTTGAGTTGGTACTAAAACTTGTACACACATCGTTTAAAAGATGATAAAACTTTAACCATTTGTATAATGCAATGCGTTGACTGCGAACAGTACCACCCATTAAACAAACAGCTTTTTGTGAAATCTTTTTGTCTTCAGGTTCTGGCAAAAAGTCTTTGCTATAAAAAATGTTATAGTTGTTTACCAAGTTCTCAACAATAGTTGGACGATCCACGTTTAAAAACTGCCAGTGTTGATCTATACTTTTTTCAATACCACATTGATTGGCATAAAGCACCATCACATGCCACGGTATGTCAGCGTATTGCCATGCACGGAAAAGATTGTGTGTGCTAAACCCTACATTGCTGTCGAGGTAAAAATATTCTGTGTCGTTGTGCAACACAAGTATTTTTTCATCTGGTTCAAATACATCTTTTTTAAGACTCTTGAGTTTGGCTACCAGTGCTTCGATGCGATAGTCATAATCCTGCAAATCAATAACGTCAACAATAGTGTATTGTTTTGGATCAAAAGTTGAAGTCATGCTGATCCAACCAATGCTGTTGTGCTCGACGAACATAGTCTTGCTCGGGTGGTGCGATCTTGATCTCTTCGCAGAGTCTACACAGTGCAGGGTATATTTTATCCTGGCTGATTATTTCACTGAGCAGTATTTTAGGCTCTGTAAAATTATCAGGATCCATAAAGTATTTTGTTTCGGCATCTCGCCAGATGTTTTTACGATAGAATCTGTACAACCCGTCTTTTTTATAAACGTCGTTGTTGTACTTACTCATGATTTTTTGAGTTGCAGGTGGGTACATTTTTGGATCGTTTATTTTCAAATAAACTTCGCCATTGCTATAACCATAATGCTTGTACCAAACGCTTTTGCGTTTAAACTTTAAACTGGGAGGATCATTAATGATAACCAACGAGCGTAATTCTTTGTATACCCGAGGAAGATCAGGTTTGTGACTGTGTAGCAGTATAAGTTTTTTCGTGCTAACACATTTCCAAAAGTATTCGCTGGCTTCGGCTTCCAGCTGATTTAAAAATTGCCATCTATCTTGGTTGTGTCCTCGTTGCATTTTGGCGCTGATCCAATGTATGTTCCACGCATCCACAGGATTAGGTTCGGCAACCAGCCATGTGTGCAAGTTGCCAAAACTGCGTACAACATATTGCATCAAGATATCAGTTGGTTTGTATACCTGTATGTTTCTATCGTAGTGTGCAACATCTTTACTGCCCATGAGCAGGGTCATTAAAAATTTACCAGCGGCACCCTGTGCATACCGAACAACCATGAGATTATGCAAGATAGTTCTCCACACAACATCTAATGCTTTGTTCAGTGCTTTGAAAAACTTGCTTGCCAAATGTTGTAGAAAGTTTGTCAACACTTGGAATTCGTATGTTTACATCATCGGCATACTGTTTTGTTGTTTCAAATCGCAAAGGTTCAACACTACCAGTGTAAAAATAAATCATTTGTGCCAACTGTTTCATGGATATAGGCTCCACGTTGCAAACATTAAATGCTTGATTTTTGCTACGTTGGTCAAAACTATAATCAGCAATCACTCTTGCAACATCGTCTATCCAGGTAAAACATCTAATCTGTTCGCCTGACCCAATGATGGGCAGTGGATTCATTTTTTCTGCGAGTATGTTGTGCATAAAGTCAGCAAACACATGAGAAAAACCTTGCTCTTTTTCGGCAGTTTCAGTTGGTGTTATAATGTTAAACGGACGCCATATGGTGTATTCAATACCGTACTGACGTGCAAATGCATAACACAAACGCTCGCCAAACAACTTGCTCAAGCCATAATCTGTTTGGGGTATTGTGCAATCCAGTGTTAGATCTTCAGATACTGGGTGCGCCATATCCTGAATACATGTTTCATATACCATACTACTGCTGATATACACAACCCGTTTCACATTGTGTTTTACACAACTTCTCAACAGGTTACCCTGTATTGCAGTATCATCGCTGAGAATATCAGCACAATAATGGTTAAAGCCACCGACACCATACAATTTTGCGGCGGCAATAAACACAGCATCAAAACCTTTTGCAATGTCAATGGTCGGACTACGGTCAGCAAGGTCAACCTGTACAAGCTCATAATCTGATCCTGCACGGTCGCTGGCAACACCGTGGCGATAAAGATTATCGACACCAACCAATGTGTGTCCTTGTGCAAGCAGTCGAGGAATCAATGCTTGCATTAAATGGCCTTCACTGCCAGTGATTAGTATTTTCATTTATAGATTTTGATATATTTCGAGTAACAGTTTATTATCGTAGAATTCACTTTCAATATTTGTGATTTGATCAGTGACAATTTGATCCACACTTTCAAATTTGATTTCGCCTACTGAAACTTCGTTTTCTAATGCACCACGTTTGTTTGGAATCAATGCCATCTCACGAAGGTTATAATCTGTTACAAACTTTTCTTTGATAAAGTTTGCTTCTTCGTAGCTGATGTCGATATCCAAGTTTACACGCACATGCATCTTGGGCTTTAGTATGGTGCTGGCATTGTCAATCACTGTGCTGAGATCCAATACTTTGTACAGTGGTTGATCTGGCCAAGAAACAAATTCTGGCTCTCCGCCCCAATCAAGTATCATACAGCCACGTTCAGCATCGCCAGCATCTGAGAAGTTGTGCGGAAAAGCATTGCCAATATAGTTGATGTTGCCTTTTGTTTGTCTTAGATGAAAATGTCCAGAGAACACTTTGCCATAGTGTCCAAAGTGCTCGTTTTTAACTTCACCATGATCAGGCATTTCTACCATAGCATTCATCTTGAAGTGTGGTAGTTCAAAGTGCCCAAAAATGTATTGAGCATTCATCTTTTGTATGCGTTTGTGATCATCGCCTACTAGCCATGGAGCAATTACCACATCACCATCTTCAAACCAATCGTTGCAGATGTGGATATTGGGTAAATGTTTTGCCCACTCTACTCCTGTGATGTCACGTTTGTCTCTGTAGTATAAGTCGTGGTTGCCAGGGATAAAGTAGAATTGATCAAATGCCGCATTGAGTTTTTCCAATGCTCTCAATGAATAATCAAGAGTATGAAGGTTAATACTAGCTCTATGATGATGCCAATCGCCAAGAAATAGTCCAGTCGTGATGGCTCGTTGTTTTGCCGTTTCAATGATCCACTCTACAAATTTTTCACAATCTTGGTTATGTAGAAGGCTATTGCTCTTCAATCCAAAGTGAATATCCGTAAACACTATTGCACTATCAAATAGTTTGCTCATACTTTACTCTTCGCCGAGGCCGTTAGCTTCGTACTCTGCAAGTACTTTTGCTTCGCGGCTGTTTTTAAACTGTCTTGTATAACTTGGATTCAAACCATTTTGTTCTAAAATGTCATCACGGATGTTCTGCATTTTCTTTTCAATATTTAACACCCGTGTAAAACTATTGGTAATCGCCGCTGTGTAATAAGCAAATGGATTCTGTGATTTACTTTCATCAAACTGCAATCCAATCTGGCTAAGTTGTAGTAATGCTTGCCCACGCATTTCTTCATTGTAGGTATAGCCGCGCCAGTTGCTTCGTGTAGCATAACGCTCGCACAGTTTGATAAACATATTTGCTAGTTTAGGAGTCATCATGCCATGGTCTTTGCAGAACTCTCCATCTTCTAAACTGCCTCTCCAGTGACTCTTGCCCACTAGATATGGCACTTTGTTTTTATCAATTCGATAATGATAGAATGGAGGAAACGGTAGTTTTACATAGTTTAGATCTTGTTTGACGTCTTCCATAAGTTCCTGTAGACCATCATCTTCCATGTCTACATCTTCCATTTCTAATAGTTCTTCTAGTTTTGATTTTTTCTTTTGCTGTGCTTTTGTTAGTTTCTTTGGTACTTTAGGAATGTGTTCCCAACAGGTAATACGAAAAACAAGATCAGTGTTAGGAATCTTTTTAGGATCAATTACTTCGCCTGTTTCGCGTTTGTGTCGATCTGCACGATTACGTCTTGCTTCTGCTACAGTGCGTTGATTGATTTTGTCAACACTGGGTAGGATAATATCGTATTGATGATCTGTTTCTCGATCTAGATATGAACAGTAGGTGTTTTTACTGCGGTGAATTTCTTTTAAAATGTCACGGTTGTTGAGGTAGTTTACCTTTTTAGGTTGCTTTATGGTCATCCGAATCTCCGTAGGAATGTACTTATTATACAGGTTTGAGCGGGGTTGTCAATCATTAACTTAGCCGTTTTTTGACTCCATAAATAAAGCATAGGAGAAACCAATGGCACTGAGTGTTCAACAAGCTGAACAAAATTTACAAGACGCAGTACAAGCTGCCAATGTAGCGGCAGAAGCTCTTGCACAAGCACAAGCACAGTTTCCGCCTAACTCTGCGGCTGTCAATGAAGCAAATACGGCTTTGCAAGCGGCACGGCAAGTAGCAGTAGATGCACTTGGTGATTTAGAAGACGCACGAGCAGCAACCAACACAGCACAGGATCCTTATTTCGACGGAGACGACGATATTGAAGCTGATATTGTTATTACCGTTCCTGATACAGTTGATGTAGGAGTAACAGGCGGTACTGGCTTCACTCCAAACGTTCCAGTTGATCCAGGCATTATCAGTGCAGTCGAAGCACAGCGCAGAGCTGGTATCGCTAGCACAGACGATGCTGGAATTTCATCACTCGACGATACAGGCATCGGAGATTTTCAAGGTGTTGTTTTTTCCACTCCTGGGCAAACAACACCAGAAAACGATCCAAGCATTGCAGCAATCGACGATCTTGGCATCGAACAACTGCAAGCTACAATTGACAACATTGAAGAAGCTACCACAAATGGATTACTAGATGTTGCCCGTAACCAAGCAGCCTATCGTGAAACTGTAAATTCAAATTCGTCCGACTGGCGTGTTAAAATGAGTCTTGCTCCAGGAGCAAACTATTTGTACAAAGATCCAACTGGCCCAGGAATACTAGCTCCGCTGGTTGCAACAAATGGTGTTATTTTCCCTTATACTCCAAGATTTGATATTTCATATCAATCCAACTACACAGACTATGATTTAACACACACAAATTACAAGCAGTATTTTTACAAAAACAGTTTTGTGAGCGAAATCTTACTCACAGCTGATTTCACAGCACAAGATACAGCCGAAGCAGATTATCTGCTGGCGGCAATCACGTTTTTTAAATCTTGCACAAAAATGTTTTACGGACAAGATCCTCAACGTGGCTCACCACCACCGTTGGTTTTTATCAAAGGTTTAGGCAACTATCAGTTCAACAATCACCCTTGTGTTATACGACAGTTCAACTATAACTTACCAGATGATGTTGATTACATTAGAGCAAATAATGTTCAAATCAGCAACAGTACATTCCAGTTTAGAAAACCTTTAGCATCCACTGCGGCATACAGTTTGAATTTAGATTCAATATGGGCACGTTTAACAGGTGCAGATTTACAACCTGGAGCAGAACAAAATTTCCCACCACCGACTAATATTGAGATTTCGGGTGATGCAACTTATGTGCCGACCAAAATGACTATAACTCTTGATCTATTACCAATTGTGAGTAGACAACAGGTTAGCCAACAGTTTAGTCTAAAAGACTATGCAAATGGAACATTGCTTAAAGGAGGATATTGGTAATGGCTGAGTATGCACCGAGCAGTCCTTATTATACCACATCAATTAGAAACGGCGTACTAGGAGTTCTA
>Ga0222719_10003758_pt1 | contig 13432 bp, 12 predicted proteins | sample C33_34DmetaG_FD_165039 | JGI IMG/M metagenome (GOLD analysis project Ga0222719, IMG submission 165039) | Estuarine water microbial communities from San Francisco Bay, California, United States - C33_34D | ecosystem: Environmental > Aquatic > Marine > Unclassified | place: USA: California...
ACCAGGTTCAATTTCAACAGATCCATCATTATTCCTGAACTCATCCAGAGAAATGACTCCCTCTGATTTTAATCCAACATGGACTGTCACCCATTCTTTATCAACATCTAAGACAACTCCTGTGACAATGGAGCCGGGTTGCATTTCAAGTGTGCTTAGACTTTCGTCTAATAGTGCAGCAAAGCTTTCTGACATATTCTTTATACTTCCTTGGTATGTTCTTTATAAATTTTTAAAACTATTTCTAATACTTCTTGAGGAGTTAGATCAGAGGAATTCACTTCAATGGAATCATCTGCTGGAATCAAGGGAGATATTTCTCTTGCCTTATCTGCCTCATCTCGCAATCTAATATCTTCAATTAGATCGCGCATATTAACGCCTTGATCCGCATTCTGCAACTCTAAAAACCTTCTCTTTGCTCTAACTTCTGCATCTGCAATTAAAAAAATTTTAGTCCCCGCATCTGGAAATACAACTGTGCCCATATCCCTGCCATCTGCAACCAGTCCATTGTTGCTAGCTAAGTCTCTTTGAAAGCTAATTAAGTTATCTCTGGTTTGTTTTAAACTGCTCAATTGAGATGCCGATTTAGCTATATTTTCATGTCTAAGGATTGAAGTAATGTCTGTATTACTCTCAAAAACATGCATCTCATGATCGATGCTATCAATTCTTAAATTAGAAAAAAGCTTCTTTGCAGCAGGATGATTATGAGCCTGATCAAAACAATATGAATATGCTCGATACAGGAGGCCGCTATCTAATAAAATGAAATTAAGCTCTTTTGCTAGTGCTTTAGCAAGCGATCCCTTGCCAGATGCAGATGGGCCATCGATAGTAATGATATTATTATTTTTCAAGCCTATATCCTATTGAAGAAATTAACTCTATAAAATCAGGGAATGATGTGAAAATATTTTTACAATCTTTTACAGTAATTGGTTTTGAGCATTTCAAACCAGCTATTAAAAAACTCATAGCAATTCTATGATCTTCATGAGATTCAATGGAGATTGGCTGATCTATCAAAAGAGAATTTGGGCTTCCCATAATACTCATACCATCTTCAAAGTTTTGATGAGCAACGCCAAGCCTAGTGAAGCCATCTGAGACTGCTTTTAGCCTATCTGATTCCTTGACCCTTAATTCTGCAGCATCTCGAATCACAGTCTCGCCCTCTGCAAATGCTGCGGCAATAGAAATAATGGGTATTTCATCGATAATATTTGGAATAATATCTCCAGAAAGTTCCACTCCTCGTAATATAGATTTTCTAATTTTTAAGTCGGCACAAGGCTCTCCTGACTCTAACCTTTGATTTTTAACCTCAATATCTGCACCCATTTTTTGCAAAGCCAGCAATATTCCTGTTCTTGAAGGATTCATTCCAACATTAGTAATTTCTAGACCTGGTGAATCACTTATTAAAGCAGCAACCATCAAAAAAGCAGCCGATGAAATATCACCCACCACTGTATAATTTTTAGCATTTAAATGATTTAAAGGTGCCAATTGAATAATATTCTGACTATCCTCAGCTGTTATTTTTATATTTGCACCAAAGTGTTTCAGCATTCTTTCTGTATGATCACGTGTCTGAATAGGCTCGATAATTTCAACACCAGTCCCTGAAGCCAGGCCAGCCAACAAGATGCTCGATTTTACTTGAGCACTTGCTACAGGCAACTTATAGGTGTATTGCTTTTGAAGAGACGTTGGCAATATTGAAATAGGCAATTTTCCATTTGATGATTCAATGCTTGCTCCCATTTCCGTTAATGGGTTTATTACCCTGCTCATCGGTCGTGAAGACAAAGATTCATCACCACAAAAAGAAAGATTTAAGCCAATGCCAGAAGTTAAACCCAAGATGAGACGTAAGCCAGTCCCAGAATTGCCAAGATGCAAAGGTTCTTCACAGTTTTTAAAAATATAGTCTCTTTTGCATAAATGAACTAACCCATTTTTATCAACTGAAATGCCTGCTCCAATTTGATTGAGAGCATTCATTGTGGAAAGCGGATCTTCTCCATGCAAGAAGCCATCTACTGTCATTTCTTGATTCATCAAAGCTCCGATCATGAGAACTCTTTGCGAGATGGATTTATCTCCTGGACATTTAATCGTCCCAAAAATTTGATTATTGGTAGACGTGGTTAGATTCAAAAGTTTGATTCCTTAAAATCTTTCAACTCACCTAAAAAAGTCTTAAGGCTATTAGGGTCTTTAACGATCTGATTCTTTAAAATTTCAAGACTTTTTATCAAATCATCTATTGCGATCGCAATATTTTTTTCATTCATTGAAAAAATATCTGTCCACATTTCAGGAGAAGATGAAGCCAGTCTTAAAAATTCTCCAAGACCTCCGCCTGAAAAATCTGAGAGATCATCTTGCTCAAGTCCCTTTAGTGTATTTAATAATGCATAGGCCGCAACATGAGGAAGATGACTAGAATATGCAAATATCTGATCATGCAAGTCCGCATCTAAAAATGTAATTTTTGATCCAAGCATGTTCCATAAATTTGTAACTCGATCTACATGTTTTGATTCTACCAAATTATGATAAGACAAGATTGTTGGCTTTCCATTGAAAAGATCAGCGACTGAATTTTTTTCACCTGAAAGATGAGAGCCTGCTACAGGATGAGAGAAAATAAAATTTTTAGGAAAGTTAAATTCCTGCAAAGTTTTTTTCAAAAAACTTTTGGTGCTTGTAGTATCCGTGATTGTAATTGAAGAATTAAATAAAAATTCTAAGGACCTTAAAATGCGGTTACTTACACTCGGAGGTGTTGCAATAATTACCAATGAGTTTTCATATGCAGGATTTACTAGATCATCAAGAGAATGAAGTGAGCCTTGAATTGATTTTTTGTCCAATGCATTTTTTATACTGCTTTGATCTGAATCAAAAGCTAAGATCTCATAATCTTCTGAGTTTGATAAGGTTTTAGCTATTGATCCTCCAATCAATCCAAGACCAATAATGATAATTTTCATAAAAGCTCTTCTAACGCGCTAAGAAATTTTAAGTTTTCAGCCTCTGTCCCAATTGTGACCCTTATAAAATCTTTCATATCATACAAATCAACAGACCTTACAATTACTCCTTTTTTCATAAGATTGTTGAACATTTCTTTGCCCACAAAATTTCCTTTAAAAGTAATAAAGTTCCCAACTGAAGGAATACAATCAAGCCCAAGTGCAAGCAATTTGTTATATAAAAATTCATACTGTTGTGAATTTAGCTCTACGCTTTGGTGAATATGCTCATGATCATTAATTGCTATGCATGCCATAGCCTGGGCTACGCTATTCACATTAAAGGGCTGTCTAATTCGATTAAGAACCTCAATTAAAGATGGATTGGCGATACCATACCCAACACGAATGCTGGCCAAGCCATGAATTTTAGAAAATGTTTTTGTAATTAATAAATTATCAAATTCATTCAGAAGCTCTAAAGGTCTTACATAATCATCTTTAGTTACATACTCGAAATATGCGCAATCTAGCACCACTAATACCGACGAAGGAACTTTTTTAAGCAATGAATGAACTTCTTCATGGTTATTATATGTGCCAGTCGGGTTATTTGGATTAGCTATAAAAATTATCCTTGTATCACTCTCTATATAATTCTCAAATGATTTTAGATCATGAGTCCAGTTACATGTAGGAACCTCTATCAGTGATGCTCCAGATGATTGAGTAACAATTTTATATACTGCAAACGCGTGCTTTGATGCAATGGATGATGTATTTGAGTTAAGGAAAGCTCTGGCTGCCAATTCTAAAATCTCATTGGAGCCATTACCTATTATGATATTGTCTAAAGCGACGTTTTCATGATTGGCAATCTCTTTTTTAAGCTTTGTTCCATTTCCATCAGGGTATAAATGCAAATCGCTCTCAAGCTCTGCCAAGATTGAAAGCGCTTTAGGAGATGCTCCAAGTGGGTTTTCATTGCTTGCTAATTTAACTACTTCATGATGTCCAAACTCTGCGACAACTTCGTCAATTGAACGGCCGGGTTCATATGGATGAAGGTTCTCAATCCCAGGGTTAAGATTGTTAAGAATGTTTGAGCTCATGATTCAGATGGATATGAGCCAAGGATACGAACAGATGCGCCTAATGCCTTCAAGCTCACAATGACTTGCTTGAGCTTTGCATCCATATGGTGACCACTACTATCTATAAAAAAATTATGGGCATTCTTTGATTCTCTTGATGGACGTGTTTCAATTCTTTCTAGATTAATTTTTCTTTTATTGAATGGCTCAAGAATCTTTATTAAAGCTCCTGGTTTATTATCTGTTTGAATCAAGAAAGAAGTTTTATCTTTTTTAGTTTGACCGATATCAATATTTCCAATCACTAAAAATCTTGTGTTGTTATTAGAAAAATCTTCAATGTTTTTTTGGTAATGATGCAGCTTATATTTCTCAATTGCTAAAGAGCTTACTATACATAATGTTTTTTGTTGAGTTTTAGATAGCTTTGCAGCTTCAGCTGTACTAGATGTAATCTCTCTCTTAGCATTTGGCAGATTTGCATCCAGCCATTTACTGCACTGACCGAGAGCTTGAGGATGGGATGCAATAACTTGAGCATCGGCTAATTTAAATTTTTTTGCTGAGGCAAGCTGATGATGAATTGGCAGATAAGTTTCGCCACAAATTTTAATATCCTCATCCGCTAAAGAATTTAAAGTTGCATTAACAACTCCCTCAGATGAATTTTCGACTGGCACAATACCAAATTTTACCGATCCAGTTCTTACTTGATGAAAAACATCTTCAATGGTTGCTCTAGGTGATCGCAGTGGCGAGGAACTAAATTTCTGAATCACCGCACCTTCAGAATGCGTACCTTCGGGTCCAAGAAATGCAATAGTCATTTCTTCTTCTAATGATAGGCATGAAGAAATAATTTCTTTAAAAATATATTTAATTTTATTGTCTGGAATCGGACCTTCATTGAGCTTAGAAATGCTTCTCAAGATCTCTGCTTCTCTATCGGGCTTATAAAAGGACTTATTAGAATCTATCAAGCCCTTAAGGTCGCCTATTTTTTGAGCTAAGGAACCTCTTTTTTGAATAAGCTTCAAAATTTGATGATCTAATGCATCAATCTTTTGCCTAATAGGTTTAATTTTATTATTACTCACAACTTTATCCGTGCTTAGATTGAAAATCTCCCATGAAATTAATCAATGCTTCGATTGCTTCAATTGGAGTAGCATTGTAAATACTTGCTCTCATCCCGCCAACTGACCTGTGTCCTTTTAAGTTAAGTAAACCTGCATTTTCTGCATCATGCAAGAATTCAGGGTCTAATTTTGAGTCTGCCAATAGAAAAGGGACATTCATTATTGATCTATTTTCTTTAAATATAGGATTAGAATAAAAATCTGATTGATCTATAAAATCATATAATTTCTTTGCTTTAAGCTTATTAATTTCGCCTATAGATTTTAGGCCCCCCATATCTTTTAACCATGAAAAAACTTTGCCGGATAAGTACCATGCAAATGTTGGCGGAGTATTAAACATTGATTCAGCATCTGCATGTTTTGCATACTGAAGCATGCCAGGTAGTTCGCTGGATGCTGTCTCCAAAAAACTATCTTTTATAATGCAAATAGTTAGGCCAGCTGGGCCAATATTTTTTTGTGCTCCTGCATAAATCATAGAGAACTTTGATACGTCAATTTGCTCACTTAAAATAACTGATGACATATCTGCGATCAGAGGCGCCTTTGTCATTGGAGGAGCATGAAGAGCGTTACCTTGAATTGTTTCATTGGCAACATAATGCAGGTATGCTGCATCCTCAGAGCAGTTCCAACTTTCCTCGTTTGGTACATGATCAAAATTTGATGATTCAGAGCTGGTAACCACGTTTACATCTATTATTTTTGCTGCTTCATTGATCGCTTTTTTAGACCAACTTCCAGTTAGGGCATAATCACCAATCTTCTGTGATCCAAAATTCATTGGGATCATGGAGAATTGAAGAGTTGCGCCTCCCTGAAGAAATAGAACCTGATAATCATTAGGGATTTCTAATAAATCTATTAAGTCTTGTCGTGCTTGATTTGCTATGCCAATGAAGTCGGAAGATCTGTGGCTCATTTCCATTACTGACATACCAGAATCTTTCCATTCCAGCAATTCAGATTGTGCTTCTTGCAGAACAGGTTCAGGAATTGCAGCAGGACCTGCAGAAAAGTTCCATTTTCTCATTATTCCTCTTCTTCTTCTGGAGGAATCCTAACGCCCTCAATTAACTTTTCTCCATCTTTGGGAGTAATAACCTTAACGCCTTGAGTATTTCTACCCAAAGTAGGTATTTGACTGATAGCTGTTCTTATTAAGGTGCCTTTATCGCTAATAAGCATAATTCCATCATTCTCATCAACTGCTACTGCAGAGACCATATTTCCATTTCTTTCACTTGTTTTTAATGCGATAACACCTTGACCACCTCTGTTATATGAGGGGAAGTCTTCTAACTTTGTTCTCTTTCCAAAACCATTTTCAGATAAGCATAAAATGGTCTTGGATGGATCACCAATCATTAAAGAAATAACCTTCATGCCATCTTTAAGAGTTATCCCTTTTACACCTCTTGCTGTTCTGCCCATGGGACGAACTTTAGATTCGTGGAATCTAATTAATTTACCGGAATAAGATGAAAGCAAAATATCATTATCACCGTCGGTAATAACAGTTCCAACCAATTTATCATCATCATCTAATCGAATTGCCTTTATTCCAGATTTATATTTTTTATGAAATAAATTTAAATTTGTTTTTTTTACAACTCCGTTTCGTGTTGCCATAAAAATAAATTTATCTTCTGAAAATTCTTCTACAGGTAGAATTTGTGTCACTGTCTCATCGTCATCTAACTTCAACATATTAACCAAAGGTCTGCCTTTGGATGTTCTGCTTGCTACAGGAATTTCATATACTTTTAGCCAAAAGACTTTACCTTTAGTGGTGAAGCAAAGTAACTGACTATGTGAACTCAATACATAAAGATTCTGAATCAAGTCCTCCTCTTTAACTGATGCACCAGCTTTGCCAACACCGCCTCTTCGCTGTTCTCTATATTCATCAAGGGGTTGAGTTTTCGCATAGCCGCTTCTAGATAAGGTTAAGACTCTTGTCTCTTCTGGAATTAAGTCCTCGTTTGAAATGTCATGACGAGTATCATTAATGTTCGTTTTTCTTTCGTCTCCAAAATTTTCTCTAACTTCTATTAACTCATCTTTGATTAACTGTAAGAGAGTTTCTTTGTCATCAAGGATTTTTTGAAGTTCTAAAATAACTTCTAGAATTTCATTAAATTCTGCAGAAAGATTATCTTGCTCAAGACCTGTGAGCCTTCCTAGTCTTAGTTCGAGTATAGACTTAGCCTGATTTGGAGAAAGTTTATAATTTTTTCCTTTAATGCCATATTCAGACGAAAGACCTTTGGGGCGACAAGCATCCTTGCCAGCTTTTTTAAGAATTGCTTCAATTGGACCAGCTTTCCATGATTTCTTGCATAGCTCAGTTGCTGCAATCTTGGTGTCTTTAGATTTTTTAATTATTTTAATAACTTCATCAATATTAGCTATTGCAACCATTAACCCTTCAACAATGTGGCCTCTCTCTTTAGCTTTTCTAAGATCAAACTTTGTTCTCTTAGTAACAACATCTTTTCTATGTTTTATAAATTCTTGAAGGATCTCCTTTATATTTAATACGCGAGGTTGGCCATCTACAAGAACAGTAAAATTAATACCAAAGGATTGCTCCAGTTGTGATTGAGCAAATAAATTATTTTCTAAGACCTCAACAGACTCTCCTCTCTTAACTTCGATCACCACTCTTAAACCATCTTTGTCAGACTCATCTCTGATTTCACTAATTCCATCAATCTTCTTATCTTTTACCATCTCGGCAATTCTTTCGAGCATTTTTGCTTTATTTACCATGTAAGGTATTTCATTAATTATCAACGAGCTCTTTCCTGATTTATCCTCCTCTACAGAAGTTTTGGCACGAACATGAATAATTCCTCTTCCAGTTTTATAGCCTTCGTATATTCCAATTCTTCCATCTATGGTGCCTCCTGTCGGAAAGTCAGGGCCAGTGATGATTTGAATAATTTCATCAATACTTGCTTTAGGGTTCTCGAGCAAAAGCAAGCATCCGTTTAATACCTCTGTTAAGTTATGCGGAGGTACATTTGTTGCCATTCCAACTGCGATACCTGATGAGCCATTTACAAGCAGGGCTGGAATTCTTGTAGGCATTACATCTGGAATCTGCTCTGTTCCATCATAGTTAGGAGAATAGGAAACGGTTTCTTTCTCAATATCATTGAGAATCATATCTGTAATTTTTGCCATTCTGACTTCGGTATAACGCATGGCAGCCGGAGAATCTCCGTCTATTGAGCCGAAATTACCCTGCCCTTCAACCAAGGTGTATCTCATTGAAAAATCTTGTGCCATTCTGACCATTGCTTCATAAACAGCTGAGTCACCATGCGGATGGTACTTGCCAATTACATCCCCTACCACTCTTGCTGATTTCTTATAAGGTTGTCGATACGTATTTCTTAAGACATGTTGTGCATATAAAATTCTTCTATGGACAGGTTTTAAGCCGTCTCTTACGTCCGGCAGAGCTCTGCCATGAATGACGCTCATTGCATAACTTAAGTATGAAGTTTTTAGCTCATCTTCAATGTTTATTGGTAAGATTTGTTTTGCAAAATCAGTCATTTTTTAGCCCTTAAAGCAATATTTTTTGTGTGCAGGAAATTCCCTTTATTAAGGGTAAATTTTACCATACTTCAGGGGGATTTTAGTCTTTAAATTCAGCAACAATTTGGCCAATTGATTCCTTTGCATCGCCAAATAACATTCTAGTATTTTCTCTAAAAAATAATGGGTTTTGAACTCCGGCAAAACCAGAAGACATGGATCTTTTTAGTACAAAAACCGTCTTAGCATTGTGGACTTCGATAATCGGCATCCCATATATTGGACTGCCTTCTTCTTCAGTTGCAGAAGGATTGACAACATCGTTTGCGCCGATAACTATTGCAACATCTATGGTGTCCATGGATGGGTTTACATCATCAGGCTCAGCAAGCAAATCATATGAAACGTTTGCTTCTGCTAGAAGAACATTCATATGACCAGGCATACGCCCAGCAACAGGATGAATTCCATACTTTACCTCTGTTCCATTCTCTTCTAAGAGTTCTCCCATTTCTCGGACAACATGCTGGGCTTGAGCAACTGCCATACCATAGCCGGGAACCACCAAGACGCTAGATGCATTTTCAAGGATTAGGTATGCATCATCAGAGGTAATGGGTTTAACCTCACCCTGCTCCTCAGAAGAGCTTGCCTGACTAACAGATGCATATCCAACAAATAAAATATTGGTGATAGTTCTATTCATGGCCTTAGCCATGATGATAGTCAAAATTAGTCCGCTGGCTCCAACCAATGATCCAGCAACAATGAGTACATTATTAAGTAACAATAAACCTGCAAACGCAGCTGCAATTCCTGAAAGAGAGTTAAGAAGAGAGATCACAACAGGCATATCTCCACCGCCTATCGGCATCACAAACCCAATTCCAGCAACTAGAGTTAAGACTAAGAAAATCGCAAAATAAGATGGTACTTGTGGGATCAATCCAGAAAGAGAAGGCTCAGCTACTACATATATTAAAGCAGGCATGCTGAGATAAAAGAATGATATAAAAATATTTGTAACCATGGAGCCTTTTCCAAGCTTAAGCTTTTCAGAAAGCTTTCCATAAGCTATCAAAGAACCAGAAAATGTGATGCCTCCGATATAGATAGTTAGCATTATCAAAGCATGCTGAAACATAGAGTTGCTCGGCTCGTTGAATTGAGACCATGCAATTAGAAATGTTGCCAAGCCACCGAAACCATTAAATAAAGCTACCATCTCTGGAATAGCTGTCATTTTTACTTTAATAGCTATTAAAGAGCCTATAAGACCACCCAGTAAAACACCTGCAAGTATTATCTTTATATCTATCTCAAGACTTAAACAAGTTATTCCAACTGCGGAAAACATAGCTAGGGCAGATAAATAATTGCCTTTAACTGCTGTAGCCTCCTTTCCAAGCATTTTTATTCCAAGAATAAACATTACAGAAGATATGATGTAAACAATGTTTTGAATGACCTGAATGTTAGCTAGATTTTCCATAATTTATTTCTTCTTGAACATGCTAAGCATTCTATTGGTTACTAAATAGCCACCAAATACATTTATAGAAGCAAATAAAATGGCACCAAAGGCTAATATATCTTGCATCTGACCAGCGCTTGAAAGCATTAGGGCGCCCACCAATGCGATTCCAGAAATAGCGTTAGCCCCTGACATAAGAGGCGTATGAAGTGTGCTTGGAACTTTTGAAATAAGCTCTAAGCCTAAAAAGATAGACAGCAATAAAACGAACCCCAACAATATATACATTTCCATTATGCAAACCTCTCATTCAATATCTTTCCTTCGTAGGCAAGGACACTACTTTGTATGACTTCATCGTCAAAATCAAAATTAATACTATTAGATTCATCATCATAAAAATCAGTAACCCAGTTAATAATATTGTTTGAAAGAGCAAATGAAGCATGACTCGATACCCTAGAAGCTAAATAAGAAACTCCAACTAGCTTAACCCCATTAACATTAACAACTTCATCAACAATAGATCCTTCAACATTACCACCCGTTTCTACAGCCATATCGAGAATAACACTTCCAGGTTTCATTTTTTTTATCGTACTCTCATCAATAATTTTAGGTGCAGGCCTGCCAAAAATTTGAGCTGTTGTAATCACTATATCTGATCGTTCGCACACTAGGCTTTGTAGGTCTTTTTGCTTTGCTATTTGCTCAGGAGTGAGCTCTTTGGCATACCCTTGATCTGTCTGACCAGTATCTCCAAGATCAATTTTTACAAACTTTGCACCCAAAGATTTAACCTGTTCCTCAACAACATCTCTTGTATCAAATGCTTCGACTCTAGCACCTAATCTTTTAGCCGTTGCAATTGCTTGTAGACCAGCAACCCCAACACCAATTACAAATACTCTAGCTGGCTTAAGGGTTCCAGCTGCTGTCATCATCATTGGAAGAGCTGAAGATAAGTGCTGAGCAGCCTCTAAAACTGCCGCATAGCCTGCGAGGTTTGCTTGAGAACTTAATACATCCATTTTTTGAGCTCTCGTTATCCTTGGTATAAATTCCATACTAACAATATTAATTTTTGATTGATTTAGCGCTTTTAGCTCATCACCTGCATAAAAGGGATTGAGCATGCCCAAAACTGTGGAGCCTGATTGGATTTTTGTTGATTCGTCAATTGTCAAAGGTGATGGAGTAATAATAAAATTGCCCTGAGATAAGCATTCATCCCTTGATCCAGCTTTCAAACCAAGATCAATAAAAGTTTGATCTGAGATATTTATACCGTTCCCTATTCCTGACTCAAATGAAACAGTTACCCCTGGCAAATCTATAATTTTTTGAATTGTTTCTGGGTGTATCACTGATCGGTGATCTCTAGAGTCTGGGGATTTTAAGGCAACGATATGCATAAAAAATTAATTAATAAAAATTTGTAGTACATTGCAAATTATTTAAAGGTTATTGTCAATATTTAAAATAAATCCTGTAAAAACAATATTTTAGGGCTATTTATAATGTAGTTGAACTACAATAAGTTAAAAAATTTAACTATAAGTTCAGGCTCACTCCCCCATCCACTGTAATTAATTGACCTGTGATTAACTCACTCTTTTCAATTAAATTCATGATTACTTCAGCAATTGATTCTGGAGAGCATGTTTTACCAAGAGGAGCTGTATTATGAATATGCTTTTTTGTTCCTTCATACATTTCAACGCCCATACCCTTTTTTAACCATTCTCCTTCAATAAATCCAGGACAAACAGCATTCACCCTAATTGGCCCTAAGTTCCTTGCCATGGATAAAGTCATAGTATTTAAAGCTCCCTTTGAGGACGCATAAGCAACTGAACTGCCTATTCCCTTTATTCCAGCAATAGAGGAGATATTTACCACGCATGGATTTGCGCTTTTTAATAGATGCTCTTTTGCAGCTTTAACCATTTGAAATGGTCCTATAACATTTACACCGTAAATATATTGAAAATCTTCAGCATCAAGACTATCTAGATCAGAATGATCCCAAGCAAATTTGGTTGTCCCAGCATTATTAATAACAGCGTCAATCCTCCCCCATTTGTTAATAGCTTTGTTAATGCTTTCTATACATTCAATGTTTTTTGAAACATCAGCTTGCAATGCAACAACCTCTGCATGTTCATTTGTACAATTTTTAGCTACTTGCTCTGCATCCTCAATAGAAGAGGAGCATGTGATCAGCACATTCCAACCATTTTTAGAGAGCATTTTTGCTGTAGCAGCTCCAACCCCCCTGCTTCCCCCGGTGACAATGGCTACTGGATTATCTGACATAGTGTTAGCTTCCTTAAATAAAAAATAATAAACTTACCTATTCTTGCATGCAATGATGTAATCTGCCACTTTAAAAGAAGTAGTGTTTATGACTCAAAATATTGATCAAAATGAAGTAAATAAGTTTGCTGAAATAGCAGAGAGTTGGTGGGATCCAACTGGTGACTTTAAGCCTTTACATGTAATTAACCCTCTTCGAGCAAACTATATAGACAAAAAATCATCCGTAAAAGGTTTAAAGGTATTAGATGTTGGGTGTGGTGGCGGTCTCTTAGCAGAGGCCCTTAATTCAAAAGGAGCTCAAGTAACTGCTATTGATGTAACGGAAGCTAACATTGGGGTTGCTCAACTTCATGCAGAAAAAATGCAAATTAATATCGATTACAGATTGATCACTGCTGAAGATTTAGCAAAAAATGAAAAAGAGTCTTTTGATGTAGTTACCTGTTTAGAGGTAATTGAGCATGTGCCAGATCCTGGTCAACTTATCAAAGCGTGCTCTGACCTTCTCAAGCCTCATGGCCAAATGTTTCTTTCAACTTTAAATAGAAATGCCAGGTCATTTGTCACAGCAATTGTTGGTGCTGAATATATTTTTAATATATTGCCCAAAGGAACACATGAATGGGATAAGTTTATTAAGCCATCGGAATTAGAGAGGTATATGCGAAATGCTGGCATAAAATTAATGGAAAGCAAGGGGATGTTTTACAATCCAATTTTCCATACTGCAAATTTGAATAATGACCTTGGGGTTAACTATCTGATGCATGGGTCTAAAAATGCCTAAAGGTGTGTTGTTTGATCTTGATGGCACTCTTTTAGATTCAGCTCCAGACTTCATTGTGAGCTTAGAAAATC
>Ga0222719_10003762_pt1 | contig 13422 bp, 11 predicted proteins | sample C33_34DmetaG_FD_165039 | JGI IMG/M metagenome (GOLD analysis project Ga0222719, IMG submission 165039) | Estuarine water microbial communities from San Francisco Bay, California, United States - C33_34D | ecosystem: Environmental > Aquatic > Marine > Unclassified | place: USA: California...
ATTAATTCTTTTTAACGATAGAACCGGCAAACATTGGTTGCTCCCCTTGGAGCTGCCTCTATTGGCTTGGCTACTAGTCTTGTTGGCGCTGCTTGCCGCAGGTATGGGTTGGTTACAACAGCGGTTTACTGCCGATGCCAGACAAGCTAATGCGCTGTTGGAGAGGCTATCAGCTGCATTAGAAGCGCAGCAAGCATCGGTCAAAGAATTGGATGAAGCTCTGTCGCTCAACTTGCAGGTCAGCGCTGCGCGCATCGCAGGTCTAGAATCAAGATTGTTACGTTTGGACGCGCTGGGTCAGCGCCTGACAGAAACCGCTAGTTTGGCTGACTCCGAATTTCAGTTTTTCAAACCCATTGGGGTGGGTGGTCCGTTTGCACCGATTGCAAATAATGAGGAATTCAATGTTGCCACTGATCCGACCGAGCTGGAATTACGCAATCGGCTTTCGTTGCTCTCAGATCATATTGAGTGGCGTTCGGATCAATTGTCGGTGGTAGAGCGCATATTACTGCGCCAACAGCGAGAGGAAGAATCCTCGCTGTACGGTAAACCGGTGACTAAAGGATGGGTTTCATCAAATTATGGAATGCGGACAGATCCTATCTCCGGGAAACGAGCCTGGCACAATGGTATCGATATCGCGGGATCTGCTGGTACCTCGGTGATTGCGATTGCTTCGGGTATTGTCACCTTCGCTGGAGAAAGAAGTGGTTACGGTAAGATGGTGGAAATTAATCATGGCGGAGGAGTGGTAACTCGCTATGCCCACCATCAACGACTCTCGGTTGCTACCGGTGAGCTGGTCAAAAAAGGTCAAAAAATCGGTGAGATGGGAAGTAGCGGGCGCTCTACAGGTCCCCATGTCCATTATGAAATTTATAAAAACGAACGTTCCATAGACCCTGGGATTTATATCTACCGAAGCCGGTCGGGTTAATCGAATCGGGTGGGTCTAATGGAAGGTTCAACGAGCTTCATTCACTGAGTACAAGAATCACGGATGTAGATGCATGGTCATGCAGTTCTTAGGAAAAATCTTTGGTACTAAAAACAGTCGCGAAATTCGTCGACTCAAGAAGATTTGTAATCGGATTAACGCCTTAGAAGACGACTTCTCGACTCGCTCAGATGAGGAGCTGCGGCTACTTAAAACGAAATTTGCAGAGAGATTGCAGCAAAGTGAATCTTTGAGCGCACTCCTGCCCGAAGCATTCGCTGCCGTTCGGGAAGCTGGAAAGCGGGCGTTGGACATGCGTATTTTTGATGTGCAAATGATCGGAGCGCTTGCGCTGCATGAGGGTAAGATCTCTGAGATGCGGACAGGCGAGGGCAAGACATTGGTAGCGACGCTTGCGCTCTACCTAAATGCCTTGGAAGGCCGTGGTGTGCATCTGGTGACAGTCAATGACTACTTGGCAAAATGGGGTGCTGAGTGGATGGGACCTTTGTTTGCCTCTTTGGATATGACAGTTGGTGTGGTCTATGCGGGTCAGAGTTTGGAGGAAAAAAAGGCGGCATACGAGGCGGATATCACCTACGGTACGAATAACGAGTTTGGCTTCGATTACTTGCGAGACAACATGGCATTCAGTGCCGAAGATCGTGTTCAGCGCGGTTTGCATTACGCCATCGTCGATGAAGTGGACTCGATTCTTATCGACGAAGCGAGAACGCCGTTGATAATTTCTGGTGGCGTTGAAAACAGTTCTGATCTGTATCGAACGATAAATCGATTGGTTCCGCAATTGAAACCCCAGGTTCGAACGCAAGAAGATCTCGATGAAGAACGAACCCCTCCAGGTGATTTTTATGTCGATGAAAAACAGCGAGACATCGAACTGACCGAGGATGGTCATCAAAAAATCGAAACATTGCTCGGACAGAATGGCTTGTTACAAGAAGGTGAAAGCCTCTATGGAACCGCTAATCTCAGTCTGTTGCATCATGTGCATTCTGCATTAAAAGCCAGTGCTCTGTTTCAACGAGACGTCGATTATATTGTTCAAAACGATGAAATCGTGATTGTGGATGAGCACACGGGGCGAACCATGCCCGGTCGTCGCTGGTCCGGGGGGATTCATCAAGCGATCGAGGCCAAAGAAGGCGTTACGATCACCAATGAGAGTCAGACTTTGGCCTCGACCACTTTTCAAAATTACTTTCGGTTGTATCAAAAATTATCGGGTATGACAGGAACAGCCGACACGGAAGCTTTTGAGTTTAGACAGATATATGGCTTGGATGTTGTGGTTATACCCACCAATTTACCCATGATACGTCGGGATTTGAATGATCAAATCTTCATGTCTCAACAAGAGAAGTATGAAGCCATTGTCGAAAACATTTTGGAGATTCAAGAAAAGGGTGCGCCGGTTTTGGTCGGTACAGCTTCGATCGAATCGTCGGAGTTGTTGTCAGCATTGCTGAATAAGCAGAGCATCAAGCATGAGGTCCTCAATGCCAAGTTTCATGCACGGGAGGCTGAGATTATTGCGCAGGCCGGTCAGCCTGGCCGGGTCACCATTGCAACGAACATGGCGGGCCGAGGGACCGACATTATATTAGGGGGGAATTGGGAGGCTGAGGCTAGCGGAATGGAATCGCCCTCGCCTGAAACCCTTGAGTCTCTCAAAAACGGTTGGCAAATCCGCCACGATCAGGTGTTAGCCGCTGGCGGGTTACACGTCATCGGCACTGAGCGACACGAGAGTCGTCGTATTGATAATCAGCTAAGAGGCCGAGCAGGCCGACAGGGCGATCCAGGTTATTCAAGGTTCTATTTGTCTCTAGAAGACAACTTGATGAGGATTTTTGCGTCAGACCGCATGCGCAGTCTGATGCAAGGGGTGAGTGAGCCTGGTGTGCCGATAGAAGCGCGAATTGTGACGAACTCCATTGAACGAGCGCAGAAAAAGGTTGAGGCAAGGAACTTTGATATTCGCAAGCAATTGCTTGAATATGATGATGTCGCTAACGATCAACGACAGATGATCTACAGGCAGCGCAACGAATTGATGGAGACATCGGATGTTTCAGAGACCATTGAAGCGTTATGGGGAGATGTTCTGAACGATACCATTGATCTGTATATCCCTCCTCAGAGTTTGATAGAGCAGTGGGATATACCTGGTTTGACGCAGGCTCTATCCTCGGAATTTGGGTTAGAGCTAGCGCTCCAGGCGCGGCTTGATGAAGACGAATCGTTAATGGAAGACGGCTTGAGAGAGCTGATCGTGGAATCAGCACAAGCCAGTTATGGTGAGAAAGAGCGGCTGCTGGGTCAAGAATTAAGGCTGTTTGAAAAACGAATTATGCTGGATATTTTGGATAATCTTTGGAAAGAGCATTTGGCGGCAATGGATTATCTAAGGCAGGGTATCCATCTTCGTGCCTATGCTCAAAAACAGCCAAAACAAGAATACAAGCGAGAAGCTTTCGAGTTGTTTGAATCGTTACTTCAAGATGTGAAAGTTGAGGTGGTTCGGTTTTTGTCGAGGGTACAATTTAAAGCGGATGAAAATGCGCAAGCCCTTGAAGATCGGCGCAGGGCGGAAGTGGCGCGCAACACCATGGTGTTCGAGAAGTCTGATGCGCCGGATGAATCCGAGGCTGATGCGCCCTCAGCTGCCCAAGCGGCGCCCTTTGTTCGTTCAGGCAAGAAATTGGGGCGCAACGAGCCTTGTCCCTGTGGTTCCGGTAAAAAATACAAAGCTTGCCACGGTCGTCTAGGTTAATGGCGGTCGGCACTTTTAGCACAGACTGGTTGCCGATCGCAGGCATTGATATCAGCACCATTGCGGCTGGTATTCGGTATCAAGGTAGAGATGATCTGGTGTTGATTCGCTGCAGTGAAGAGACTGCGTTCGCCACACTTTGGACTCAAAACCACTTTCCAGCGGCTCCGGTGATGGTGGCCAAAGAGCATCTTGAATCAGCCGACACTCGATACTTGTTGATCAATAGTGGTAATGCCAATGCAGCCACTGGCAGCGAGGGGTTTCGAGATGCGATCGCTTGTTGCCAAACAATTGTCGAGCACTTGGGTGGGGAAGCCTCCCAAGTGCTGCCCTTTTCAACCGGTGTGATTGGGGAGCGGTTGCCGCTGTCAGCCTTTGAAGCCGCGAGTGCATCCTTGGTGAACACGCTGGGTAGCAAGGATTGGCTCGACGCTGCTCTAGCTATCATGACAACCGACACTCGTCCGAAAATCGCCAGTCGTCAGTTGACCTTTGGTGGCAAAACCGTATCGATCACGGGAGTGGCAAAAGGGGCGGGCATGATTCAACCCAACATGGCGACTATGCTCAGCTTTATTGGCAGCGACGCAAAGATTGCGCCAGCGACACTGCAACTGATGTTGTCGGAGGCTACTCGGCTCAGCTTTAATCGTATTACAGTGGATAGCGATACCTCAACAAATGATGCCGTCGTATTGATGGCAACTGGGCAGTCAATGGTCACCGTCGATGCTAATGAGCAGGATTTGCTTGAGTTCCAGGATGCGCTAACCGACTTAATGTTGGAGTTAGCCCATGGCTTGGTCCGGGATGCTGAGGGTGCGACAAAGTTTGTGACGGTCGAGGTCAACAAGGCTTCAACACCAGAGCAAGCGCTCGAAATCGCCTATTCAGTCGCCAATTCACCGCTGATGAAAACAGCCGTTTTTGCTAGCGATGCAAACTGGGGGCGTCTGGCGATGGCAGTGGGTAAGGTTCCAACCGCGTTTGATGCAAATTTAGTGGATTTGTATATCGGCGATGTTTGTCTGATGAAAGGGGGTATCAGAAATACGGAATATCGAGAGGCTGATGGGGCTGCAGTGATGGCTGAAGAAGAGATTTTGCTACGCATCGATTTGAACGCTGGAGATCACGGAGAAACAGTTTGGACCAGCGACTTGTCCCACGACTATATTAGAATCAATGCGGAGTACCGCACCTAGTCAATCATTGAGATCAAGGTCCGATGCGGTAATGTCATCATGTTCCGCATCCGAGGGAATGCTGCGGTTACCGCTAGCCCACTCACCGAGATCGATCAATTGGCAACGTTCGGAGCAGAAAGGTTTGTGCGCATTCGCTGTAATCCAAGCAACTGCTTTGCGACAAGTCGGACATTGGATAATAGCATCAGTCATAATTGGCAAATCTCAAATACTGCTGGTGAAGGGTCTCGACTTGTTTGTCCAACGCTGTCGGGAGTCCACTATTATCAATGATGTCGTCGGCGAGCGCGAGTCGCGTTGCGCGGGTAGGTTGCGCGGCAATGATCGCGTCGATGGTCTCCGGGGCACTATGGTCTCTTGTCGCCACTCTCTGTTTTTGCAGTTCAAGCGGCGCGTCAACGACCAGCATTCGGTTGATCAAAGGGTTTCTGCCCGTGCCTGCAGATAAGACCAAGAGGGCATAGGGGCTTGAGGCATCGGCAAGCGTTTGTTGCAACAAGTCCATAATCGGTCCATGAGTAATCGATTCTAACCATTGTCGGATGTCGGGATTTCTAAAGACCAAGGTTCTCATTTTGGGTCGATCAAGCTCGCCAGTGCTATCAATAATGTCATCACCCAACCGGTTTCTAATGATTTCAAGCGTTTCAGTCCCTTTTGCGACCACCGACCTTGCGGCGATATCGGCATCGGCAACTGTGATATTTTTGGCCAAAAAACGATTAGAGACCGCTGTTTTACCTGAGCCAATGCCGCCGGTGAGACCTACAACAAAGCGCGTCATCGGACACCCATTAGGCTGAAATAAAACTGATTGATTGCGCTACCCCAGACCAGCATGATCCATCCAGCGATGGCGAGGTAAGGTCCAAACGGAATAGGATGATCTCGATCTCTACCTAGAGCGATAAGGCAAAGTCCGATTAACGCACCCGCAAATGACGATAGTAATATGATTCCTGGTAAGGCTTGCCAGCCCAGCCAAGCGCCAAGGGCTGCCAATAATTTGAAGTCTCCGAACCCCATACCTTCCTTGCCCGTGATCAATTTAAAAACGCAATAGACACTCCAAAGCGAGAGATAGCCGCTCAGTGCGCCAATTACAGCGTCATCCAGCGAGACAAAGGATCCAGTGAGGTTCGCTATGAGGCCGAGCCACAATAACGACAGTGTGATTTGGTCAGGCAATAAGGTGGTGCGGAAATCGATCACGGCAAGACAGAGCAGGGCATAGCTGAGCAGGCATGCAAAAGCGGCCGTCGCACTAAAGCCGTACTCCAGGATCAAAAAAACGGTCGCGATACCACTAGTGAACTCAACTGCCGGGTATTGCCAGGAAATGGGGGTATGGCAATGCCGACATCGCCCCAGTAGCAGTACAAAACTCAAAAGGGGGATATTATCTCGAACGGCAACCTCGGACTTGCACACTGGGCAATGTGATCGTGGCGAAGCGAGGCTCAGTTTTTCTCGATGTGTTTCATCTGCTGCCAGTTTCATAAAAGCTTCAGCATCCTCACGCCAAGTCTGTTCTAGCATGACCGGCAGTCGGGTGATCACAACATTAAGAAAACTGCCAATCAATAAGCCAAAGATCAGGCTGCAAGCTGCCCCGGTCAGCGGATATAGGACATAAAATAGTTGCAGTGATTCGAGCATAATCTTAATGAAGAGATGATTGGGAAGGTTAGCAGTTCAGTAGAAGTTCAGTAACATCCACGAGAGTAATTTTATAATAAAAGGATTTCTTAGTCTTATGAGGTAGCCTTGACTCAAGCGAACAAACACTTTTGAAAAATAGAATAGGTTTTGTAGGTAGATATCCATGATAACGCCAGTTAAAACAGTAGTCTAAGCGATTAAGTAAATTCGTGATTGAGTCTTAATTTTTTGAGGGTATTCTATTTTCCGACGTCAGCAAGATCTGAAACTATAAATCGAAAGGTTGGAAAGGGTGTCCAAGGGTGTAATATTCGTCATGTTTTTGTGGTGTTTCCAGTTGAGGCGCGCTCGAGCTGGTGATGTAATTGGGCGTAAATAAGGATGAATATGAGACCATTTCAGAAAGGATACTCACTGATTGAAGTGATCGTAGTACTTGCCATTATTGGAGTATTGGTGGTCGTGGGGCTTCGTGCTTATCGAGGCCATATTCAAAGTGAGAATATAGCTAGTGTGGATAGGCAGTATGGTGAAGCAGTAAGTCTCGTGACGGCTACATTTGAAAAGAGAAAAAAAAATTCTACGATAGGACAGTCAATTGACGCTCCCTCCACGGGTACTGCTTGGATAGCACTATTGAATCAAAGTGGCGGCGTAGCTCCGGGAGATAACAGCTCAGCTTACATTTCGACTGCTGCGACAAAGGCCACCTCATCGTCTGGGGCAGTCTCCGTCCAAGCTTCAGACACGTCAAGCGTCACGATTACCAGACCGTGTTATCCCAGTGAGGCGGTGGCAGGCACTTTGGAGACTACGGTAATTGCTTCGGGAGGCGTTGTATCTGTTACAAACCGGCCTTGCCCACCCTAATGGTGGGATAGAGCAAGAGTTACCTGTCTCAAGTTATTTCCATTAGTGCTTGTTGTTATAATCGAGGGCGAGTTCAACATTCTTATTAAAACGTAGATTTTGAGAACAGTTAGTTAGAACCCAGAGAGTTGCTTTGGTAAAACTTATTAGCGGAGAAAATTGGGTATTCTTAATCTAAATTTTGCCGGAATAGCTCAGTTGGTAGAGCAGTTGCTTCGTAAGCAATTGGTCGGAGGTTCAAGTCCTCTTTCCGGCACCAAATAGGTTGGCGCGCTAGGTTAAAAACCAAATTAAATATTTTCGGCTGACAATAAGACCGATAGGACCTATGAGTAAGAAGGTGAAAGACGGTCTTATGTGAGCCTTTGATCAGGTTTTTAAGGGCTACCGAGTCACCTGCGATACCAAGTCTTTAGAATGAGTTTCCTCAAGCTAGGTAAACTATTCTCAAGCTCGATCAACAAAGCCCGCTGATAGCGGGTTTTTTGTTGGTCTACGAGCGCCATAGCCAGAAATTTTTTGTGGTCATCAAGCTTTCTTGGGAGAGTCACACCATGAGGTTGAAATGGGTTGCGATTATTGTAGGCCTACTTGCGCTCAGTCCAAGTCTAGTTGGAGTGATCTTCAGTCTCGTTATTAACCCGATAGTTTCAGCAGAGCTACGGAACAACCCTAATGGCAAGGAAGCCCGGGAAGCGATGTTGCTGACATTTGAAGGTCGAACGTTACCGGTGAACTATCTTAAAGAGGGAAATACCGTTTTCATTGGAGTGGATGGCAGATGGTGGCGTGCTTTTGCAGGAAGAAGCGTTCCTGTTTCGATGATGATTGGCGGGCAGGTCTATGCAGGTTTTGCTGAGCTTGCTGCTGATGACCCAGCTTATGTCAAAGACGTCTTCTCAAGGTTGAGGCCCACAACGCCCGATTGGTTACCTGATTGGCTGAATGCCCAACTTGTTGTGATTACCCTTGATTCCAAAGCGTCGGTGGATGGAGCGGATAGTAAGACAGCGAGTCTTTTGAGCAAGCAGTGAAGATATCGGCTGCAACGGCACCTCTTCTGACATGTAGCTTCTGCGAAGCCTCACTGGAGGTTCGCTTGGATGAAAATAGTGTAAACTATTAATGACCTGCATTATCGAGGCCGACGCCAATGGTAGAAAGATACTGTCGAGAAGGAAGTGAGGGGGCAGAGTGAAGCCCCCGGTTCGGTTGCTGTTGGGTGCCTTTATCGCTTTGTTGCTGATGCTGCTGTCGGCAATCTGGATAGCGTTTTTTTCTGAACGACCACCGCTTAAGACCGATCCGTCGACCTTGGCTGGGGATGGTAGCCTACTGAATTATTGCGAACTACCTGTCCTAGACGGCAGCGGTAAAATGGCTGTCGAAATACCCAAAGGTAATACTCCAGGATGCAGTTATGATCATTTCCCTTTGCCTATTCTGGCGGACTGCACCGAACCGCTGGTAGATCAGGCGGATGATATCCGTGGGTTGTGGTTGGGTGTTGAAGGAGGGCATGTTGGGCACTTGGAGCGGGTTGAGCAGTGCGGTGCGAGGGTTGTGGTGACGGCTGCTGGTGTGATCCATGATGGCGGGCCCAATAGCAGTGGCGGTTTGACAACCAACGACACGGAAGGTGCCGTGCTGTTTACCCTCGGAGGTCAGGAATATTGTCCAAGGACATCCGCTGGCATGATTTGGAACGAGGGGGTTTTAGATTTCCATGTCTTTGGCTGGGGGCCAGTCGTTGTTCGGCGATATTTAGAGGGCGAACAATTGATCTGGGAATATGCCGATGGTTCGATTACCCGTATGGACAGACTATGCCAACTGCCGCAAGAATATCAGCAACCACGCCCCCGAGGTCCTAGATACTCATTGGGCTGGGATTAACGTAAAGCGCTGAGTAGTAGACGGTAGGAAAACAGTTTTTTTAGCAAAAGGTAAAAACGATGATGCAACGATGGGCTCGACGAGTGCTGATGACCCTGCTGACGTTGGCAGCGATTTTGTTTGTGACAATGGGCTTGCGATGGATGGTCAATCCTCCAGGCATTGCGCCTGATTTGGGACTTGCACTTCAAAGTGGTTTGGGCCTGAGTTCACAGATTGGTGATTTTTCGGCTTTTTTTATGGTGTTGGGTCTTACCCTTTTAGCGGGGCTTGTTACCCGGCAGTCCACTTGGTTTTATCCTCCGGCAATGCTGCTTCTGATTGCTGCTGCAGGCAGATTAGTTGCTTGGGCAGCTCATGATGCGGCGTTTGCGGCTCAAATGATCGCCTTTGAGGTCATTGTGGCACTGCTGGCGCTTGCGGGTGCCCGATTGGCGGCTGAGCAAACGTGATGACCGTCATGGGAAGACTTAAGGGTATTCTGCAGTCGCTTTGTTTCTTGCCCTTAGCATCAATCTCCCAAAGTGCAGCAGCGGAGCGACCAAACATCGTTTTCTTGCTGGCTGATGACTTGGGTTATTCAGACATTGCGCCCTATGGTAGTGAGGTAAATACACCGACGTTGTCTCAGCTTGCCAACCAGGGCATAAAGTTCACGAACTATCATACCGCGGCGAACTGTGCCCCGGCGCGAGCGATGTTACTGACCGGAGTCAGTAGTCATCTCGCCGGTGTACCAAATATTCCAGAGATGTTGTCGCCCGCCCAGCAGAGGCAGGATAATTACCAAGGGGTTTTAGCTAGCAATGTCGTGACGATCGCCACCTTATTGGAAGATGCGGGTTACCACACCTATCTAGCGGGCAAATGGCATTTGGGCTCGACCCCCGAAAAGCGACCCAGTCGAAGGGGGTTTGAGCGAACCGTCGCCCTCATGGATTCTGGGGCTGATAATTGGGAGCACAAACCGTATCTACCGATTTATGATGATGCCAATTGGTTTGCGGATGGTGAGCGATTTGAGCTGCCAGAGGATTTCTACTCATCAGAGTTCTTAATCGATAAAACCATTGAATTCATTGACAGCAACCTAGATGATGGCAAGCCGTTTTTTGCCTATGTGCCTTTTCAGGCTGTGCACATTCCAGTGCAGGCACCCCAGCAATACATTGATCGCTACATGGGCCGTTACGATAAAGGCTGGCACCAACTGCGAGAAGAGCGTACCGCTCGAGCAATTGAGCTGGGAATTTTGTCGGAAGCGGTAACCCTTGCCGAGATGTCAACGACAGCTGAGTGGGCTGATTTGTCCCCCGAAGTTCAGCGCTATGAAGCCAAACGGATGGCCGTTTATGCCGGCATGATCGAGGCTATGGATGCGCACATCGGTAGATTGTTGGCCTTTCTCGAACAGCGCGGTGAGCTCGAGCAAACGATCTTCGTTTTTACCTCGGATAACGGCGCGGAAGGGAGTGGGGCACAGGATCCTTTTGGGTATTCTACCCAACGCATGGCCGCAAGCCTTGGATACCACACAGAGTATGAGACTTTAGGCACGAAGGGGAGTTTCAATAGTATCAACCCAGGTTTCACGAGTGCCGCTGTCAGCCCTCTGTCTTTTTATAAATTTTATGCTGGAGAAGGCGGTTTGCGCGTCCCGCTTGTGATCTCAGGTGAACCGCTTGGTGACATCGTTAGCCAAACCTCAGCGTTTGCTTGGGCAACTGATGTGGCAGCAACCATTTTGTCGATGGCCGGGGTTGCTGCTGCGGGCGAACGCTACGCGGGGAAACCAGTACTGCCGATGACTGGCAAGGACCTTTCACCGCTGTTTGACGGCAGTCAGGCGCGAATCCACAGTGAAGAGGATGCGATTGGCTATGAATTGACAGGCCACGCTGCCCTTTTTCAAGGCGACTACAAGCTGGTCAAAAACCTAGCGCCGCTGGGTGATGGGCAATGGCGGCTCTATGATATTGTTCGTGATCCAGGCGAAACCATCGATCTCAAGTCGGAGATGCCAGATCGATATCAGCAGATGCTGTCCGCTTTTGAGCAATACACCTTAGAAAATAGAGTCCAACCGATACCTCAAGGTTACTCAAGGCAAGGACAATTGATGTCGAATTTCTTGGTAGAGCAGTTGAGTTCCGGTGTCATTGTTGGGCTGTTAACGTTGCTTGTATTACTGCCATTTGTTGTCTACCGTCGGAGAAATCGGTAACGCTAGGATGAACTCGCGATTGATAAGCCGTCTTTCGGTCTGCGCCAGATTAGGTAAACACCACGGGCAAGGATTTTGGGCCGCCTAGGCCTCCCATGACCGCTGCTTCTGGCTCAGTGAGTCGGATACGCTTAAATTGCTCTGTTAACACTTGAACGGCAATTTTTCCCTCGAGTCTTGCAAGGTGCGCACCCAAACAAAAATGGATACCAAAACCCAAGGCCAAATGAGGATTGGGATCTCGGTCTATGCAAAAGACGTCGGGCTGATCGAACACTCGATCATCTCGATTGGCCGATGCGATGAGCGGTATGACCAATTCACCTTTAGGAATGTGGACATCGCTTAGGGTAACGTCTCTTGTGGTCCGGCGGGCGGTTGCTGAGAATGGGGAATAGTATCGTAGCGTTTCTTCAACAAACGTAGGACCAAGATTAGGGTTTGCTTGAAGAGCATCAAAAGTTTTTGGCAGCTCGTGAAAAATTTTAGCCGAAGCCGTGATGAGCCCGGTGGTGGTCTCATTGCCGGCGATTAACAGCAGCCGACAAAAGCTGAGTAACTCTTCATCATTGAGATGACCGTCGTCCGTGGTTGTCTCTACCAAGCGACCCAACAAATGGGATTGAGACGCACGTCTAATGTTGGCAATTTGCTCGAGGAAATATTGGTTCATTTCCAATGCCGCCTGCTCAGCCTCGGGGCTAGGCGTGCCAAATAGGATCTCGCCAATGTTACTAAAGATAGCGTCCGACCACTGTTTGAAAGTGGCCATATCACCATCTTCCACGCCCAGCATTTCCGCGATGACCATAACAGGAAGCGGTGCGGCTAGAGCGTTGACCAGGTCAATGGTTTCGCCCTTTGGAATGGCAGACACCAGCTGCCTCGCCCGGGCTTCGATGCGTTCAGCCTGTCGCTCTATGTGAGAAGGCTTGAAGGCAACACTAACAAGCTTGCGTAGCCGCTGGTGTACTGGGGGATCGCTGAACAACATGGTCGGTTCACCACGATCCTCGACTGGACGAGTGGACACAACCGATGAGAAAGTCTGATGATCTCGCAAGACTTGATGCACGTCAGAATGTCGACTGACTTGCCAAGGCCCATTCTCGTCAAGTTTGGCAATAGGTTGAGCATCTCTAAGAAAGCGATAGCCTTCATAAGGATTGATTGCTGGTGCTGTCTCAGTCATAAGGTGTGCGTCTCGAAGCATGTTCATTGAGGGAGGCTGAGGAAGAGTATAATTGATCCCCGTCAATTTTTGGATTGCAGATTAGCGGTGAGCCTAACGTCACAAGCAAACTCCATCCCTTATCGTTAGCAGGGCAACTCCGCGAATCTCAAGGAAAGGTCAATGGCTTTGCAATGTTTTGTCAGTGCGCCAACAGAAATGTAGTCCACACCCGTTTCTGCGATATCGATCAACGTTTTTTGATCCTCTATCCCGCCGGATGCCTCTAATTTAATTGAGGAGGGCGTGATGGAGACTGCCGCGCGAAGCCCGTCCAGCGTAAAATTGTCCAGCATAATCCAATCCGGTTGAGCAGCAATCGCGGTTTCGAGCTCGGCTAAAGTCTCCACTTCAATCTCAAGTCGTTTCTCTGGCGCGTGAGCTCTTGCCCGTTGTATCGCCGCATCAATCCCACCGGCGGCCAAGATATGATTTTCTTTGATAAGAAAAGCATCGAACAGGCCGATACGGTGGTTTTCTCCTCCACCCAGACGAACCGCATACTTTTGAGCGTAGCGTAGGCCGGGCAAAGTCTTTCGAGTATCTAACAGTTTTGCCTTCGTGTGATGAATGCTTTGCGCCAAAGCGTGG
>Ga0222719_10003763_pt1 | contig 13419 bp, 14 predicted proteins | sample C33_34DmetaG_FD_165039 | JGI IMG/M metagenome (GOLD analysis project Ga0222719, IMG submission 165039) | Estuarine water microbial communities from San Francisco Bay, California, United States - C33_34D | ecosystem: Environmental > Aquatic > Marine > Unclassified | place: USA: California...
AAAAAGTTTTTTTCATCAATATAAAAAACAGGGCCTTTAATAGAACCACTCCCCTTAATGTTTTTATTTCCCGGTATCTCCATTATATCATTTTGCATTAATATTTTAATGTAGTCAGGATTATGATCTCTTAAAAATATATACATGATCTCATGATCCAACAATATGTTCTCGCCACCAATTTTAGCTGGATGCTCGCAATGCAATAAAAAAGATTTTACTGCTGAATCAATTGGATAGTAGTAGCCATCAGTATGCCAATTCAGTTGTTTATTTGTATAAGGAATATATTCAATACCAGAACTTTGTTTCCTCTCCGTATTTTGATTGGTAATATTTGATATATCATTTTCATCGGCTAGGAGATTTGATACAGATTGTAATAATTTTAATTTGGAACAAAATTTTTTGAGATATTCATTTGTTAGTTTTGAGTTAAATTCATATATTCCAAAATTATATTTATTAATAGAATCCCTAAGTAAATTAATACTATTATTGTTTAAATTAGAATTGTTAAGCTTGACTAAAATTTTATTTTTGGATGCTGGGTATTGCGCAAGCTTATTGTCGCGCCATTTTTTATATTCTGTTTGGTTCTCAAGTAAAAATGGTGAGTTCATCATAGGATTGTATGACATTTATGATGAATTTTGATAGGATAAAATGTATATTTACTATATATATTTGCTACATTTGTATTTTGAACAATATATCTACAATGAGATACTTAAATGGTTCCGAAAGAGATATATAGGACATCCCAAAAGAACAATGTCAATAGCAGTAAATAACTCATAAAATAAAATTATCTATAGATAAAAATAATGTAATACAAAGGAGAAAAAGAGTGGCTGATAAACATAACACCCCTATGTTAGATGAATTAGAGCATGGCCCATGGCCAAGTTTTATATCTGGTATTAAAAGATTAAGAGACCAACATCCACAAGAAAGAATTTCCAACATGGCTAATTCTTTATTAGGTCAGCTTGAGCACTCTTACGAAACAAGAAAAGGTTATTGGAAAGGTGGAACAGTAAGTGTATTTGGTTACGGAAGTGGAATTATTCCAAGATTCTCAGAGGTTGGTGATGCTTTTCCTGAGTCTAGAGAATTTCATACTTTAAGAGTTCAGCCACCAGCTGGAAATTATTATTCCACTAGTATGTTAAGACAACTGGGTGAAAGTTGGGAAAAGCATGGATCAGGACTCCAGACATTTCATGGTCAGACTGGAAATATTATGTTTATTGGCTCGACTACCGAAAACACCCAACACTTTTTCGATGAAATTAATGAATATGGTTGGGATCTTGGCGGAGCTGGACCTTGCGTTCGAACAGGAATGTGCTGTGTCGGAGCGGCAAGATGTGAGCAGTCCAATATTGATGAAATAAAAATTCACAGAACATTATTAAATAATTTTACCGATGATGTTCATCGACCTGCATTACCTTACAAATTTAAATTTAAAGTTTCTGGTTGTCCAAATGATTGTGTTAACTCTATTGAAAGAGCTGATTGTGCAATTATTGGTACTTGGAGAGACGATATGAAAGTTGATCAGGAAGAAGTTAAAGATTTTGTAGAGAAAAAAGGTAGAAAGTACGTGATTGATAACGTCATAACAAGGTGCCCTACAAATTGCTTATCTTTAAAAGATGACGATACATTAGAAGTGGATAATAGAAACTGTGTAAAATGTATGCATTGTTTAAATGTTATGCCAAAAGCTTTAAGCCCAGGAGACGATAAAGGTGCAACAATTCTAATGGGTGGAAAAAGAACCTTGAAAGTAGGTGATCTAATGGGAACAGTTGTAGTCCCATTTATGAAGTTAGATACCGAGGAAGATTATGAAAAGCTAACAGAATTGGCTGAAGAAACAATAGATTTTTGGGCTGAGAATGGACTAGAGCATGAGCGCTGCGGAGAAATGATTGAAAGAATTGGTTTGGTTAATTTCTTAGATGGTATTGGCTTAGAGGTAGATCCAAATATGGTTGCAGATCCTACAACAAGTTCATATGTGAGAATGGATGGATGGGATGATGAGGCTGAAAAATGGTTCAAAGAAAAACTACAAGCTGCAGAAGCTTAATTTTTATAAATTTAAAATAAGGAAATAATAATGTCAGAACAAAATGCAAAAGCAGCAAATAGACCGCCAATAGAGACTGGATGCCCTGATGCTTTTCAATACATGCATCCTGTAATGAGAAGAAACTATGGGCAATGGGCATATCACGAAGATCCTCGCCCAGGGGTTCTAAAGCATGTTGCTCATAGTGGTGACGCTATATGGACAATCAGAGCTGGAACACAAAGAATATTAGATGTAACTACATTAAATCTGTTATGTGATATTGGAGATGAGTATGCAGATGGTTACGTTAGATTCACAATTAGAAGTAATATTGAATACATGGTAGACAAAGAATCAAAAGTTGGACCTCTAATAGTTGAATTAGAAAAAAATGGTTTTGTAGTTGGGGGAACAAAAAATTCTGTGGCAATGATATCTCATACACAGGGTTGGTTGCACTGCGATATTCCTGGAACAGATGCATCAGGGGTTGTGAAAGCTATGATGGATGAAGTAATTGATGAATTTAAAGGTTGGAATATGCCTAACAGAGTTCATATGACAACATCATGTTGTCAGATTAACTGTGGTGGCCAAGGCGATATAGCTATTAATGTTCAGCACACAAAACCACCAAAAATTAATCATGACTTGGTTTCAAATGTTTGCGAAAGACCATCAGTTGTCGCGCGTTGCCCAGTAGCAGCTATTAGACCAGCACAGGTTAATGGAAAACCATCTTTAGAAGTTGATGAGAAAAAATGTATATGTTGCGGAGCGTGTTACCCACCATGCCCACCTATGCAGATTAACGACGCAGAACATACAAAGCTTTCAGTATGGGTTGGTGGAAACCATTCTAATGCTAGAGGTAAGCCATCTTTTCAAAAATTAGTTGCGGCTGGTATACCTAATAATCCACCAAGATGGCCTGAAGCAACTGCGATAGTTAAAAAAATTCTAAGAGCGTATAGAGATGACGCAAAAGACTGGGAAAGAATTAGTGATTGGGTTGAAAGAATTGGTTGGCCAAGATTTTTTGAGCTAACTGGATTGCCGTTTACAAAGTTCCATATTAATAATTGGAAAGGCGCTAGAAATAGTCTTAATGCCTCTACTCACATTAGATTTTAATTTTAGCTAGAGGAGTTATTTTGAAATTAGGAATATTGATTAACGAGGGGCCATATCAACATCAGGCATCTGATACAGCTCTTCAATATGTTAAAGCAGCTATAGAAAAGGGCCACGAAATCTATAGAGTATTTTTCTATAATGATGGCGTGAATAACGCAACAAGATTTGCATCACCTCCTCAAGACGACAGAAATATATCAAAAGAATGGTCTGCTTTAGCTAAGACTCATGATATAGACTTAGTGGTTTGTGTTGCAGCAGCCCAAAGAAGAGGAATTCTTGACAAGGGCGAAGCTGAGAGAAATGGAAAGGATTCAGATAATATCGAAGAAGGTTTCAGAATATCTGGATTAGGCCAACTTGTTGAGGCAGGAATTCAAGCTGATAGATTAATTACTTTTGGAGACTAGAAGTTGTGAGCGAAGAAGGAATTGTAAAAAAATTTATGTATGTTAATAGAAAGTGCCCATATGGAACAATTTATGCTCTCGAGTCTTTAGAAGTTGTTTTGATTACAGCGGCATTTGATCAAGATGTAAGTTTAGCATTTACTGATGATGGTGTTTATCAATTAATGAAAGATCAAAAAACGGATGGTATCGGAATGAAAAACTTCTCATCAACTTATGCAGCTTTAGGAGACTATGAAATAAAGAAAATTTTCATCGATAAAGAGTCTTTAGATGAAAGAGGGCTATCAATATCAGACCTACAGGAACTAGTTTGGGAAGATGAAGATGAAGATTACGCTGAAAAAAGCTCTATTAACTTAGTATCAAGAGCTGAGCTTTCAAAAATTATGAGTCAACAAGACGTTGTTATGAGTTTTTAATAGGAATAAATATGAGTATGTTACACACAGTAAATAAATCGCCATTCGAGAATTCATCTGTTGCCTCTTGCATTTCAATGTGTGCTAAAAGTAGCAGCATATTATTCATAGAAGATGCAGTAATATCAGTAATGAAATCTACAAAATTTGCAGAAATGATAGAAAGTTCTTTGAAAGATTTTAAAATATATGCTTTGAAACCTGATTTAGAGGCAAGAGGTTTATCTTTAAATAATGTAATAGAGGGGGTCGAGATTATTGAATATGAAGGTTTTGTTGATCTAACAACTGAACACGATTCAGTGCAATCTTGGCTATAGTTTTTTTTAATAATTTGGAGTTTGATATGTCACTAGAAGTAAACGGAAAAAGTTATGAAGTAGATGAGGAAGGATATTTAGCAGATCTTAATACTTGGGATTCTGATGTTGCCGAAGCTATGGCTAACGCAGACGGAGCTCCATTAGACGAAAACCACTGGGAAGTAATAAACTTTCTTCGTGAGTATTACGAAGAATATCAAATTGCCCCAGCTGTTAGAGTTCTAACAAAGCAAATTGGTAAAAAGTTAGGCAAAGAAAAAGGAAATAGTAAATATTTATACGAATTATTTCCATATGGGCCTGCAAAGCAAGCTTGTAAATATGCAGGGTTACCAAAACCTACTGGTTGCGTATAACTTATTAGTTAAGTGGAACTAATTATGCAGATATCAATGTTAAGCATGTCTATTGCTGCATTATTCTATATAGCCTTTATAATTTTGGCTTACGGACTAGTTAGTAAAATAATCCAATATAAAAATACACCAGCCCCATTAAAAATCCCAACAATGCCTGCTCCTACAACGCAAGCAGGTGTTGTTTTTAGGATGTCAAAAGAAGTAGTTTTTTTTGAAAGTTTATTTAAGTCCAGCAAAGCAACATGGTTATTTGGTTGGCTTTTCCACTTCGGGTTATTTTTGGATATGTTAAGACATCTGCGTTATTTTATAGACCCAGTTTGGTTTTGGGTAATTATTATTCAGCCGTTTGGAAAGTATGGCTCTATATTAATGTTTGTTGGATTAGCTGGGTTGTTAACAAGAAGAATTATTGTTGATAGAGTTAGATATATTTCATCTCCATCTGATCATTTGATGCTTGTTTTATTGTTATGTATAACTACTACAGGAATGGCAATGAGTTTTTATTTGGGAGCTGATGTCATAAGTGTTAAATCTTTTTTTATTGGATTAATGACTCTGAATATTCAAAATATTCCAGCTGATCCAGTTTTAATAATTCATTTAATAATGGTTGCATCACTAATGATTATTTTTCCATATAGTAAATTACTTCACGCACCTGGATTATTTTTTAGCCCGTCAAGGAATCAGGTTGATAACGCTAGAGAGAAAAGACATATATCGAAATGGGCAAAAGAGTTAGAAAAAAATTAAAATATTTAAATAAGGAAAGCTATGGCAGATAACAAATTTGATACACCTGAATTAAGAGAATATCCAATTATTCCAAAATTACAGAAAGATGTTATGGCTCATAGTAAACCTTTTATTGCTAAAGAGCCGCATCAAGAGCCATTAGGTTTCCCAGGCGAATTGGTCGATGATTGGCACGATGTAGCTATAAAGAAAATGGGTGATCTTCAAAGCAAATACAGGTCTTTGCAAGTATATTTAGATTCGTGCGTAAAGTGTGGAGCTTGCACAGATAAGTGTCATTATTATGTAGGAACCACAGATCCTAAAAATATGCCTGTAGCCAGACAAGATTTATATAGAAAAGTTTATAGAAGATATTTTACATTTGCAGGCAAATATTTTCCTAAGTTAGTAGGTGCTACAGACCTAACTAAAGATGTTTTGGATGATTGGTATTCATATTTTCATCAATGTTCTCAATGTAGAAGATGTTCTGTTTATTGTCCTTATGGAATCGATACAGCAGAAATTTCAATGGCTGCAAGAGAAGTTATGGATACAATTGGTGTTGGTCAAAAATATTGTAATGAAATTATTAGTAAAGTTCATAAAATTGGCAATAACCTTGGACTACCAGGCCCAGCTTTGGAAGATACTTTAGAAGGTTTAGAAGAGGATGTGGAAGAAGAAACTGGAGTTGCTGTAAAATTTCCTCTTGATGTTAAAGGAGCAGATGTACTATTAATTACTCCATCCGCTGATTTTTTTGCAGAACCTCATGTTGATGGATTAATAGGTTATGCGAAAGTATTACATGAAGCAGGAATATCTTGGACAATAAGTTCGCACGCGAGCGAGGCGGCAAATTTTGGAATGTTTATTGGAAGCTATGACAATATGAGAAAGCTTGCAATGAGAATAAGAGAAGCAGCAATAGAGCTGGGAGTTAAAAGAATAGTTTTTGGTGAATGTGGACATGCATGGAGAGTTGCATATAGCTTTCTAAATACTTTGGCAGGACCATGGGATTTCTTAGATCAGAATTATCCTATACCGCAGCATATATGTGAGGTTACACACGGATTAATACAAGATAATAAATTAAATTTTGATAAATCATTAAATGATGACATGGTTTTGACATATCATGACTCATGTAACGTAGCACGTGCGTCAAGAATGGGAGATAAAGCTGGAGGGCAGTTCACTATCCCTAGAGATATAATCAAGTCAGTTTGTAATAACTTCCATGATATGTCTAAAGATACTATTAAAGAGGGCACTTTTTGTTGCGGCGGCGGCGGCGGATTGCTGACTGATGATCTTATGGAGCTAAGAGTAAAGGGCGCGCTTCCAAGAATGGAAGCATTAAGAAGAGTTGTTGAGGATCATGGAGTTACCCACATGGCTGCAATATGTGCAATATGTAAAAGTCAATTTGCAAAAGTTTTCCCATATTATGACTTCTCTATGGACCAAATAGTAAGTGTTCACCAATTAGTTAGTAATGCAATTATTTTGACAGGACAAAACGACGAAAATGATGAAAATGATGATGGAAACCACCCACAACAGGATATAGATGAAGCAGCATAGTGCTTTATAATTATTTGATAGCAAGGAGAATATAATGTCGGCAAACAAAGAAACAGTAGAAAAAAAGTTAACATTTAGAAAATTTCAGGATGGAGTTCATACCTATCAAAATTTAGGGAATGATATATTTCAACAAGATAAGTCGCATAAATGCCCAACATACGTTCATAGAACTCCACCTTGCCAAGGGAGCTGCCCTTCTGGTGAAGATATTCGTGGATGGTTAGATATCGTTAGAGGAATTGAGAAAGCTCCAGATGATATTGGAATGCAAGAATACGCATTTAGAAGATCAACAACCGCAAATCCATTTCCGTCAATGATGGGAAGAGTTTGCCCGGCACCATGTCAAGATGGATGTAATAGAAATGATGTTGAAGATTATGTTGGTATTAATGGTGTGGAACAGTATATTGGAGATCAGGCAGTAGCCGAGGGTTTCTCATTCTCATGCACCGATGAAATGAGTGGAAAAAAAGTTGCAATCATTGGTGGTGGTCCCGCTGGCATGTCTGCTGCATATCAGTTAAGAAAACTTGGTCACGCAAGTGTTATATTTGAATCACATGATAAACTTGGGGGAATGATGCGTTTTGGAATCCCAAGTTATAGAACGCCTGATGCATATTTAGATCCTGAAATTCAAAGAATTTTAGATATGGGACATATTGAAGTTAAGTTAAATACTACAGTTGGAAAGGATATACCCGCAGAAAGTATAGAAAAGGATTTCGACGCAGTTCTTTGGGCAATTGGATGTTGGACAGGCAGAGATTTGCCGGTACCAAACAGCGATGCTCCAAATTGTATTTCAGCTATACAGTATTTAGAAGCCTCTAGACAAAAGAGATTGCATGTAACAGCAAAGAAGGTTGTATGCATAGGAGGTGGTGATACATCAATAGATGTTGTCTGTTCATCAAGACGACTAGGTACACTTAAAGATGATTTGCAAGAAGATATTAGACCTGAAAATATATTGAAGAACGGTTCAAAACACGATGAAAAACTTGCTGAAAAAAGAATACATAATGATGTAACTCTTACAACGCTTTTTAAGAAATCTGAAATGACTGCTTCTGAGCACGAAGTTCATGATGCTCAAAAAGAGGGTGTTCAGATTCTTGATGAAGTAATGCCTTTAGAGGTTTTAGTTGATGAAAAGACAGGTCGAGCATATGCGCTAAAAATGGCTAAATGTTCAATGAAAGAAGGAAGACCAGAAAAGATTGATGGTACAGAATTTGAAATTGAGGCTGATTTAATTGTTGCAGCTATTGGACAAAGTGGTGTTCTGGATGGTCTTGAAGAACTCAATAATGGAAAAAATTTAATAGATGCAGATAAAAACTACACTGTTCCTGGCAAGCTAGGCCACTTTGTTTGTGGAGATATCATTAGACCTCATCTTTTAACTACTGCAATTGGACAGGGTTCAATTGTTGCTGAGACAATCGACCAGTATCTTGATCAGGTTGATCTTAATGAATTGAAAAAAAGACCAAAAGTTGACGTTCACCATTTTAATTTATTAGAAAAACTTAAAGAGTCAGGTTTAAAACCTGCAGAATACGAACCAGGTGCTCATTGGGGTACCGATGAATTAGAGTTTTCTGTACACAACTACGAAGATAGATCTTCTCAAGAAATTATAAATACTGAAAAAATGCATTTAGCACATTTCCCGTACACACCAAGAAATATAAGAGAAGATGTTGGTCCAGAAGCCGAATCAATTCTTGGAAACTTTGACGAAAGATTGCAATGTTATACAGAAGAGCAAGCGATAGAAGAAGCTGGGCGTTGTATGAGTTGTGGTATGTGTTTTGAGTGTGATAACTGTGTAATATACTGTCCACAAGATGCTGTATTCAGAGTGAAGAAAGATAAAAGCACAACAGGAAGGTATGTAGATACAGATTACGCAAAATGTATTGGATGTCATATATGTGCTGATGTTTGTCCTACAGGTTATATTGATATGGCACTCGGCGATCATTAATTTAGGTAAGTATAAAAATTATACGAAAAATATTATCTGGATTATGGGGAGAGATTCAGTATGTATAAAAGAATATCTTTAAAGATTTTAGTAACTTTTTCATTAGTTTTTTTTAGTGGTGCGTCAATCACCCATGAAAATATGCAACACAATATTGATAAATCATCTGGTGAAAAATGTGTCGAGCCAACAGACGTCATGCGCGCTCAACATCATATTTTTCTTAATCAACAAAGCCATGATACGGTTGTCAAAGGGATAAGAACAAAAAAATATAGCCTCAATAATTGTATAAATTGTCATATAAAACCTTTAGCCGATGGAACGTATCCGAGTGTTAAATCAGAAGAACATTTTTGCTCAGGCTGTCATATAGCAGCTGCAGCACAAGTAGAGTGTTTTGATTGTCATGCTTCAAAACCCTTTAATAAAGTAGTAAAAAAAGTAGGAGTTTTAGAAAAATGAAAAAGTATGAACTAAAACTTAATAGAAGAAATTTTTTAAAAAACTCAGCTATGCTTGGAGTTTCGACAATTGCCCCAGGAGTGTTTTTCCAAGAACTTGCTTACGGTAGGGCATTAGATGAGCCTGCTTCGCCAAAAATTAGATGGGGAATGTTAATAAACACAAATCAATGCACAGACGAATGTGATGCTTGTGTTACAGCATGTAATGAAGAGCATGGAATCGAAGATTTTGGAAGGCCAACAACAGATACTCAATGGATAAGAAAAATCACATTAACAGAAGAGTTATCAAAAAAATCCATAAGTGTTCCTATGATGTGCCAGCATTGTGAAAACCCACCGTGTGTTGATGTATGTCCTACTGGTGCATCTTTTATAAGAGATGATGGCATTGTTTTAGTTAATAAGCATACTTGTATTGGTTGCAGATATTGCATGATGTCATGCCCATATAAAGCTCGCTCATTCGTTCATGAGAATTTAGAAAATCAATTGCCACATACTCCAAGAGGGAAAGGTTGTGTTGAAAGTTGCAATCTATGTGTGCATAAAATAGATAATGGTGAAAATAATACTGCTTGTGCAGAAGCTTGCCAAAAAGATGGTCATCAAGCTATTTTATTTGGAGACTTGAATGATGAAGAAAGCGATATATCAAAGCAGTTAAAAAAGTACGCTACAAAAGAGGTTAGAAGCGATCTTGGTCTTAATACTGCTGTGAGATATAGAGGAATTTAATTATGCGTGATAAAACCGAATATATGGTTGTTGAGTTCTCTAAGGCAATATTTTTATATGGTATTGTAGCTTTAAGCTTGATAGGACTAGGTTTATTTTCTTTTATTACTTTAGAACATGAAGGCCACTGGTTAACAGGGATGAATAACCAAGTTGTTTGGGGTCTCCCACATGTTTTTGCAATATTTTTAATAATTGCTGCTTCAGGAATTTTAAATATAGCTTCAATATCTTCTGTATTTAATATTAAAATTTATAAACCTCTAGGAAGATTATCAGCACTATTGGCAATTTGTTTGTTAACTGGTGGTTTAATAGTTTTAGTTTTAGATCTAGGAAGGCCAGATCGACTGGTGGTGGCAATGACAACTTTTAATTTTAAATCAATTTTTGCTTGGAATATTTTCTTATATAGCGGTTTTATGGCAGTCATTGCTATTTATTTGTGGATGATGTTTGAAGCACGTTATAATAAATTTATCGGAAAAGTTGGAGCTTTCGCGTTTGCTTGGAGAGTGACTTTAACAACTGGAACAGGATCAATATTTGCTTTTTTAGTAGCAAAGGAAGCATATGGAGCATTAAGTGCACCACTATTTATAGCATTATCTTTGTTAATGGGCACTGCAATCTTTTATAAAATATTGTTTTGGATGGACAGAGGATTAGGCGTGCCTCTTGGCGCAGAAATAATATCAAGATTTAGAAAACTTTTAATATATTTTATATTTACAGTTCTTTATATAACAGTTTTAGCGCATTTAACCAGTCTTTATATTACAAAGAATCATGACTTTGAATTTTTCTTATTATTTTCAGAAAATATATATACATTTTTATTCTGGGTGGGTCAAATTGGACTTGGTACAATAATACCGTTAGTAATTCTTTATAATAAAAAATTATCAAAATCAGCTTTCGGTATTTTGTTAGCATCAATTTTGGTAATACTAGGTGGATTTATCATGTTATATATTATTATTATATCTGGACAAGCATATCCATTAGATCTATTCCCAGGGTATAACGAAAGTAGCACTTTCTATGATGGAGCAATATCTGCTTATACCCCGAGTATTTATGAGGTTATGTTGGGGCTTGGCGGAGTTGGTATATCTGCCGCAATATATATATTTGCAATTATGGTTTTAGATTTTACGCCAAAAAATTTAGGCGACGAGTATACTTTAGGAAAAGAATACAAAGAAAAACTAATTCAGAATGAAGACTAGTCAAAAAAGTATTTACATATCGGCTGCACACAAATCTTCAGGCAAAACAATAATATCAATTGGTCTAGCAAGAGTAATTTCAAACTTAAATTACAATATTCAGGTATTTAAAAAAGGCCCTGATTATATTGATATGAATTGGCTATCGCTTGCGTCAAGATCAAATTGTTATAATTTAGATTTCAATACGCAAACAAAAAATGAAATAAAAGGGTTTTATGAGAGCAAAAAATTAAACTTTAATTTAATAGAAGGAAATAAAGGATTATATGACGGTGTAAATGTTCATGGTAAGGATGACAATTCAGCGATGTCAATATTACTTAAAGTTCCAGTGATATTGGTTATTGATACTGAAGGAATAACAAGAGGTATAGCGCCATTGCTTCAAGGTTATATAAACTTTGAAAAAAAATGTAATATTGTAGGTGTAATTTTAAATAAAGTTAAAACAGAGAGACATGAAAAAAAACTTATAAATTCTGTTAAGCAATATACTGATCTTCAAATACTTGGAGTAATTCGAAAAACTAAAGAACTAGAAATAACAGAAAGACATCTTGGATTAATTCCTCCAAATGAAAATCTTATTGCTGAAAAAAAAATTGACACAATCTCAAAAATAATTTTAGATTCTATAGATAAAAAAGCATTTGCAAAAATTGGTATTGGTCTCAAAGAAAAAAATATTTCTATAAATAAGAGAAACAAATCAAAAGAACAAATAAATAGCCGTGTTAAAGTTGGTATTATTCGAGACAAGTCATTTGGGTTTTATTATCTTGATGATATAGAGATGTTCAGTCAATACGGTGCAGAACTTATAAATATCAATTCAACAAAAACAAAACAATTGCCAAAAATTGATGCTTTATTTATAGGCGGTGGTTTTCCTGAAATTAATGCTGAAAAAATAAGCAAGAATAAAAATTTGATGAAATCTATTAATAACTTTATTAAGTCAGGGGGAGTATGTTATGCAGAATGCGGCGGCTTAATGTATTTGTCTAATAGTATAAAATATAAAAATAAATCCTATAAAATGGTTGGAGTAATACCTGGAAACATTAAAATGTCTAAAAAACCAGTTGGAAGAGGCTATGTAAAACTATTAATTAATAAAAGTCACCCATGGAAATTAAAAATTAATGCAGCAGTCAACGCACATGAATTTCATCATGCAAGTATTAATTTTAAAAGTAATATTAAATTCAAATATGCATATAATATGAAGAGAGGATATGGAATAAATGGGTCAAATGATGGATTTCAATACAAAAACTTATTAGCAAATTTTTCACATCTAAGGCATACTAAAAAAAATCCTTGGATAAAGCATTTTATAAATTTTATCAAAGAGAAAAAAAATGATTAAAATAACAGATCAAGCGCAATTAATATTTAAAAAAGAAATTGCAAAAGAAGAAAACAAAGGTTTTAAGTTAAGATTAGCAGCAATGAAAAAAGATGATAAAGAATTTCAGTACGCATTGGGATTTGATGACAATATTACTAAGAACGATAAGATTTTAAATATGGATGAAATTGAAGTAATTATGTCAAATGTATCTTTTGAAATATGTGATGGAATGACAATTGATTATGTTGAGCTAGAAAAAAATCAATTTAACTTTATTTTTCTAAACCCAAAAGATCCAAATTATGTCGAGCCAAAAGAATAACAAAGATCACTTAGGCAAGTTTATAAACGATTTAAATCAGTGGGTTCTTAATATTATGTCTGGAGATTTAACTTCAAGAATTAAAAATTCTGATGAAAAAGATTTAAAGACTTTATGTACAAACTTAAATATTGTTTCAGAAATGTTTGAAAACCAACTAAACAAAACTAATGTTCAATTGGAACAATTTTCTAAATACAAAGAAGATAAAAATAAAGAGG
>Ga0222719_10003764_pt1 | contig 13418 bp, 18 predicted proteins | sample C33_34DmetaG_FD_165039 | JGI IMG/M metagenome (GOLD analysis project Ga0222719, IMG submission 165039) | Estuarine water microbial communities from San Francisco Bay, California, United States - C33_34D | ecosystem: Environmental > Aquatic > Marine > Unclassified | place: USA: California...
TCCGAGCACTTGGGGTGGTTGGGGTCTGGCTTGTATTGGGGTATGTCGTAGCCTTTAAATCCTTTGGTCTTCTGTTTGAGTGTGTATGTGTCCAGTCCCTGGCTCTGTAGCCATTCCTCGTGGTTTGCCTGTGCCTCACGATTCCGCTTTGAATTCTCTATCTTCTTCCTGATCCTCTTTGGTAGTTTCAACTGTATGAATCCCATGGTCTATTATTATAGCACTAGGGCAGTTGGTTGTCAACTATGGCACTGAGTATTATGGCACCGTAGTCGGGGTTGGTGCTCCAGGCAGTCATGCCCTCCAAAAGCTCTCGGTAATTCCATTTACCATCATCTATCTGTTGTTCCTTCCTCTCACGGAACAGTTCATATGCCGGGTGTGTGTTCAAGATACGTATCATGTCCCTGACCGAGTCACACTTGTTGCGATACTTCTTGACACCGAAATCCGCGTCGGGCAGTTCCAGTGGCTTCATCTGTGGGGTGTTGTCGTCCCAGGTCCTCACACCGAACAGTGCGTTGCCCTCTGTGGCGAAACGTGACGTGCCCCATCCTGACTCTATGCCCGCCATCGCAATTATTATGCTGGTTGGCACACGGCTCATCTTGTCAGTGGTGTAGTTGATGTACTCCACGCATCGGCCCGTGGCCTCTATGAACGACTGCTTGTCCTTGTACTCGAACTCGGGCTCCTGTAGTCCCAGGTAGTACACCTGCTCCAGTTCCTGTTCATGGAAACGATCCTCGATCTTGCCCACGGTCCACTTGTTGGGGTGGAACGTACCGGCCAGGAACGCCACCGCCAGCACCGCTGTCACGGCCAACGCCGTGTAGGTTATAACCTTGATCGTGCTCTGTGTGTGTTTCAACATTGTCGTATGATCCTGTTATGACGCGGCGGGGCCGAGATTTTTTAGAATTGGCCTCTTCGGCACTAAACTGTACTCGAGCCCGCTTACTTGGACCGCATCAATCAATCTATACCGCAACCTTCTGCTCTGTCGCTGGCGTTTCTGTGGTAGCAGTCTCGTACTTGCTTTTGTACTCTGCCTCCGCTGATCTCATCGCGTTGTTCCAGTCTGCCTTTGAAAGCCCTGTGAACCTCGTTATGATACCATCACTCATTATCTTGAATGAACCACAAAGTTTATGTGATCCGTCCTCGGCGATCTTGTGTACCACACCTGTAGCCTTACCATCGGCGTTCTCCCTGCCCATGATGTACATGTAGTTTCCCGATCTACCTCTCCACTTGTTGTTGGTCTGTGTGTCTTCCTGGCATCTAGATCTTATCTGATCCATTACCAATTGTGCTTTTACTGAACATTTGTACATGTCTTTCTCTCCTTTGTTACCACTATTGTACATGGTAATGGTATTTCCGTCAACCGGCAGAAAAACAGCGATTTGATTAGGTTTTGAAGCCTTCAGGAAACAGATTCTCCACTGTTTTCACCTGTTTTTTGGTTAGGCATCGGAATTCTGACAAGACGCCAATCGAGTTTAGTTCAGGCCTTCCATAATTCCACCAGGTGTTTTTGGTGATGTGTTTAAGTTGCTGGAGACGTTCGTGCCACAATGACAACAGTCTAGGGTGATTTTTACCGCACCAGTCTATGGCAACCTTATCTTTGTCGTTCAGGTAATAAAATTTTTTGTCTTGCCACTGGACGAAGTTTTTTCCTTTGCCAGGATATCTCACTTTTTTTGGGAAATCCCACGAAGATATAGGCGTTCCTATGCTTCCTAACCAGGTATGGTGGTCGGAATGGGCGTCCCTTCCTGATTTTTTTGACAACGATCTGAGATACATGTGACATTGTTTGGCTTGTAAATTTGGGTCAGCACTGAAAAATTGATAGGTATTGGCATGTGTCTCTAGGTCCAAGTCAAGATGGTATGAATAGAAATCAGAACCATGTTTGAGTATCTTTGGTTTTTCCTGTCCCCTTATATTAATAACATCTGTTGATGGTTCTTGCCCGTAAATGTCCAGGTTCCAGTGTAGTCGAAAGTAGGTGTGTGTTCCCACACTGCCTAACCGAATTGATTGCTCATCTATGTCCTTAGAATAATAGTCAAGGTAGTCTTTGATTGTAAGAGTCTTTATGTTGATCTTGGTGTCTCGTAGATTCTGTCTAAGTTTTTTAAGCATGGGTTCGGCATATTTTTCTATCTCATGGTCTGTCCCCGGTATACCGTTTTTAAGGCACACTATTTCATCAATTTTAACCTTGTGCTTGATAAAATAGTGAAGCAGTAAATGGCTGTCCGTTCCTCCAGAATAGTATAACCTGATTGATTTGTATTGGTCTCTCAAACTTTTCAAGTGTTGTACAATCAACGTTTCTAAGGATTCATCCGGTTCAATTGAGAAATCATGATCTTTATAAGGGGTTTGTAGGAGAATAGGGTCACCTGTGTGGATGTTTTCCCTAATAGCCTCTAATTTATTTGTGTATTGATGTTCGCCGACTTTGTATGAAAAGGTCAACATGATTGTGTCTAGAGATTCCTGTCATTGTCAAAATTTTGCGTGAAAATTCCTTTGTCTTCGTCGATGAACTGTGAGAGAGCTCGATTGTGTGCTCCAAAGCAATCATAAAGGTCGGTACTTACAGGTGGATACCAATTTTCTGTCTTGTATCTTTCAGCAATCCTGTCCATGAGAACAAAATCCAAAGTGCTGTTGTCCATGCTGTGTATCTTGCCATTCGTGGTCTGTTGTATTTTGTTGACAGGGTAACCTTTTGATTCAAGTATTTTTTTCACCTGGTCTATTGTATACTGGGTACCACCAGTGCAGGCGTAGTTTTTATTAAAGTGCTTAGGCACGCCCACAGACTTTTCGATGGCCATGGCAAGGGCCACAGGATCGAGATAAGGGGCAGGATTTTTAAATCTGTAGTCCAACAAGATTCCTTTGGTTCGGTCGTACTGTTCTGTGAATATGTTGTTCATCAGAGGTGCTATGTCAAAACTGGTGTAATTAACGTGGCTCTCGGACAGAAAGGCATCTATCTGTTTATGGATAAGCCTCCATGGACCCAGACTACCTATCTTTATTATCTGCTTTAGGTTGGTGCCTAAGGACCCTAGGATAAATTCCTTCGTAAGATCTAGGACATTATTTGTCTTTGGCAATAATAGGAAAACCACTTCACTTTGGTACAATTTTGTCCAGGTGTCTTTGTTATTGATGTCATATGATTGATAGTTGTAATCTCCCTGGAAATATTTTCCAATCTGACTGTTCACACCAGTGAAAGTGACTTGGTTAGACATCGATAATTTTTATGGTTCCGTTTTTACGGGCTTCTATTATATAAGATTCGTCTTCAACTATGCCAGTTATTTTGAGAAGAGGACGATTATGTACACCACAGTTTGCAGTGCTATGGGGGGTGTTCCGCCAGTCAAAGAACAGCACATCACCTTTTTTCCAATCGGTCCAAAAACCTGGCTCAAAGTTAACTATCTGTCCTGGTTTCCAATCATCCAAAGCGACGAAGCATCTCCATATGTCTTTCTGTCCTTTTGGTTGCCTTCGCTCCTTGTCATATTCCATTTGTAATATATCTTTGTCTTCTGTTTGCTCATATGTGTAACACGATACGAAGTCTACGTGCCTGTGCATCAATGTTCCAGGCAATTGATTGTTGATGTAGCAACTTGGTTTGTTTTTGAAGCCTAGGGCATCAGCAATCCTCATGATTTCGTTTGGTGGAATGTGACGGTCATATCCGTTTTTGTAGTTGAATTTTTTGTGGTGCTCTAATTCGCTGGCGGTTCTGTTGACTCCCGTAACTTGGTCGTGTTTTAATTCTGGTTCTTGTTTTATTATTTTGTCTACGTCTATATCGAAATTTACCTTAGCGGCAATCCAGAATCCACTTTTGTTCTTATCCACTAACGTCTGCATGAAATCCAAAACGTTGACTTTAGGATCCTCAATTAGGTCAAGGAAATCCTTTACCTTTGATATCCTATTCCATTTTTCTTGTGCGTAGTCATTCATCAGGATGTACCTATAGCGATATTATATAACACCGCTATAGATTTGTAAAGTAGATTATACTGCTTTTTTTTGCTCTGCTAGATCTTCTACGTTGATAAAAGTCATGGTCTCATTCTTTGTCAAAGAATCCAACCATGCATTTCTCTTAACAACAAGCATGAAAGCATTTCTTGGAACGTCAGTTAAGTTTTGAGTTTGGTGTCCAGTGTGATCTGGATTGAAAATCAAAAACTGACCTTTCTGTAAGTTTATGCTCACTTCTGAATCCGCAGTCTTGAATCTGTACCATGCACCACCTGGTTGGTCAGTCAGTTGCACAAAGATTCTCAAAGTTTCGCCGTATTGGTTACCTCTTTGATTGTCAAAGTCTGTGTGCATCTGCATGTAAGCACCTGGTTGTTGCTGGAAGATTCTAATTCTAGTTTTCTCACACTGGAACCAATCGCATATAGCGGCCAGTTTCGGTGAAGAAAGTTTTGAATTTGTGTCTTTGTAGTCTGCTGGATTTTCTTCTGCCCAGAAGTCTTGTAACTGATCGTGAGTTGTGTCCTTACCATCAGCACTTCTAAAAGAATTGTAAAGGTATTGAGTGTCTTGGCCCTTCATTGCGTCAACTTTCTCAACTTCTTTGAAACCTTTGCCTCTCCTTGTGAAGTTCAAAGCCTTAAGTTCATCTTCCCAGTCACCCTGGAAAATGTATGAAGAAGCGTAGATACCGGTAGAAGGCTTGTACCCTTCCGGTTGGTGATTAATCACGTCTTCTATGACGCCTTCTTCGTTGGTCTTAGTTTCAAACTTGTACATAGTTTGTCTCCTTATAAGGTTTTTTTTGACTCCGTAGGTATTTATATAACTATTTTGAAGTCTTTGTTATTTTCTATGAAGTCACTGACTCCTGTTATTTTGAGTATAGGACGGGCAGAATATCCAGCGTTGGCCGTACAGTGAGGTACATTACGCCAATCAAAATTGATCACGTCGCCTTTTTTCCAGTTGCTCCAATGATCTGTACCAAACTGCCACATCCATCCTGGTTGCCAATCTGAAAGGGCAACAAACACACGGTGTAGATTTTTGGTCCCTTTAGGCTGTTTGCGATTTTTATCCAACGGGAGAGATCTAAATTTTTCTACGTCTTTGTACCAGCCGTTCAGTGAGTCGGCATGGAGATTTTTGATGCTACCCGGTTCCTGGATGTTGATTGCCGCTTTGTAATCAGTGAAACCCAAGGCATCTGCTATTTGATTTGACAACACATCGGCCTGATATTCTTTATAACCATGCGTAAAGTTGTTGGCTTTCAGTAAGGCAATTTCGCTCGCGTCCACGTATTTGTTATTGTCTAGATTTTCCGATGCTTTCAGAAACAGATTTGCGGAATCAAAAGTCCAGTCACCTTTTATCTCTCCTATTTTTTCAAAACTAAAATCACCAGGTTTATATTTGGCCAGACTCAACATACATTCTGTCCAGTTAAAGGAAGGATCTTTCAACAACTCCAACCAATCGTCCACAGTATCCACTTCTTCGTAGAGTTTTATATAATCTATATTATGTCCCATATCCTTATGATCTTATGGTTACTACAGTTTTTCCGTATCAGGGCCTCGCAGGCCAACTTGGTCAAGGCGTATATAGAATGATGCCGCACCAAACCTTCAAAGGAAGTTTTATTATTTTGCTTCCATTTGGGAAAGTTGTAAGTACCAACATCAGAACCCTCGAATTGTTTGGCAACCACGTCTACACCTACTGGGCTTACGTCATCGTCAGTGATACCATACACTACCTTAGTGGAGGCGAAAACCATACGACAGTTTTTTGCTCTTGTCTTTAGAAGTTCTCCCATCGCCGTGGTTTCCAACATAAAAGTACCAAAATCTCTTCTCGTGCCTTCCTTCCTACAGGTTCTGGCCACATGCCATATTGTATCCACTTCTGGATGATTATCAAACCAATCTCCGTAAGATTTTGCGTGTTCAAATCTTATAGGGCAAGCCAAGGTTTCTACTCGACTCATTAGTTCTTTGCCCAATTTGCCAGATGAACCAATAACGGCTATCATTGCTGTACTCCTGTCACAGTCAAGGTATACTTTGGACTGATTCCAAAGTTGGCACTGGCGTGGAAAACATTTGGTGGTATGACATATGTGTCTCCAAGGGACCAATTTGATATCACGTTGTCATGCAGTTGTAGTACATGGCCCCAATCCCACTCGCTGACGGCCACGAACAATCTAGTGGGTCGAAGGTCTCCGTAAAGTTTTTTGAATCCCTCTAGTCCGTCACTGTGTAATGGTAGACAATGTCCAGGCATGTATTCTAGTAATCTCACTAATGATCTTGCTGGATCTATTCCCATGGCCTCGAAGTTGTGTGATCCTATCATCTCTTTCAATTTTTGGTTGTGTACAGGATCAAGTCCCCAGTTGGTCTCTGTGGTGTTGTGTTCATTGTAGCCTATCCAGTTGGCATTGATGGCCTGCTCATTGGTCTCGGAATTGAGGAAAGGTCTGGGGTGGTATGACTTGACAGTGGCCTCCTGTCTGTTTTTGTTCGCGAAGTCTTCAAATGCTTTTGGATCTATGTCCAATGTACACAGTCTGTCTACTTGAATGTGCTCTTTGAGGTCAATGTTCCTGTCAGAAAGATATTTTTTGAAGTATTGATTATCCAACATCCTTTAGTTCTCCACTCCAGTGTATCGTTATCTTGGGGTTGAGTCCTGCGTTGGCACTGCCGTGGTATATGCCAGGAACGAGGTCCCAACAATCACCAGCCCGCCATTGGCTGAAACAATGGTTCCCGTAATGGAAGAAGTGTCCGAAGTCCCAATCCCTCACGAACGCCATGTATCTCCTCAACACGGTATAGTCCGCCTTGGCATCACCGGTCCTCCTGATGAAACTGCTGTAGGTGTCCACGTGTGTGAACATCGTGTGTCCTGGCGGTTGTACGAAAAGGCTGATGCCCATCTTGTCTTCCTTGAGGTTGGGGAACATCTTCATCAAGGGTTCCTGCCAGTGTTCGAATTCCTCGTTGGCTATCTTGAAATACTGGCTGTTCTCTGGAGTGTGCGTGTTGTTCTTGAATGCCAGGAACGCCTGCTCCTTGATCGGCATGTCGTTGACGTTCTCCTTGGCATGGTATATGGCGTCCTCATCATAATCAAATCTCCAATACTTCTGGGGGGTAAGGTGCTCATTACACTTCTGCACTGCCCAATCGCCCAATCCCTTCCAGTCAAAGTCGATGTTCCGCATGAAATGATTACCGTCTGTATGATTTTGTTCCATTGGATTCCAATGCCATGGATACTGTTCCAGTATCTCCTTTGGCACCGCACCTTTAGGATCTAGTCTCTTTTCAGATATTGGGTGTTTCAGTTTCATTTTGTGTAATCGTGAGTCTGAGCTCCACTGATGCTACAGGTCAATTTGATCCTCATGCCCATGTTCGCCGAACAGTGCGGTCTCGGTATTGGTAGATCAAACACATCTCCGCTCTTGTAGTTGGGGAAATAACTGTTCTCGAACTGTATCACATGTCCCCAGTGCCAGTCGGTGATCATCACCAGATATCTCTTGATCGGTCCTAGGTCACACATCCTTGTGTCGATATCAGGATTTAGATCTTTGTTGTTCCTACACCAATTGCCCAGGTTGTCCACGTGCCATGGCAATATCTGTCCTGGCATGTAACACAGTAATCTGATCAAGGCAGTGTCATAGTCTATGCCTATCTGGTCTTCCCATACCTTCCTTGATCCCAACATTTCCTTGATGTCTTGGTTGCTGTTGCCGTACAGTCCCCAGTTGTACTCCACGGTGTTGCCGGCGTTGTAACCACACTTCATTGGGAAGTTCTCCGTGAGCTCGCTCCTGCCGTTGTGATATGGTCTTCTCTCGTAGTATTTCTTCTGACAGGTGTCCCTGTTGTCTCGCATGTAGTCGAAGAAGTCCTTCTCGTTGATGTCCAACCTGGTGAATGGTTTGGCGTCGTACGTGGTCGTAAGGTCTGAATCCACTTCATAGGCCCATTCCTCGTACAGTTTATCTGGACGTGTTTGCATGAACGTCCATAGGTCCAGTTCCTCTTGTTTGGCCATCACACTGTTGTCTATGTATGAATTGATGTCTTTAGGCAATGCCCCGTAGTTGGCGTTGATTTCACTGGGTTTGAGTTTTCTTTTTACTTCCATTTGAATTCTCCTGTTTGTCAGTATAGCATAGAAAGGCAATAGGAGTCAATGTATTGTTCCTATGCTACACTGCTGTTTTTGGAGTTAGCGAGATTATCGCACACGGCACGGCGCTGGTATCACATGTGCCTTTCCCTTGCGGTACTAGGGCGTCGTTTTTATTGCCGGCGTCACTTGGTAAGTGGCGCTACAAGATTATTTATTATCAGATTACCAACGGTTTCAACTTCCGAGTCTGTCATGAATGGGTTGTTTGGTATGGTCAACGACTGTTGTATGAATCTGTCGGTCATGATGTATTCCTTGTTGGTGTGCGAAGTCCATGGCAATTTAGAGAAGTTGTCCACGTAATGTTGTTCTGTTTCCACCCCCAACTCCAGCATCTTTTTGTATGATTCAAACTTATCATCAACCATTATGGCGAATTTGTGATGGTTGGTTTCACTGTATCGGGGGCTGGGCCTGACATTGATTTTGTCTTTGAATGTCTCGATATAGTATTCGGATATCTGTCTTTTCCTTTGTTGCCATTTGTCGAAATGTTGCCAAGATGCCAGGACCTGCAGTGCCTTGCCCTCCTCGGGCTGACTGCTGAACCCTGCTACCGAGTATGGTTCCAGCCTCGTGGGTTTCCCGTTCTTCCTCAGACTCCTGATGCGCTGGTATGCTTCGTCGCTGTCGGTCAGTATAGCACCGTATGTTCCAGCAACAGGCAGAGGTTTGTTGTCAGCGAAGCTCATGCACACCACGTCTCCCAACGCCAGTGAATCCTCTCCATTGAAAAGTGCGAACTGTGACTGTGCGGCATCATTCACGTACAGGAGGTCGTTCGCGTCGCAGAAGTTTTTGATCGCGTCGTGGTTATGGACATCTCCGTACAGGCCTGTGGCCAAAACTGCCTTGACACCTGACACATCTAGTTCTGGTAGTAGGTCTGTGTCTATCATGCCGTGTTGATCTATCTCACAAAAGACAGGCACACATCCTATGACCACGACACTGCTCAGGGTGGCAGGACAACTGTAGTTGGGTACAATGATCTTGTCGCCGGGAACGATCCCATTGGCCAACAATCCGATCGATATCGCATGCGATCCGGAGGCACAGGTGAGTGCGTACTTCCTTCCTGACGCTGTCTTCAATTTAGATTCTAGTTGTTCTGTGTAGGTGTGATTCCATAACTTCTCGCTCTCGTGTATTCTCAGCATGCCTTCCTCGACATGATCCTTGACTGCTTGCCATTTGCGGGCAGTGTTGTGTGCCCTAATCATCTATGACCCCTGTGAAAGACACAGTGTACTGTGGAACGTAGCCAAAGTTAGACGAGGCGTGCCCAAGTCCAAAAGGTATTTGGTGCACTTGACCTGCCTTCCAGTTGGTTATCACTGTCTTGGAAATTTGGAATGCGTGTCCGTCCTTCCAATCCTGCACAGGGAACCATAGCCTTTTGAGTTTGTATACATCAGCGTTGGGAAACTTCGTCTTGTATGATCCCGCGTCATCCAGGTGCCATGCGATACCGTGTCCTGGCATCTTGACTATGAATCTCATCAGTATGGAGTCGGGGTCGGCTTTCAACTTTTTGATGTTCTCATCGCCCAACAATGTCTTCAACTTCTCGTTGCTATCACCTAACATTCCGTAGTTCAGTTCAAAGGTGTTGTGTTCGTTCCTGCCTAGTTGATTGTTAACGGAAGCCCACTTGTTGCTGTATTCTGAGTAGTGTTCTTTTGGAGACTCCCATTTCTGTTGTGCCAGCTCGAAGTTCTCTACGGTGAAGTCTATCCATTCCTGTGTGTCTATGTCCAATGTGTGTAGAATAGGCACTTCCGCTACAGGAAGGTCATTGAAGTATTGTTCCATCTCTTGCCATGGTCTCTCTTCTATGATTCTCTTGTAGTCTTCTTTCAACATCCTATTTCAGGTTGGCCAGTATGGCCGCTTCTCTGGCCTTGGCGGCTTCTGCCTTCCTGTTCTCTAACAATTCCAGTTCCTCTGGATCTGGTTTCTTCTCTGGTTCCAGTTGTGTTGGAACCTCTATGGGCAATCCTTGGTTATCAAACCATCTTCCGTCTGCCGTGGATGTGCAGGCGCTGTAGAAGTTGCTCTTGTCACCTGTGATGGGATCCTTCCTTACCAACAGCCTTCTCTTACGGTACAGTTTACCGTTATATATTGTACCGTCCTTCTGTTGTAGCCTGCCTGTGTTCCATAGGTCACCGTACACGCGGTCGATCATGATGTACTCCTCACCGTCCTCGTCCTTCCGTCTCTTGGCCTTGTCGTAGCTCTTGGGCAGTTGGTGAAGGGAATTGGGATAGAACCTATTGGTGTATGAATGGAACTTCTCCGTTTCCCTGACTTTTGGTGCTGAGTCTGTTATCCGGCCCAGTCCTTCTAATAATTGTTTTGTCTTCTCGCTTGGCATAGTTCATGTTAAACACCGGACGAACTCATGGTCGCGTCGCCTCTCGGTGCTACCCTAGGGCTTAATACATCATCGATCTAGAGGATCTCTAATGATATTTGACAAATGACAACGACGCATTCGTCCGGCGTTTGTGCTATTATATATGAATTTCCTTGCTTGTCAAGTGTTGTATTTTTTGTTGTACTCTTCTACCAATTTCAGACTGCACCTGTCTTTTGACCGCACTGTCAGAACCTTGATAAAACCCTTTATCATATTTTTTTCTAAGGTCAGAACAGTCTAGCACATTGGGATCTTTATCGAATTGCTCAAATCCTTCATAAAATTTAAGTTTGATAAAATTATATTTTTCTTTTTCTAGATATTGGTGAAACCAACACATGATTTTAAAATTTCTTTTTTGATTCAACTGATTCTCATAGGTGAATTTTGCTTTATTAAATGCTAATTTTTGGACTTCCGGAGGTGATTTGAGTTCTGCGTTCACTGTGAAGTCTGGTTTCCTAGGATCGTAATTTTTTTCCAAGAAATACTTGTTTCCGTCTAGGTTGATTCTCTGCCATGAATGCACTGTATCATAATCGGTAACAATGATCAAGTTAGGTCTTCCGTATTGTGACTCATATTTTAGTAGTCTTTTGTAATAACCATAGGCAGTTGCTCCTCCCCTGCTCATATTAGTAACAGTTAAATTGAGATCTAAGTAGTTAGGCCATGCCTCTGCTATTTCTTTTTTCCTCATAAATTCGTGTGCTTTCGAAAAAATATTGTGAGAGACAATGGGACCTCTTTGCCCTTTTGTCATCTTGAGGTACCACCCGATAATTCTTTTATGATGTTTCAAATCCCACGAAAGATGATATTCGACATTAACTAGATCTTTTCCGAGTATCTCTTTTACGAGGGTGATACTGCCATCACTCGCACAATCTCCGAGTATTAACGTATTCATATAGATTACTTATTCACCACTCCCAACATCCGGAAGTGATTTTCTAGAGTGTACTGTTCAATATCAATTTCTGTACCTGCCACACTCCTGATTGTTTTAGTGTATCCAGCAGATCTGTATCTACGGAACGGATACTGCCAGTTGCCTGACTGTTGCCAGTCACCTTCCAGGGTGTGTTTGTCTGAGTCACTGATCATACACAGTGGCATCTGTAATGCCTGTTCCGCAGTGATGAAACCGTGTAGGTATGCGTTGATGATCCTGTTCTGAGGTATCACGTGTTCCAGGTGTTGCTTTCCCTCTATGCCGTCCGCACGGTAATGGTATCCCATGGGTGCCAACTGCTTCTGCATGGATCTCACATATAATACTAAGGAGGTCTTGATGTGCTTCTTGGTGCCCTGGCTCCACTTATCGTCAAACAGATCCTGCTTCATGTGATCAATATATTCCGCCAGTTCCGACAGTGCTGGTTTTGTTTTGGATTTAAAGTTTATCTCTGGTATGTTAGTGAGGTTTTGGTAGTCTATCATGAAACTGTTCCCTTGTTACGTTTGGCATCCATTCCAGTTCCACAGCATCCGCTCCTTGATCGTACTGCTCCTGTACTGAATCCAATATCATGTTGTATGGTAGGCAGAGCCACCAGGTCTCGGTCTTGCCAGACTTGGTGACCCTCATCTTGTATGTTTCCTCCCGGTCCATTATCTCTTGTACTTGTTGAATGCGGTCTGCGCCTCTGACTCAGGTGATATGTTGCCATCCTTGATGCCAACGTTGACCTGCTGTATGAAACTGGGCTCAAAACCCTCAGGCTGTTCGATCTCGTAGATCTCCTTCAGCACGTGGGCCATGGCCACTGGTGCGTCCCAACCAGTACCGTTGGCGTGTTGCCACTGCCTCTTGCTGGCCGTGTGTATCAGTGTGGCACTGGCACAGGCCTGTTTGGCCGCGTTGAGTAGGTAGTGCATCCAGTCCTTAGGCAACCTGTGTAGCCTGCCCGCCGATAACTCGTACTGTTTCATGAGTCCTATGAATAGGCCTTGGTTGATCTCTCCACCGTCCTCGTTGGGGAAGATCTCCTTTATGGCAGTTAGGGCGTTTATTAGGCCATCCTTGCCCGCCATGGTCAGTCCCTTGTAGGCGTAATCGAAGTGTGAGAAGTAGTGTTGGTTTGGTCCTCTCTTGTTGGCGGAATTCCTTACCCTCTTGGGTTCAAGATCTATGCCAACTAGGTCAAATGCATCTTGTACCTGTCGGGCCTTCCACGGTCTGCCCTCTGGGTCGATCTCTCCCATCTTGTATCTGTGTAACAACACACGGTGTATCTCTTCAGTGCCCGCACGTAGTATTCCCGTGTCATTGACGATCTCGAATGCGATGGCATCGAAAGCCGGTTCATCCGTCTCAACGATGGTCACGGGTATCGTTGTGAAACCTAATAGTGCTAGACTCACTGCCCTGTGCTGTCCGTCAAATATGTAAAGTGTCTTGCTGTCTGATCTCCTCACAGCGGAAACCGGAGTGCAGACCCTCGGATCGAACTTCCTCATGATGTTCATGCAGTGTCCCGCCCTGACGTCACGTTGCACACTGTAGTTGAACGCGAAGTCCTCCAACGGATGTGCTTCAACGCCCATGGGCAATGTGAATCCCTGATCCAGTTTGTTCTTTAAGTTGATTTTTGCTTCATCGTACCTCTTGGTCCAGTTTGGCACGTCTTCTGGTGCTTCTCTCTTGACTTCTTCAACCACGTCAAGGAGCATTCTTACTTTGTTGGTCATATTGATCTCCTATTGTTCTATATGATGT
>Ga0222719_10003765_pt1 | contig 13418 bp, 15 predicted proteins | sample C33_34DmetaG_FD_165039 | JGI IMG/M metagenome (GOLD analysis project Ga0222719, IMG submission 165039) | Estuarine water microbial communities from San Francisco Bay, California, United States - C33_34D | ecosystem: Environmental > Aquatic > Marine > Unclassified | place: USA: California...
GGACTCGGGCGTCAGCGGCAAGACGTGGAGCCTTCGCACGCCTCTCGAGGTGCAACAGTTCGTAGACGACCCCGACGCGACGTGTCCTGACCCTGACTGCGACGGTCGGACGAACTGCCGATGCGGGCACCTCCTGAGGTATGCGCGGCTCGGTGGCGTCGACATGTCGTCGTCGCTTCGGGTCCGCTTCTCGTCGCTGGCCGACATCGAGGATGAGCTTTGCCGGTGAGAGTCGACTTCTACTTCTCGCCGGATGTGCGATCGATGAGCCACAAGCGCGTCGCGTCGGCAGATGTTGACGACGACGGCAGGCTTTGTGACCTGATGTTTGTGCTGGGCGAGTCGGTCACGGGTCTTTCGTTCGCGATGATTCGTCGCTCGTTAGGCAAAAACGTCGATCATGTCGTCGAGGTTATCGGGACGAATCGCCGCGCGACGCTCTTCATCGAGATCGTCGGCTAGACGTACCGCTCGACCACGCGCGGCCTTCAACTGTCCTGCGCGCTTAGTGCATCATTGGCGGCACACTGGCCCGACGGTGCCGTTCAGCGACACGAGAGAGCGCTCATCGTGCCAGCCTTGTCATCCGTCGAGCAACCGCCGACCGGGTTGCGGCGTCTAGTTCGTCGTCGGGCTTTCGTCCGTAGGTGCGCCCCGGCTTTCGCGTGTACTTGCCTCGTGCTCGTGTCTTCATGCGTCTCCTCGTTGCTGGTAGGGTTACACCGCGAAAGCCCCGTGCGTTAGCTACGGGGCGGGGCGGTGAGGATGGGTGGCGCTACCAGACGCGCTCGGAGTCGTCCTCCATCACCATCGAAACGTCGGCGCCCTTGCGCGCCCATTTCTCAGCGAGGGCAAGAGCGCCCTCCTCCGAGGTCGAGCCGGCAAAGTAGACAGACTCCACCGTACCGTTCGGGTTAAGAAAGGCACACTCATAGGCCCAATCGCCATAAGCGGCGCCGGGCTCGTGCCAAATCGAAAGATCGATCATAGCTGCTTGGGGGTTAAGGGGGCGGCGAATGCCGTTGGTGTTGTTCACCATGAGAAGACCACTAACACGGTCAGAATGGTGCGTCTAGATAATTCGTACGATTATTTTCACCGAGTATTCTTTTGGGGCGGGCGCTGGACCGATTCGACCGAGGAGGTACGGGGCGGGGCAGCGTCGAGCGGGCCTAGTCGATGCGTCGGAGCCGTTGGGCGGCAGTGTCGCTCATGTCTTGTACCTCCGGTCGAAGGACCGGACGAGCGAAACCGCCGAGGACACGATTCGCGCTGTGACGCGCTCAGAATGCGCGCCGCTGCCTTCGCCTAGGGTCTTCCGCCGAATTGCGTCACGCCGCGCGACTCGTACCGTCTAGCGCATGACCGCAACGCCGATCACCATCAATCTCGCTGGACGCCCCTACGAAGACTCGAAGGGGCTTCTCTGGGTCCACGGACTGTCGAGAGCCCGTATCGAGTACGACGGAAAGCCGTACCCGTTCGACGATGAGGTGATTTTCGGCGAGGTGTTCGAGGGACTGTCCGCGCAGATCAACGAAGCGCGACATCAGCCGAACTACCAGGTCGACGAAGACATGGCGGGGCACAACCGCGGACGCAAGACGTCGATCGCCGGCGTGGTCCGGCAGGTTCGACGCGTCACGCAAGCAGACCTCGCAGCGCAAGGCGTCGCAATCGAGGAGCCCGAGGCCATCATGTTCGGCGTCGAACTCACCCCGTTCGGGCGTGAGTTGAAAGACGAGGGACAGCTTCGGTTCTCGTCACTCGGCCTAAGCATCATTCGACGCGACGAGCGGCTTGACCCCGAGACCAACGAACCGCTGATCAACTGGTCGGCGTTCCTCCGCGAGATGAGCGGCTGCGCTCAACCCCACTTGAAGCACCTCCGTCCCATCGAGGAAACGGAACACCTCCGACTCTCTGAAACCACCGCCCAAGGCGAATCAATGGCTGAGCAAAATCCGAAACTCTCCGACGATCAACTCGACTCGATCGCCGACCGCGTGGTCGCGAAGCTGAAGCTCGCCGAAGAGCAAGCTGAGCCGACCGAACTTCAGCGCATGGTAGCAGACGCACCGGGCGACCGTTCCGAACTCGTCTCGAACATGGCGACGGCTGCGGGCGTCGAAGTCGGCGCCGTCGAAGCGATGCTGAACGGACAGGTCGAGCCCACCGCTGAGCAGATGGCCGCTATGAAGGCGGTCCTCGAGCCTACCGAGGTTGACGCCGGGTACGGCTACGACAAAATGGCTATGGCCGAGCTTGCAGTGCTGAAGGCGGACAACAAGGCGCTCCGCGCGGACTTCTCGGCGCATGTCGCCGACCGAAAGCGCGAAGAGACGAAGCGCTCGATCCTCGACCGAGCACGCGAGGACAAGATCCGCGTGGACTTCTCGGCAGATGAGAACGCCGGAATGTTCGAGCTGCTCTGCTCGCAGTACGAAGACGCGCCGGAAACCTTCGACTCCCTCTGGGGCAAGCTCAGCCGTGACCAGCGTGACGGCTCCGGTCGTCAGCACCGCGCCCCGAAGAGCGCCAGCACGGACCTCGTCTTCTCGGTGATGCCGAGCACGAACGAGCAGGTCGCGGCGAACAAGGAACTCATCGCCCGCTACCGCGCCGAGCACGATTGCTCGTTCTCGGCTGCATCGGCGGCACTGAAGCGCGAAGCACGCGCCTCGATCAACTGATTCAACCACTTCTCCACCCCTTCGCCTGAGAGCGGACACCATGAACGAATACGGAATCGGATGCACTGACGCGGGTCTCGCTGATCCCACCCCTGGCGAAGACCTCTCCTCGTACGCCGGACATGGCGCGTACTTCGACGGCACCGCGTGGCAGGTCGCATCGCTGACCGATGCGTTCGTCACCGCCCAGCTCGGACGGGACGAGCACGTCGCGGTCATCGTGCAGGGCGCGGAGACCACCGAGAAGCTGGAACTCGTCTACCCGAGCCTCGGCGGCTTCATTGAGGCGAAGGCCGGCACGGGCGGCGTCACCGACGGCGACTGGATTGTCTGCGAGTACGCGGCGAGCGGCACGGACCGCGGTCGTTTCATCACGGCGTCGATCATCCAGCCGGGCCAGTTCATCTGGGGCAAGGCGCGATCCACCGCCGCGGAGGACGCGACCTTCACCCTCGACCTCGGCCTGTGCTTCCAGGCGACCGCCGCGTGGGCTGCTGCTCCGACACAGATCACCGAAGCAACGACGCACACGATCACCGCCGACGAACTCTTCAGCGTGGAAATCGCCCGCGACCCGAGCGGTGGCGCCGTGACCGACACGACGGATACCGCCGCGAATATCATCCTCGCGATGACGGCTCGCGGCTTGACGGCGAACGGCTCGTCCTTCCGTGTGAAGTACACGAACGTTGCTGACGCAGCGGAGGCCATCACCCTCGCGGCGGGCTCCGGAGTCACGCCAACGAACACCGGCAGCGACCTCGTCATCTCGCAGAACGAGAGCGCGGTCATTGAGTTCTCGAAGGTGTCGGCCACCGTGGTCTCGGCGCTGGTTATTAAGGACTGATCTCCTCACCTCTCACCACCCCTCACTGAGTCACAAAGCCAATGGCAGACCACATCAGCAGCAACGCCGTCACCCGCGAGGATCTCGACGGCCTCTTCGCCGAGCGACAGGGCACCAAGTCCGCGCGCGGTCTCGACGTCGCCCCTGCCCTGTCGGTGGAGTCCGACCAGGTGGAGTGGCATCACTGGAACGAGAACTCCCTGCCGTACACGGCGGGCACCCGTAACGCCTTCGTCAAGAAGGGCTGGAAGGGTGCCCCGAGCCGCGGTGGTCTGGACATCACCACGGCGACGGGATCGATCGACTTCTACCGATTCGCGGACATGACGTTCCACGAGAAGGAGATCGCGAAGTTCGACGCCAAGGGCATCGACATCGTCGAGGAGTACACGAAGAAGATCTCGCGTCAGGCTGCGAAGCACCACGCTTACACGATCGGCCAGTACCTCTCGAACTCGGCGAACTACCTCGCCGACAACGTCGACGGGTCGCCGGCGCAGGTTTCGGACGTAACGTCGGACCTCATCACCGATGTGAACGCGGGTCTCGCGCAGCTGGAGTCGCTCGGCATCGACGTCGAGGACTACAAGATCTGTGCGGTCTACCCGCGCAGCATCGCCCGAGAACTGAGTCTGCACAACCAGGTGCGGGACTTCTCTGCGATCTCCGACGACGCGACTCTGAAGGTCGGCTTCAGTCCTCGCGGCGCGGTCGAGAACTTCTGGAACGAGGCGTTCGAGGTTCCGATCGAGGCTGTCGTGTACGGCGGTCGAACGCAGAACGCAGCCGGCACCACCGCCGAGCACATGAACGCGGACATCGCGCTCGTGCTCGTCTCGAACGGCGACATGGAGGGCGGCTTCATCCGAACCCCGACGTTCGGCGAAGAGGGCGCGCTCGGTCGAGTCGTTCAGTACACGCCCGAGAAGTTCCCGAACTCCATCGGCGTTTACGTCGAGATGGCGTACGGCGTTCTCCGACCGGATAACGCTGGTAACTTCGCTTACCTTCTCGACGGCGTCAGCTGATGCCTGAGGCAACGCACATCTACACCGGCCCGACCGGTGGAAGTGTCACGGTCAACGGGCGGCGCCTTCGGGTGTCCCCCGGCGACCGTGTGCCGTTTGGCCCTTCGGACATCGATGCGCGCGCTCGCGAGCGAATCGGCGAGTTCTTCGTCCCTCTGGGCGAGTACGACGGACCGGTCGCAGAGTCGCCGACCGAGGGCGGTCAGGACGGTCCCGCGTGGGCGCTCCTGTCGATCTCGGACCTTGCCGAACTTGCGGAGGGGTTCGAGGCGTTCTCGAAGTCGGGGCTCGTCGCTCTGTGCGAGTACGGCGGGCTGGATTCGTCCGGTGGCGTGTCGGAACTCCGCGCGCGACTCTTCGACAGCCTCGATGCGTACGGCGCTGATGGTGCGGACGAAGACGAGGACGAGTTCTCAACGCTCGATGACCTCGACAAGATGGACCCCGAGTTCGGTCTTTCCCCCGAGGCTGACTGATGTCGGTCGAGTACCGCTACCAGAACGCATATCCAGCCGGGCCGTGTACGCTGCCCGTGCGGGGTGAACTCGTTCCGCATGGCGAGTGGTCGTCCTGGGGTTCGCGCGTCGATAGCGGCACTCGAGAGTTGGATCGAGGGTGGCTTCTCGAAGAGGAGCGCGCCATCGAGTCCGAGGCGAAGAATCGCGGTCAGGCGAAGAAGGCATCGAAGAGCCGTAGCCGAAGGGGGTAAGCCGTGGCGCTAGCCCTTAACTACTTTGGAACGACCCTCGCGGCTCTCGCTGCCGAGGGTTTCGGCATTACGCTGGACTCGGATTCGGTTCCGACGCTGACTAACGGCCAAGCGGCGTACAAGCGCCGCGTCGGTCGTGTGAATGCGTTCGTCCGGTCGCTGAACATCGAGCCGGACGGAGTAACGGACGAGAACTCGGAGACGTTCCAGATCTCCGCGCTCATCTGCGAGCATCTCGGCAAGGCGTATCTCTACGAAGCGACGCGACCCGATGAGGACGGGCGATCGATGGCTCAGCATCACCTCGACCAAGCGGACCGGCTGAAGAACGAGCTGCGCAAGCGCATCCGTGAGATGGGCGAGCAGGCATCGAGCACGGCGGGCAAGGTTCAGACATCGGCGTCAACGGCGCGACGGAACAACCGCGCAACGCGAATGGCGAAAGAGGACCGACTGTCGCGCTGGCTGAACAAGGGAAGGCGGCCATGACGACCGGATTCCTCACGCTGAAGACGGACGCCGGCGAGGTTCAAGAGGCGATCGAGATTGCGATCTCCGCTGTCGATGATCTCTCGCCGCTATTCGCGTTCATCCACCCGAGCTACCTCGCGAACGCTCGGCGCATGTACTCGACCGCGGGCTTCGGCACGTGGCCGACCTACGAGCAGGCGGAAGGGCCGCAATACCCGTTCGTGAAGGGGATGATCCTTGGCTGGGACATGACGGCGCAAGACCTCCTGCGTTGGGACTGGAAAGGCGGGCGCGAGCGGCTGTATCCGTCGATGACGGAGGCGGGGCACTCGCACAACGTCGCGGACATCTCCCCCCGCCGCGCAGAGTTCGGCACGAATGCTCCAGGCGCACTGAATCACGAGCGCGGCACGGGCACCGGTCCGAAGTGGGGCGGGTCGAAGCCCATCCCACAACGGAAGCTGACGCTGACCGACCGGCAGTTCCTCGACGATGTGCAGGAGTCGACGAGCGCGTTTGCCGGATTCGTCGCGCAGTCGTTCGGACGGACGACGGTTGGCCTTAGTTCTGCGGACGTGGTCTCGACGGTGAACAACGCCCGTGGCTTTCCGACCCTGAACTGACGATGGCGATCCCCACGACAAACGGAGCGCCGGAGGTTCTAGACTACGCCGAGAGCGTTCTCGGACTGTACCTCGCCGACGAACTCGCAACGCGGAACTCTGACTTGTCGCTTACGGTGCAGGTTCCCGAGCGTTACCGACGAATCGAGAGTTTACCGGAGCAGCGCGCGGGCACGACCGCGATTCTGGCGCTGACGGGCTCGAAGACGATGACGCGCCACGACTCAGCGAAGCGCGAACTTTCGATGCTGGTTGCTCTGGCTGTCACCGCTCAGTCGGTCTCGGCGATGTCTCAGGCCGGCAAGCTCGCGAATTCGCTCTACGTTCTTGCGGAGTCGGTCGAACTCGTGTTGCACTCGTACATGCGCGAGGCGGGCGGGTCGTCGACGGCGGGCGTCATTCGCTACCAGCCGCAGACGATCGAGTATTCGCCACCGTTCCAACTTTCGAAGGGCGGCGTCTGGGCGCTGGCTGCGAACGTGCGCGGCGTCGTGCATCAAAACCCCTACCGAATCACCATCACCTAAGAGGTCCACGATGGGCACAGCGATCACAACCAAGCGCGGCACGTTCTACGCCTACCTTCAGGCGAACAACGCGACCGTTTCGAGTTTCACGGCTCCGACGATCACCACCGATGCGATTCGAGTCATCGAGTGCAACTGGGCTCTTGAAGGTGGCCCGGTGGTTCGAGACGGTCACGACGAGGCGCACGACGGCGGCTTGAAGCCGTTGGCGGGACCCGTTACGCGCGTCTGCACCGTGAAGGTCGAGCGACGATCGAGCGTTACATCTGGCGACGCGTCGACGTGGCAGCAGAACGTACTGTGGAAGATGTGCCCGCCGATCGTCGTTGACGATTCTGGCTCGACCATCGCGCTCACGCCAACGGCAGGACGACTTCAGGGCCTCTTCGGTTCATACGGGACGATCGCGTACTACGAGCGCAACGGAAAGCGGAAGGCAGCGATCAATTGCTTTGCGATTCCGGTTAGCACCGAGGCGGAAGCGGGCGGCATCATCGTCGACACGTTCGAGATTCGCGGTCAGCCCGTGAACTCGGCGAGCGCTGCGACGGACGACGTCGCGCAGATTTCGACGCACCAAGTCACCACGCCGGGAACCGGTAGCGGCTCGTTCATCATCAAGGACGACACCGGGCGCTCCGTCACCGGCACGTACGCGGCAGGCGGCACGGTAAACGACACGGCGACGAACCTGGAGGCGGCTGTTGAGACGGCGCGCGGCTCCGCGACGTGGTTCACCGAGACGGTCGCGACGGACACGGTGACATTCACATCGGGCGAGGTCGGACGACCGTTGACGATCACCATTACGGTGCCGAGCGGCGGCGCTGGCACGGATGCGACCGGGACGGCGAACGCGAACTATTCGACGTATCCGACGTACGCGAACGACTCGGAGCTTCCGACGGTATTCGAGGGCGCGACTGTCACGCACCAAGTCGAAGGCGAAGACGTCCTGAACATCTCGAAGTTCGCGCTGAACTACGGCTACACGCTGACCCAGAAGAAGATCGGCGGCGATGCAGCGGGCACGAACACGGGCTATGCGATCGCTCGCGTGTCCGGTGCGGTGGCTCCGACCTTGGCGATCTCCTGCGATGCCCAGAGCGGCGCGGACTATGACGTCGACGAGAGTTGGCGCGCTGGGACCGCGGTTTCGTTCACGCTGGTTGACTCGCCGCACACGTTCACCTGCCCACAGGGCGTCATCATGGACCCGAGCGAAACCGAAAACGAAGGCGACCGCTCGTGGGACTACACGCTTCGCCTCTACTCGACTGGCTCATCCACGGACATGTGGAGCCAGGATCTCGCCTGATAGGAGACACGACCGATGCCCATCACCCGCGCCCGTGATCAGTTCGACGTCGTCTGCGGCGGTGTTCGTTACGAGTTCACCGTCGAGCGTCTAACGAAGACGGAACTTCGACAGTTCACCACGGCGATCCAGCCGATGATTGATGCGTTCGAGGCTGCTTCGGAGCCGTACGCGATTGAGAGGGCGACCGCAAAGAAGGAGAACCGGGAGCCGGACTACAGCGGGTTGCCTGAACTGCCGGACATGTCGGAGGACCTCTTCGGTGTGACGTTGCCGGTGATTCGCGAGCGCGCGGTGTTGGTGGTGGTTCGCGACGGCGACGAGGTCGAGACGTTCGACGCGGCTTCTCGGCGCGACGAGTTCGAGGAGTGGTGCGACGTTTGGGTGCCGGACGGACCGATCATCATGTGCGGGCGCCTGATGCGCGAGGCTCGCCAGGGAAACGTAGTCGCGCGCGCCGTCTCGCAGGACTAGCGCGCGCAGTAACGAAGCCGGACCAGAGGTGTTGGAGTTGCACGGACACGACGAAAATCACTCGGTTCTGTCCGATGCGGATGGACCACGAGGATCATCGCCCCGACGGACACCTCGATCGGCCCTGTACGTGCGACGCGTGGTGGGTGCAGACCGAGTCGCGTCGACGCTCGGAGGCTCCTCGGTCACTTGGCGGCACGAACCGCGACCAATCGCAGTTGGCGACGCCGGGGTCGTGGTTTCCGATGATTCGGGAGATCGCGCGGTGCATCGAATCGGACCCGCACGGAACGGCGGATCGCATCGACGCGGAAACCTACGACCTTGCCGACCAGTATCTTCGCGAAGAGGCGCGAGCTTTGAAGCGGTGGAACGACTGGGAAGCGAAGAACGGAGATTGACGTGGCACGCGTAGTCATCGAAATCGACGGAGATTCCTCCGGTGCTGAGGAGGCGCTCGGGGCCACAAAGGATGCGGTCGAGGATCTCGGCACGACGTCGGAAGGCTCGGGGTCTGCCATTGGCGGACTGAACACGAGGCTGATTAACGCGACGGCGGGTGCGAATCTCTTCTCGATGGGCGTGGGGGCGCTGCGCACCGGCGTTGACATGCTCTGGGAGTCGACCGAGCGCTACTTTCAGTCCAGCGAGGACGGCCAGGAGAAATGGGAGGCTCTAGAGCGTCAGGGTCGAGCCCTGAAGGGAATGCTCTTCGAGCTTTTCATCGGGACGAACGACCAGAACGAGGCGTTCGATCGGATGTCGGAGTTCCTCGGAGACCTCGTCGCGGGCGCGCGCGGTGCGATGCAGATTCTTCAGCCGATGGCGAACCTGCTTCGGGGCGCGTTGTCGGCGGGCGCTCGTGCGGTTGCGGCTGCGTTCGGCGATGCCGGCAGCATGACGGGGCAGTTCGCGGACCAGTTGGACACCGCGAGCGACGAACTCACACGCCTTCAGGAGTTGCTCGACCGCCAGAACGACGTTGTCGGCGAGGCGCTGACCACGCTCGACCACTACGGGCAGACTGCGTCGCACGCACTTGCCGACGTTGCCGACACGATGGCGGCAGTCGACGGAATGGAATTCGACGCCGGGCCGATGACGGTAGGCTTCGACGAGGCGACGGCCCGTTTCCAGCAGAACGTGGCGGACGTGCTGGCATCGGCGACGAGCCTGTCGGATCTCGACGTCCCGGTCTCGGCGACGTTCATCGACGGAACACGAGTCATCGGGCGCGGTGTTGACAACCTACGCGACGCTCTCGAATCGATTGAGATTGAGGTCGAAGGGCGTCAGATGACGATGCTCGAGGCGTACGGGTCGCAGTTGCAAGCGACGACGGCGCTACTCGATGCGGAAGCCGAGGCGGCGAGCGGGGTCGAGTTGAGCATATCGGCGACGTCTCGGTCAGCGGAAGAGGCAGTCGAGGTCTTCGGTGGGCTCGGCGGGGCGATGGGCGTCGCAAGTATGGCCGCGTTCCAGTTAGCGACCGACCAGGAGTTTCTCGAAGGCCGCGTCCGAGCGACGACCGATGCCTTCACCGCACAGTTGATCGCCGAGAAGGTCGCGGCCGCGGACTCGATAAACCTCATCGCCGAGCAGATGCACGCGAAGAACGAGGCATCGAAGGCGGAAGATGCCGAACTCCTGCGCATGGATGCATTGAAGGACGCGCTCGACGAGAAGGAGGCTACGCGCGCTGCGCGGCAAGCCGAGCGAGTGAACATCGCGAAGGGTGGATTCCAGGCGCTGACGAATTCTGCGCTCGGAATGATGACGGCGCAGGTCAAGGCCGGCAAGAAGTCCCGCGACGAGATGCGAAAGCTGATCGGCGACGAACTCGTGGCGTTGGGCGCTGCCGGCTTGGCGAAAGCGGCGATGATGATCTTCGAGCCTGGAAAGCAGGCGCTCGCGGTTGGCCTTGGCATCGCGTCTGCGGCGGCGATCGGCCTCGGTGCGAAGATGGGGTCAAGTGCGTCCGCTGGCGGCGCTCCTGCGGCCCCTGCGTCCGCTGCGCAGCCGGCGACAGTGACCAACGTGACGTTTCAGAACAACTTCGCGCAGATCGGCAGTCGTGAGGCGTTTCTTCGAACGACGGGCGACACATTCCAGCAGGCGGTGGACGAAGGCTACATCGCGATTCCGAGAGGGTAGACGATGGCTGCACACTTTCCGGTCCTAAGCCGACAAATCGCGCTGACGGGGAACATCGGGGTCGGCACGCCGGGGTCGCCCTCGGATGTGTCAGTGACGACGACAGGCGTCTGGTCGTTCGCCTCGGAGACCGACGGCACGCCGTCGACGGATTCGCTCGCATATCACCTCGGAACGCAGGTTGCGACGGCGGGCGCGTGGACCTACGATAACGCGAACTCGTCCTACGACATGACGACGGGCATGTTCCCGCTGTATCGATTGCAGTTCACCAGCTCGACGCAGCTTCGGGTGGAGGCGGGCGGATCGAGTTCGATCACCATGACGGACATAGGTGTCGATGGGTCGACGACGAGCGGCGTTCCGGCTGGTGGCGTGGTGACGATCACGAGTGAGATCAACTGTCTCGGGTGGTGGTCTGCTGGGATCGAACTCACCAAGCAGTACCGCCCCGATCAACATGAATACCGGGACTTCGGCAGCGTGTACGACGGAACGGCGGACGAGACTGAATACCACGGGCGCCGCCAGTTGCTTCGGCTCTTCTGGGAGCAGGTCGAGGACGCGAACGTGTTTCTACACCGAGCGGAGGATGCGACGTACGCGAGCCTGGCTGGTCGCAACACCGCAGACCCGAATGGGCTGGTCAACGACCCCGACGGCCTGCTCGAGTACTTCTGCCGCGGCGAGACGTTCCGGTGCTACTTCGGGCACGGCGACTATCTGACGGTTCGAAAGCAGGAGGGAGGGCGAATCAAAGAGCTTTCGGATTGGGTCCAGGAGTTCCCCGACGACCCTCGGCGCTCCACCGTGAACATGCGCGGCTGGAAGGTGGTTTCGTAGATGGCGGCGATCTCGGCAATCGACAAGATCACCGTGGTCCGGTTTCTGGGCGTAGGCGCGCGCGTGTCGGCAGTTGAGCGTCAGTACGCCTATCGGACGCCGGGAACAGCGCCGGCCTACATGGACGCGGACACGACGTCGGTTTCCCTCGTCAAGCATCCGGCGATCACGCCCGCGTCCCTCGACATCTTCGAGCCAGTTGGGCGGGCGGGCGGCGTCACTCTCGAATTCAACTACGACAACGACGATGCGCTCGTAACCGCGTTGGCGCGTCGCACGATCGAGCCGCTGCGAGGCGCGAACAACGAGGACATCTACACGACGGCGTTCGTCGACAGCGCCGACTCGTCGATGGTGCTTTCTGCGAACGTCTCGACCGTCCTCTCTGGCGGCGATCTCATCTGGTTCGGAACGAACGTTGCGGCGTGTGGTACGCCGACCGGCGCGACGGTGCCGATCACCATGGGCAAACTCGGCACGACCGCCGAGGACGTCCCGTATGTTGGGCGCGGGGTTCTGGTCTTCACCTCGTGGCAAGACCTCGTGGGGCGGCGCGTAGAGATCTCGGAGACGTACCCCGACACGGTATCGCAGGCGGGCGAGACGCTCATCTATCGCGGCGTGGTTGATGCGGTTGTTCCCGACGGGCCGAAGCTGACGATCCGCACGCAAAGCCGTTTGCAGCAGATGTTGGGCGACGGTGGGCGGAAGTTTTACGCGCCGCCCTCGGACAATACGGTCAGCATTCGTCGAAGAGGCGACCGGGCGTGGGCATCTCGGACGGTCCAGTTTGCGCGCGACACCCTTTGGGGTGACCCGACGTGGACATATCTTCGTTTTGTCGGGCCATCTGGGAAATGGGCGGTCATCAAGGTCGCTGACGATGGGTCTGGCCTGGCTGACGTTCGCCGGTACGTCCTCGACGATAGCGAGCCGAATATCCTTCAAGTCGGACAAGACGAGGAGGTTTATCCGATCAGCCAGTGGGACGAGGTGTGGCCTGAACTTGAGTTCATCGCGAACGCTCGCGCCGAGTATGCGTGGGTTTCGGACACCAAGTCGCCATCGGACCTCTTGCTCGACATCCTCCAAGGCGCAGACCAGCCGTGGTCGATGGTGATGCGACTGCAAGACGACGAGATCGATGCTGCGGCGATTGCATCGAAAGTCGACCTCGCGGCGAGTTCGCTTGAGTCGATCCGCTCGGCGGGTGTCCCGTCGGAGTTCGGCGAACTCTTCATCATGCCGTACTACCCACCGCACGACCAAAAGCTCACGGATATCATCTCGAAGGAGATTCTCGAGCCTCTTGGTTTGGCGCTGGTCCCCGACAAGACGGGTGTCGCGACGGTGATCGACTTCCGTCAGGTATTCGTTGCCGATGACACGGTCGCGAACGCCGACATCAAGACGACGACGGTTGGTCCGACCCCTCGCTCGACGAAAACGGTGATCCGGTCGTGGTCGTACACTGCGGAGATCGAGGGGACGAAGTTCGTCGAGACGGTATACAGCGTTCTCGCCGGGATGCTGTACGGCGGTGGAAAGGAGAAGAGTTACGAACTGAGCCTACTCGCCACCGAGGCGAATCTTCGAGCGCTAGCGAATCGCGCTCGGGCAATGTCGGCGACGTACGAGCGTGCGGTCCCCGAGGGCGGTTTCTTTGTGGGCACGGACATCGACGCCGACGTCGGAAAGGTGCTCGAAGTGACGTGCGACTCGCTCCCCGGT
>Ga0222719_10003767_pt1 | contig 13415 bp, 21 predicted proteins | sample C33_34DmetaG_FD_165039 | JGI IMG/M metagenome (GOLD analysis project Ga0222719, IMG submission 165039) | Estuarine water microbial communities from San Francisco Bay, California, United States - C33_34D | ecosystem: Environmental > Aquatic > Marine > Unclassified | place: USA: California...
TTATATTTCATCATAATTATCCATCTATCCAATCAGTTGCTGATTCTTCAAAATCATTTTTTTCTATTACTTTATCTATCTGACTAAAATAACACCAGTTAGAACCAAAGGTAACTGCACCTGTGTAACCAAGTTTTGTGTCATAAGTCTTGGCGTTCAAACTCGTATTATTCTCAGCAGCTATATCATTTACTTCGGTTGCAATACCGATATTGGTAATGACACCTTGTCTGCCTTTCATGTCTTCTATTGTATCACCTATATTAATTATCATAATGTATCCTTTTGTTAGTGTTTTGTTTTAAATAAATGTTCTTTGTCATAATTAAGACCAAGTGTATAACAAATATAACCTGAATCTTGTTCTTTGTCAAGTCCCTCTGCTTGCAATATCCATTTTATCGCAGCTTCTCTATTTTCTGCACCTAGAGAAAGTGCTTCATCAATTCTACTTTCAAAGGCTTTTAGATTATCTTCTTCTTGCCTTTTTTCTATCTCTGCCTCACGCTTTGCTATATCACAAAGGAGGTTTAATTCTTTTTCTAACTCTGCATTAGACATTTCTTTAAAGTTGTAATGTCTACCTTTTACACCAAATGCCTCTTTATGCATTTCATAAACACTTGTAATAAGACTATCTCTTTCATAGTCTTCAACAGTAAAAATACCTTGGTCGTTCCAGAATTTAATATCTTCTACAACCATACCAGCCCATGAACCTGGATTTTTAGCCATCCATGCTTTAGACTTAGCGTTAATATTTTTAATGTGTTCTAATAGTGTCATTATATAGTCCTTTTCTCTAACTTGTAGGCACCACCACCGTTCAAGTTCTTATTGTGTTTCATTCTCATTCTACCGTGTGTAAATGAAGTTTTTGCATAACACACAAATTTAATGTTTACTTCTTGAGCAGGCAACTTTGTAAAAGTGTAGTTTCTACTGTAACCTCTTATTTTCATATTTAAGCCATCTCCAATTCCATGTCGATTACTTCATCAACATTGTGTTCATCAATATCACACAACTCAACTGCTTCTACATTCATAATTTTTGCTTTAGCAGCTTCTTTAGTGATAGCATTGTTTTTAAGTTCAAGTAAGATTGCGTCAACAGCTTTCTCAGCTTGGTCCCAATAGTAGTTTTTAACTTTAGACATAGTGTTTTTCTCCTTTGTTATTGTTTATAATTTGTAAGACTTCATATAATGTTTTATATGGGTTACTATACAATACTTTCTTAGCATTGGCAACTCTTTTTTCAAGTCTTTTTAGTCTTATTTGCATTTTCTTTTTGTTATATTCTTTAATCATTATGTGTCCATTATACAGGTTTCCATATAGAAAGCAAGCGTTTTTTCGCTTTTTTTTCACTTTTTTTGAAGTTTTTTTTGAGACCAGGTCTCGGTTTTAGAGGTGCGACACTATGGCGTGTTATTTCCAAGCATTTTTTATCCATTCCTGCGTGGATTCGTGTGGATTTGGCTGTCCGTGAAACACGGTTACCAACGATTCGCCATTATGTGTATATGTCATGTCTTGTTTGGCATATCTGGTACCTGTTCGGTCATACCACTTATATGATTGTGTCCACGAATCAGGAAACGAATCACATCCAGGTGTACCCTTAATAAAGTCTGATATGAGGTTTTGGTCACCTGCAAACTTTCGTAGGTATTCTGGTCTATTGGACATGAATTTATGCCAAATCCGTCCGTGAAGGTCTTGCTGTTTAAATCTCATAATACTGGAGTTCCAAATTTTGGTAACGGGGTTAAAATCATTCATACCACAAAAATCTAATTGTGCTTCGTGACTGTAAAAACAGTCTATATTACCTGTAATGACAACATCTAAATCCATATAAAGAGTAACACCTGGTAGATATGTGTCTGGATGAAATAGTTGTAGTTTATTCCACCAACCCTCTAAATCATATTCTGGAAACTTTCTAACTTCAATATCTCCCTCAATCATCTTATGCATTTTAACATGGTCGGTAAACACTATGAAATTTATAGGAAGAGTGGTGTTTCTTTTCACCATGTTGTAGAGATTTTGAACATACTCTACAGAATACTTATCACCATAACAAATACAAACAAAATTATACATTACATTCCCAACCAATTGAATACTGCCCTTAAACTTAAAAACATATACATCAACTCCATAATCATTCTTGGCCAATCTTTATCTTTGTAACCAAACCATACCCACATGATACAGGCAGCCACACTTAAAGACCAACCCACCCATTGAGTAGATATATTCGCACTTGATAAGATTGCAACACTAGTAACTGCTAGTATTAAACCAAACCATCTAAATCTGTTCTTGAAGAACCTTGAAGGCGATACCATCTTCAATCTCCTGTATTGTAAACTGGTTATCTGCAACCATCTTAATCCAGTCATTAATAGTCTTATGACCTGGTCGCATAGGTTTATTTATTTTAGAAATATCTCTACTTGTAATAAAACTTGCAACATGTCTTTGATGTGTAATAGCAGGAACCATGTTCATAATACTATCTACACCAGCTAGTGACATATTTGTAACAACGCAATGACAATCCTTTAAATCATCTTTAATATCAGTATTCCAATATTGATTGCCTGGTCGTGGTTTATTTCTTAATCTTACTTCTCTATCTGTATGTTTTTTTATTTCATTTGTTACTTGTTCAATCCAATCTTCTTGTGATATACCATTGATATGATATGTTACAGTCGGAGATGAAGGACATAATAATATATGATTGGTTTCACCTGTCAACCAACCTTTGAATTGAACATCAATACCTTGTTGTTCTAATTTAGTTACTCTTGTACCATCGCCAATCTTGCCTCTGATTGTGTGTATATTACCTTTACATATTCTAAAGTATGTGGTGTCATAGTTGTTTATGATAGGTGTTGGATATCTGGTAATCTGTTCAGTAAGATAACCTACATCTACATACCACCATTCATCACCTCTCTCTTCACATTCTTTTATCTGTCTAATATTTTGACCTGCTAAACCCCAAAAGAAATGTACATCTCTATCATTATCTTTCCAACCTTTCTTTATGGCAGGCATAAGTTGGTGTGATAAACATTTATCCCATGGTAAAGTATGTAAATGTATCATCTGCTTGAAACTAAACTATCGTTAACTTTAATTACACTTTTTAATAAGTCACTATCTAAAAAATTTGCAAATGCTTCCATGTCTTTAGGAAAACAGTTGCCATCATAACCTAATTGTTTCACTCTCATGTGACTAGGACCTATATTCTCAAAGTCAGCCAATGTGTTTATAATCATATGATAGTTATATGTCTTATCTAATTTACTATACAATTCATGGAAGAAAGTAACCTTTGTTGCTAACCAACAATTGTAAACATACTTAATTGTACTTGCGTCTTTCTTATTAATAATTACATTTGTCTTGTGATGACATTTAAATCTCTCAATCCACCAATCTGCTTCACTTTTCAAACCACCCCATAATACATGTTCATTCTTTTCAAAATCTCTTTTAGCATGTGCTTCTCTTAAAAATTCAGGAGAATAAACTACATTCTCCTCATACACACCTAACATATTAGGTAAAATGGTAGATTTGATTAATGTTCTTACATCTCTTAATGCAATAACTGTCTTATCTATTTCAGTTATATCTTGTTCACCATTTATAGTTGGTGTAGGTAAACATATAACAGCACCCTCAATCTTATCTACAAAATCCTCTATTTTATTATCGTTGTATTTCGGGTCAATTCGCACAACATCATTGCCAGCATTTTCTAATGCGTTAGCAATTGTACCACCTACAAACCCACAACCTATTACTGCTATCTTATTCATTTTTGCATCCTATCTACTGTTTCTTTTGCTAAACCACTTTTAATTTCTTCTAAGGTAAACTGATTTGCTAATAAACTATCTATCCAATATTCTCTCTCAGTTGTATATAAAGGGTCTTTTATTTGTGTCACATCAGTTAAAGATACAGGAACACCCATTGATTCATTAGCACAAAAGCTTGGCACACCATTAATAATGGATTGTACAACAACTGTTGATTGATATGATACTGTGCAATAGGCGTTTTCTAAGTCTTTTTCTAATGGTGTTTTATCTTCTTTTGTTCTAATCTTAATTGGTTTTCTAGTATGATTCTTAATTGTTTTTAATGTTTGTTCTTCCCAATGATTATTGAAATAATAATATTTTTTAACATGTTCACTTGGTGGAATATATAGTATGTAATCACCATCATATTTCCAAGATTTTAATTTAACATGATTTTTATATTTTTCTATTCTTTTATAATCATCAGCTTTTAATTTTTTAACATCTCTAATATGAAAATAGTTTTTAGTTAATCTATATATTCTATCACCAGCAATTTTAGATGTGCTATGTTTATTACCAAACATGTAAGCATGGTCAAAAAAATAATAATCTTGACCATCTCTACTACATTCTTCTATTAACTGACCTGTACCTCGTAACATACCAAATACAGTAATAGGTTTATCAAAATTATAATCAAAACCAGGCCATACAGTTTTTTCATACTGGTCAACAGCTCTTTCTTTTTGCCACATGCGACCATTAACACTATCAACTAATGCTCTTACAGGTACATCTGTATTATCTCTAGTTTCAAATCCTTGTATCATTGTCCTAACATACATTCATCATGGTTTTTAAACCAATCTTTTGAGTAATCACATTCTCTATAATCTGTAAACCAAGGACCACCCTCTGTATAGTGTACATTCTTCACATCTTCTTTGTGTTCATATTCACCTACTAACCAGTTCCATTCTAATGGCAATTCACCAATAAGTTCTTCACTTTCTAACCATTTAAACTGGTGTAATTCTAAACCACTTGCTCTGTTTACATAATCTGGTGTTAGTGTTGAACATTTTTTACAGTTCATCAACATAAAACTAGACCAGTTCTTTTTAGGATATGCCGTTTGAGTTTGGCCTAAAAACTTTGTTTTTTCTTTAGGCACATAATCATGTTTACAAACTTGAATAGCTTTACTGTCATCTCTCATTCGCCATAATTCAGCAATATCTTCAAACATTAACATATCACAATCCATAAACAATGCCCAACCTTGATAATTCATAAGATGTGGTATCATAAATCTACTAAATGAAAACTCTGTACTAGACAAACTATTTCTTTCTCTTACAAAATCATCTTTTAAATTATTCAATGCAATAGGTGTTATTGCCACAGGCTTGGTACTATTTTGTATAATACTATGTGATAACACATTGTAAGCCACTCTTTCTTTATTATCGTATCCTATAAAAATGTTAATCATAATTTAAACTCTGCTGATTTACCAGCAGCCTTTCTTCTTGGTCCTTTTGTGTGGTCGTATACCGTACCTAGTATTGACCTCGCTTGAACATGTCCCATTTTGCCATCTCCTATATCAAAATTCTTGGTGCCTCTATTTTCAAATTCTTTTCGTACATAGTCCCATATAAAACTATCATGTTGTTCTTTCAAATTATATATGCCGTCAGTATCGTATAATGATTTCATTCTATTAGCATAAGCTTGTATGTCAGGATGTTTCATATTAAAATATAAAAAACCACATTCACTATAATGGTCACCTCTACCGAGATATGTCATCATACAATTATCTCTATGAATATGTTTTTTAATCCAATCTGCGTCTATCTTTTTATAAAACACACTATCTGCGTCAATACCTATGATACCGTCTAGGTCTTGGTTATGCATAATAGCATGAGTATAAGCATATACTTTATAACAAAATCTAACACCATCTTGCCAATAATCTTTGATAAAATCTTTACCTTCAAATCTATTTTTATTTCTTTCCATAAATGCCTTACATTCTGGTATTGTTTCTAACATACCATCATCTTCATTATAAACGGTATAAGGAAAATCCCAATTATAAGTTTTCTCAAACCTATGAGCATACTCTTTATATAATTTATTGTTATATGTTGTTACGCTTAACAATTTCATAAACTTGTTCCCATTTTTTACCAATAGCTTTTGGTGTATAGTGTTCATCAATCCAAGATTGTGCTAATTTAATTTTATTAATAACTAATTTCGGATTATTAATCATAGTCTGATATGTTTCATAAAAATATCCAACAAACAAATAATCAAATAATTCATCATAACTAGGTATACCTGGATTTGTTAATACTGCTCTACCTTGTTGTAATGCGTCAATAGGTCTATTGTTACCCTTACATTGCGAGTGTCTATCATCCACAACAGGTAACACAACAAAGTCTGATTGCTCTACTAATTTACCTTGTTTATCAAAATCCCAAGGTATTAACTCATTAAATTGTTTCATACCATAATTTTCTAATTGCCTTCTTTTTTGAGGCTCTAACCACCAACCACCATGTTTTTTAGTTAATTTTTCTTTCTTCGGTGGATGTTCTGGTACATTTGTCATTATCTTAATGTTAGTTTTTTTAATACTATTTAAAACTTCTTTAATTTCAGGCCACATAAGTTTTGAATAATTGCCATCTGAACCATAATAAAATGCGTTCATAATATCTTTTACTTCAAATCTAGGCTCACCTCTAGGTCTTTCTGTAGGGTCTGGTATAACATAAGAATTTGAACCTGTTTCCTGTTGTATAACTTCACTTAATCTATGACAAGTTGTTGTTACTGCATTAGCATTTGGTATTGTAAAACGCCAATGATTAAATTGGTCAAACTTATCGTCAGCAATATCTACGATAAAGTTAATTTCTTTTGATATTAAATGTTCAACATCTTCTTTACTATGTTTTTTACCTAATACTGCAATATCACCAGGTTGTAAAGAATTAATATCATCTGTAACTCTACTATCTTTTATATTAGCAGATGGTATGGTGGCTCTTGCTCTATAAGAGTAAGGTATTCTACTACTATCTATTTTTGGTGTGATGAATACTAACATATTGTATCAAATACACTTTCAATCATTGTGTTAAAACTAGTTTCTCTTTCTTTTGAGGTCATGTCTTTTAAAGATTTTTCTAAATGGTCTGCAACTGTACTAACTGCCAATGCGTCTTTACCAAATTTATTAGCTAATGCATACAAAATATGTGCTTCCATTTCTACTGCAAGAACACCATACTTCTTGTGGTCTTCATACCAATTTTTTACAGGATTATAAAACCAATCACTAGAAACAATACCACCTACTTTTGCTTCAGGACAAGCCTTCTTAAATTTTTCAAGTAAATGATATGTAACACTAGGACAAAATGTATAACCTGGAATTAAATCTTTTGTCATATTGCTATCAGTAGAAGCTGTTGTAGCTGCAACAATATCACCTACATTAACATCATCTGAAATACCACCACAACTACCAACTCTAATGATTGTATTTACATTATAGTTATTATATAATTCATGTATATAAATGGCATTTGAGGCCATACCCATACCACCACCTTGTGTTGATAATAAAATTCTTTTATCATTCCAATTTAAATAACCAGTAAAGCCTAAACAGTTTCTAACACCATTTACTTGTTTTACTTCTTCTAAGTATGTGTCAGCAATCCACTTTGCTCTTAAAGGGTCACCAGGCAATAACACAATATCTGCATAATCGCCTTCTTTAGCTTCTAAATGTACTGTCATATAATTCTTTCCAATTATGTACTCTTCTTCCTTTATAATCTCTATTATAAGGCCAGTCCATAATATATGTGGTTAATCCCACTTCGTCACCATCTTTTGCATAATCAACTCTATCCTCAATCCAAATAAATTTTTCACCTTTATATAATTCTTCTAGTGTTTGTTTTTTAGGTTTTGTGAAATCACCTGAACAATGAATATTATCAAATACATCACCAAATAAATGTTTTAAGTTTATTTCTCTTAGTCTATGAGCATATTTATCTTTACCAATCATAGTAATAACATCAAATCGCCAGCCTTCTCTTGCTAGTCTTGTTACATACTCAACACTATCTTTAAAAGCGGGTATAAAACCTAATGCGCCTGTTTGATTAAACATATGCACCTGTTCTAATGCCTCTTTTTCAGGTATTCCATATCTTTTTGATTGGTCAAAGTAATGGTCTGTATTAGGTAATCTAAAATAACCTTGTTCTCTCATCCAGACATCAAAAGCAAATGCCCAATCTAAAAGAACACCATCACAATCAGTTACTATTTTTTTCATAATTAATCAATAATCTCCTAATTTCAGGCCAAGTGCCTAAATCAATATAATCTGCAACTTCAATAACTTTACTACCAAATATAGGTGTTTGTGCAATTTCATTTATAGAATGTTTTTGTTTCAATGTAGATTTTTCCATAAAATTTATACACTCAAAAAAGTTTCTTTTTCTAAATGCAAAGGCACACCAAAAGGCATTATACATTTCAACTTTGTCTGTAGGTTTATCTTCATATTCTACTACACAATTTTCATCATTGACATATAAAGCACCTTTTGTTTTTAAAATATCTTGGTTATCTTCTTTCTTAATTAAAAAACTAAAACCTGTTTCAGTTAATGCTTCTGTTACTAATGTAAATAAATCTTTACCTGGTTGTAAACTCATTAATGTATCTGGTAACAATACAATATTATGTTCACCAAACAAATGACTTGCACTTTTGATAGCACCTGTATATTCTTTCTCATTTGGATTTTGAAATACGAATGAAAGATTAAATCTATCTTTATATTTTGATAAGTATTTGATTAAGTCTGTTTTGTCTTCATTAATAACTACAACAAATTCTACTTGATTTCTACCGTAGTCTTTGAAGAAATTAAAACAATTGTCAATTAATGCATTGTCATTATCTAATCTTAATATTTCTTTAGGATATGGTAGATTTAATCTCGTACCTTTTCCTGCTGATGGTAATATAACTGTTAATTTCATATAAACTTCCTTAATGCCTCAATCTTTTTTTCATGTGACCATGTATTAGATGTTCTAGCTGTTATCCAATATGTATAATCAGGTAAAACCACCTCTGGTAGTAAATCTTTTTCTTTTAATTGATGTTCACTTTTATGTTGATATTGTGTTAAGTTTTCTATCTGCCACACATTCATAGGGTGGTCTGATGTTGGTGGATTTTCAATCATTGTCTTTGCTTTTTCTACTACCTGTTCAGCAGCCTTTGGTGTAAATATGGCTGCGGATACACCACCTAGATAACCTCTTTTAGGTCTTTGTATTCGCCATTGGTCGACTTCTATGTTAGGAAATGTTTGTGTTTTTACTGCAAGACAATTAATTTGTGTTGCTAAAATATTAGTGTTCTTATAAAAAGGTAAATTTAACCAACGCAACAAATAAAAGTGTTCTCTTGTAGGATTTTCTGGAAATAAATCAGTAACATCTACACTATTAACATTATAATCATTACACTTATCATACATTTCTTTATTAGGTTTGTATAACGCAATTAATTTATAATGTTCAGGATAAAATTTATTTAATTGACCTGCCCACAAATCAAAATAGTGGTTAAAGTATATAGGGTCAGCTGCACAATAAATTATCATAACCTACCTTTTTAATATAATAACTATCAACAATATCAGATAATGGATTGCCTACCTTTTCTGTGTCAAAAGATTTCTTCAAATTATAATCTGGCAATTCTTTACAAAATGCTTCGTACATCATATCTTTATCTGCGTTACCTTTTCCAGTAGCACCTTTCTTAACAACACTAGGTACAACTGTATGGTAACCATAGTCTTCTTCAAGTAAACGATATTTAAGAATACCACAATTTTCAGCAATTTGAAATACACCTTGGCCTTTTGAACCAAAGGAGTATCCTTCAATGAAAATAATAGGTTGATTTTGTTTGTAATCTGATAGTAGGTCCATAACAAAATCTGAGATGTAAGTAAATCTTTCAATAGGGTCGTTCCATTCTTTATGTTCATAACCAGTTATATTCTCACTTTGTCTACCAATCCATTTCTTTTTACTTGTTAGGTAATGAAATGAAAAAGTACCACTTTTTATGTCGTCAATATGGACAGCTGGACTGGTTAAACTATAATCAATTCCAATCTTCGTCTTCCAAATCGTCTTCGTGTCGTTCTTCAATTTCTTCTTCATCTGATACCTCATGTCCACAAAATGGGCAAGTAAGTGGTTCTAAATCTTGCTCATTAATATCCCATATTATGGTATATTTAGTTTCGCAGGAGGTACATGCTTTTTTTGATTTTTCCATTTGCATTATAGTTTAAATTTTTTGAATTGGTCTTTTGTTACATCTTGCTTAATGCCACCTATAACATAGGACTCAATTTCAGTTTCTTGTGGTGCATTTTGCATACCCTTACTGTTTAACCAATGGTCGACCCATGGTAAAGGATTTGTTTTTTGCTCGTACTGTGGTGTTAGGCCGATTGACTTCATTCTTCGGTTCGCCATGTACTCTACAAATTGGTGTAATAGTTTTTCTGATAGTCCAATCATACTTCCTTGTGAAAATAGATATGTTGCCCATCTTTTTTCCTCTTCTACTGATTCTTCATACATCTTGTAAACTTCTTTTTCACAATCTTTTCTGATTTTGATAAAGTCTTTATCATCATTTCTATCATGCCAGTTATTGATAACTGTTTGTGACATTGCAAGGTGTTGACTTTCATCTCTTGCAATCATAGAAATAATCTTAGCAGAACCTTCAAGTAATTTTAATTCGCCAAATGCAAACGAACAAGCAAATGATACATAGAACCTTAGTCCTTCTAAGATGTTTACACTTACCATTGCAAGATACATTTTCTTTTTAAGTTCTTGTAAATCAACTTTACTCTTATCAAGGTGCCATCTGTAACCCATTTCAATTAGGTCGTCATAGGTTTTTGTAACACTCTCTGCTCGTTTTTCAATTCTATCATCTGCAAGAATAGTATCAAACACTTCATTAGGATTAGAATATAGATTCTTAATGATGTGTGTATAACTTCTACTATGAATTGTTTCCATGAAGTCCCATGTAACGATACAACCTTCTAATTCAGGATTAGATACAAATGGTAAAAATGCCAAACATGGACCTCTACCTTGTACACTATCTAGCATAGTTTGGTATTTTAGATTAGAAGTGAATATGAATTTTTGTTGGTCAGACAACTCAGCATAATCGTTTCTATCTTTTTGTAATGAAATCTCTTCAGGTCTCCAGAAATAACCTAACTGTTGTTGATTCAATTTATCAAAAATAGGATATTTCATATCACTATATTGTTGAACCTGTAGGTCTTCTCCAAAAAACATTGGTTGTTTCATTTGGTCTAATTTTTTATCTTTGTTAAATACACTTCTTGCCATTATTCTTTTCTTTCCTCTATATCATAAAAAAACTTATCGGTGTCGCCAGCCGTCCATTTTTGTTCACATTCTACACTATACTCTTTGGTGGACACATTGAAGTCTGGAAACTTCAACTCACTAGGAGTATAACTTTTATCATAAAATATCACTCTGTTGTTCGGTTGAGCTGCAAAGTGACCATTCTCTAATTTCAATATATTAAACGACTTATGTTGTGATGGTACTTCACTATAAGTCACATTTCTTTCTAAATTTGTTGAGTTAGCATTGTCTATTGTAAACATATACCAACCTTTATACCATTGTTTGCTTGGTGACAAATATTTACATTGATTGCCAATAAGCATTTGCTTTTCAATAATTGCAATATCATAACTAAAACAATCCCATAACTGCAATTCTGGTAATGATAATTCTCCTTTATAATCTTTTTTCCATACAAAAGCACTAATAGGCAACTTATCATATAAAGCGCCATACTCTGGTATATAAGTTTCAAAATATAACGCTCTGCCTTGTATCGACTTTGCTGTTACCCATACGCCTTCAACTAATTCTCCATGACCTTTGTTACCATCATACAGATACTCTTTCTTAACATACACATCAACATGAGGTGTGTTAACACACAAATATGCCATATATTATCTTTCTATATTGTACAGCTATCGCAATCTTCTTCAACTGCTAAAGTTGTGGGTTCGGTTACTTCTACATTATCTTTCCATCCAACTGGATGAGCAGGTTCATCTATATCACTTTTTGAATCATATGTATTCTGATAATAAGAAGTCTTCCAACCTAGTTTATATGTAGTCAATAAGTCTTGTGCCATAATAGACACAGGTACCTGGTTGTCTTCATAATTTTCTGGATTGTAAGACCAATTACCACTAATTGCTTGGTCAAAATACTTTTGCATTACTGCAACGATATTTATATATCCTTCATTCCCTTTCATATCCCATAATAGAGTATAAAAGTTTTTTAGTCTAGGATAATCAGGTACAACTTGTTTTAGTGTACCTTTCTTAGACTTCTTAATACTTAAATAATCTCTAGGTGGTTCAATGCCGTTTGTAGCATTAGAAACCACACTAGAAGATTCAGATGGCATTTGAGCTGATAAGGTGCTATGTCTTAAACCATGCTCTTTGATATCTTTACGGAGTTGTTCCCATTTCATAGACAGTTTTCTGTTTGAGATTTCGTCAACTTCCTTTTTGTAAGTATCAATAGGTAGGATGCCATCTGAATACTTTGTACGGTGGAAATACTCACAAGGTCCTTTTTCTTGTGCAACTTCATTACTAGCTTTCAATAGGTAATATTGAAATGCCTCTGTTAATTTGTCAACTTCTTTCCACGCTTCTTTATCATCATATTTTAATTTGTTTTTTGCTAGATAGTGTGCAAGACCAATATAACCAATACCAAGACTTCTTCTTGCTTTAGTTGATACTTCGGCTGCCTTAACAGGATATTGTTGATGGTCGATAATTTCTTCTAACGCTCTTACAGCAAGGTCACATAATACTTCTAATTCATCAAGAGAAGATAATTTACCAACATTGATTGCACTTAAAATACATAAAGCAATTTCTCCCTTACCATCAATGTGTTGAATAGGGTCTGTAGGTAATGTAATCTCTTGACATAAGTTTGACATGTAAACTCTATCTTTAAAACTAGAATGAGTATTACAATGGTCAATGTTCATTATGTAAATTCTACCGGTTTCTGCTCTCTCTTTGAGCATAGCAAAAAACAAGATTTGTGCTGACACTTTCTTTTTAGCAACACTTGTTTTTCTTTCTGCTGTTCGGTATAGTTCGTCAAATTCTTCACTTCCCCATGCCTCATAAAGTTCTGGTACTTCGTGTGGTGAGAAGAGTGTGATGTCTTCATCATTTATAAACCTTTCATAAAATAATTTAGACAACTGAATTGAATAATCTAATTTTCTAACTCTGTTATCCTCTGTCCCTTTATTGTTCTTTAAAACAATAATGTCTTCTATTTCTTTGTTCCAATTA
>Ga0222719_10003770_pt1 | contig 13412 bp, 21 predicted proteins | sample C33_34DmetaG_FD_165039 | JGI IMG/M metagenome (GOLD analysis project Ga0222719, IMG submission 165039) | Estuarine water microbial communities from San Francisco Bay, California, United States - C33_34D | ecosystem: Environmental > Aquatic > Marine > Unclassified | place: USA: California...
GAAATATCCAAATAAGCAGCGTAAGACCCACGTCGAGTCCTTCCTTGACGATAAGCCAAAGAACTCGCATCGTAAATCTTAAGATGAGGCATAACGCCAGTAGACTTATCGTCAGCACTACGTATTCCAAAACCAATTCCAACTCCTCCTCCCAACATTGAGAGCCAATTTGTTTCACTTAAATTTTGAACTAACCCTTCAGCGGTATCTTCTATGTAATTTAAAAAACATGAGATGGGCTGTCCTCTTCTTGATCGACCATAAGATAAAATTGGTGTTGAGTATGATAACCAATGTTTACTTGCATAATCATAGAGTCGTTGAGCATGTTCTATATTAGAACCAAATTGTTTACTAACGAAAGCAAAACGATGTTGAGGTGAAGTCTCATCCTCTTTCATGTAACTTTCTTGTAGTCTTTGTATGCCAAGCTTGTCAAACAGCTCATCACGACTCAAATCAATTTCAATATCTAAATAATTCTGCTTGGCCATATAATACCTCTATTGTATCACATTCTTTGTTGAATGTACACACTATAATTTATAATTTTATTCGTCTTTAGATTTGTAGTGCCAGTCGTCTGTATGACCAACACTCCATTTCGGAGTGGTTTCCACTTGATAATTTTGAGTACACACTTTAAAGTCTGGCATTTCAGTCTTCTCAGGTACTAAGCTTGCATCTTGCCATAAGATTCTGTTATTTGGCTGAGCTGCAAATTGTCCATTATCTAGTTTAATTATGTTAAAACTTTTGTGCTCTTCGTCTAATTCTGATACACAACAGTTTGTTAAATTGTTATCTGGGTGACACGTATCAATTGTAAAAAGATAATCACCTTGGTATAGTTTCTTATTCTTTGCTAAGAACTTACACCGCGATAAGATTGGCTTTTGAATTACAGTTATATGGTAATCAAAACAATCCCAAATTTGTAAGTGGTTTAGAGGTAGCGGATCAGTATAATCTTCTTTCCACACGAAAGCACTTAAAGGTAACTTATCATACAGTGCACCGTATTCAGTTAAAAAAGTCTCAAAGTATAATGCTCTACTTCTTATACTCTTAACTGATATCCAATATCCTGGTGTTAGCTCTCCGTGTCCTTTTTGGTGATCGTACAAAAACTCTTTTCGTACATAGACAGGAGTTGTTGGTAAGTCATGAACAAGAAAAGCCACGACTAGCTCCTAACTGATAAGTTCTTTACCTCGCCCGAAACCTGATCTCGAATAATAATATCAACGTTTTTATTGTCTTTAATATAATTGAGTATACCGTCTTCATAGAGTCCGCTGCCTAAATACTTTGACCACCTTTCATATTTTATACGTTGGTTGTTTTTAAATCTTCTCCAAACGTGTGGTGGTACATCAAACATCTTTCGTTTCTTTTTTCGAAATACAGGTACTGTTGAGCTATCGTCTCCAGCACCAGCGACAGAAGCGGTAGATGTTCCACCTATCTCTTCTGCTGCATATAACCATCTTTTAAAAGTATTCATTAACCGCCAAACTCCCAGCCAGCTACTCTTTTCATTTGCTTAACAAACTGTGCATAACTTGGCTTTTCTTTAAAGTATTTTATGGTAAGCTCTGGTCTATCTTTACCTTTGATTCTCCATAAGTTACCCTTTGCTTTTTGTTTAGGGTCGGTCACTTTTACAACTCTTCTACCATATCCAGCTTTCCAGGATTCACTTCCTTCTAAAAATTGCTTGAATGTCATCGTGCTAATTCTCCTGCTGTTAGATATATTTTCTTATTTGTATTAACGTGAGTTGCTTCATATACGTTGATACCAAATACCTGGCCGACAGGTGCGTTTAACTCTGGTTCAATTCTTATTTTATCTCCGATCCAGCACATCTCTTCTAATATACCATTCACTAGTTTATTTTCCATAATTTTATAAGTGCCTGGTGTAATTGATCCGTCTTTAAGAATTAACCAATTCATGTTTTCATTTAGGAAATCAGATACGTCTACATCTAATTCCTTTAAAATCTTATCTAAGTTTTTATCTGATACGTTATAGTTTTCTTTGATTAAGAATAGTGCAGCTGCGTATGACGCAATCTTTGATGAACCACCTGGAGCTTTTGCCAGTAGTTTCTTTATGTTAAATACTATTCTATGAAAGGCAGTGTATGCAGATTTCTTTTCGGGTGTATCAATATATGGAACGCCTTTCTTATCTCTCTTTCCGTCTTTGTCTATTATACCAAGTTCGAATGCCTTGGTCTTTTCAAATGGTGTTGTCAGAAGTCTTAAGAATCTGAATGTATAAACTAAGTCTGCACCTCTTGTTATAATACTCATTAAATTTCTCTAAGCCTTTCAACCACTAATTGATCTTGTGTTATTCCAGTATATTGAGTGTTTTCTATTGCACCCAAAAAAATTAAAAATGGTTTGATGACCGGCCAGTGTCTCTCATCTAGTCGAAACTCCAACATCTGAAGTCCGGCCGGTATACCAAACACGTTAAATATGCATATCAGATGATTGAGTATCAATCGTTCTGATAGCTTATCGTTATCTAAGTAACGATTAACTAATCTCTTGATGTATTTAAATTTCTTCAGATCTTCAAAAAAATCATCAGAGTCAATACATGTAGGATTATAATAGTGCTTTGCAGCAAATAACAAGAAGTTCTTATCGCTAAGCTTTTCAAATAGTTTCATACTAAATTATATATTGATTAATTTAGTACTTCTTGTATTTTCTCTAGTATTTTAGCTTTTGTCCAACTAGGCTTAACATCTAAATCTAGTTGTTCACCTAAAGCAGCTAATTGAGTTTTAGTCATCTGGTCCAAAGAGATGTTATTCATTGGAGCCTCGTTTAACATCTCTGGCTCTGATACTTTTTGCTCAACAACTGGTGCAGGTTTTGGTGCAGCAGGTATTCCATTGTATTCATCAATTTCAACTTGTGAATGTTTTCTGGCTACAAGTAATTCGCCATCAGGGGCTTCCCAGCCTCTTAATGTTGGAACTGCAGCTGTACACCAACTTGGGGGTTTAATCGCCATAATATACTCCTTAATAATAATTAACTTTTAGTTGTATCCTTAACTGGATTTACAACTGCTGTATCACCGACAGCTTGGTCGCCTTTTCTAAGAGGTGCCTTTTTAAGATCTTTTTTGACTTTATCTAATGTATCGCCTTCGATCTTTTCACCATCAATAACATCAACTTCATGTTTTTTTACAAATTCAGCTTCACCTTTAGATCTCTCTAATTGCTTATCAAGATTATCGATATTCTGTACATTTGCATGAGTTGATTTAGATACGTGCTTCATTGTAGCATCAGGAGTTTGACCACCTTTTTGAGGTAGTACAGCTTTTTCCCAAACTTGTTTTAGAGCAGCAGTCATGTTATTAACATTGTGTCTTACTCTATCAATTGTAGATGCTTCAATTTCTTTAAGCTCAGTTTCAATCTGCTCGATTGATTCTTTGACATTCTTTTTTATTGCTTTATATTCAGGTGTTTTACCTACTTCAGCTTTAGTTGGTTTTGAAGTTCTAGTACCATCGGGTCTTACAACACCTGGAACCATTTTTACTTCGTCCATGTCTTTTTTGCCTTTTTTAGCACGTAATTTAGCTAAATCATCAGCTTCGATGTCACCATCTTTATCAACATCTAATTTGTGTTGATCTCCTTTTAACTTGGCTTCTTCCATATCTTGGAGGATTTTAGCCATTCTTTTTATATCTTCGGTTTTCATTTTTGCTCCTGTTAAATTCCGAATAAGTGTGTTGACAGTGCACCGATGACTGCAATCAGTATTACCCAGAATAAATTATTTATAATATTTATAGTATTTCCATTCTTGGTTACGATAGCTTCAAGATTATCCATCTTCTGATGATAGATCTCAAGTTTATCGTATAAGTCGGCTCGTTCACGTTCAATAGATTCGAATCGTTTTTCTAAAGACACGATCTTTTCTTCTGCTCTGGCAATTGATACCATTGCATCAGCTAGCTTGTCGATCTTTTCTTCGATCCTGTCGAGCCTCGTTGCTTGCGACTCTGCCATATCTTTACTCTCTCTATTAGTATTTTTAAATCTCCTTCTCCCTTGATGACCCTGTGATAGACCATTCTTGGGATTAGGTACGTTCTTCCCATTTCCAAAACTTTAGGCAATTCATTATCTATTTGTAATTGCCAGTTTTCACCTTCTAGTATCGTGATATATCTCCATTGTTTATCACGATGCCAAATTAGTTCTTCTTTGTTGACATCCTTACTGAATGTCCTTATATTATTTTTATCTTCGTATGGTCTTAGTACTTCCATTTTTTCCTACATGATATGCGTTAAATTCAATATTTGGATATTCTTTTGCTAATGATAAGAAACTTCTTATGTTGTTCATATCATCATCAAAAAATCTTATTCTGTTGTACGCTCCACTACGAAGATACTTTCTAAAAACTACTTTCTTATTTTTCGCTGAGCTACCAAGATTAAAATTACCTGCTCTCTCAACGTATATACTATCTGATTGTATTCCATGAGCTTCTAAAGCTTTAAGGAATATATCTTTATTGTCCATGTCTGATCTTGCCGTGGATACAATAACTTTTGAACCCCTGGCGGTGGCATTTTTTATTATTGCCTTTGCCTTTGCAATCATTCTACCGATAGGAGTAGAAGTCTTTGCAAAAAGATCTGCATCTCTAAATTGTCCAAAATCATAAGTCTCACCTTGTTGTAACTTATGACTATTAAATTCTCTGTTGGTTAAAGTCTTTACGACCTTACCATCTTTAACGACTTTAATCTTTGCTTTAGTATTAAACAAAGTGTCATCAATATCAAATACAGTTAATCCCATACCTGGTGCCTCCTGTAAGTGCTGTCTAAAGCTTTTCATTACCAAAAAAACGAACCACCGCCTGACATACCTAATTGCTTAGCATATCTTGGTAATCTACATGCCCAATATGATGCTTTTGTTTTATCATTTGCTTGATCGCAATTATGACGAGCTGCAAATGATTTCCTAGCCGCAGGATTATTAATCTTTGCTTTTAGTCCTGTAGTGTCACCCCATGTAACTTTCTTTACGTTACCTGAACTTGGATCACGCACATAGACATAAAATTTCTTTGGACCACCTCTTTTTGGTTGGTTCAATGGCATATCTTGTTTTTCTTCCATTGGACAATCTAAGGGTACGTTCTTACCTTCATATTTTGCAAACTCTCCAATGCTACCTTCTAACATCTCTATGTCAAACTTACTCTCAATCGTAAGCTCTCCATTTTTATATTGCTCTCTTATATTTCTAAAATACTCATAGTATTTTTCAGAGCCAACACGAAAGACGTTGCCTTCGATCAATGAATTGTTATTTGGTTCTGGATGACCACAATCGCCACCACAGCATAACTCTTCTGCAAATTTCTTAAATGAGGTCGTCACTCCACTTCTCCCTTGGCGATAATTTCAATCCGCCTATAAATTTTAAATTACCAGCGACAGTATATCTTATTTCATTACTCTCGTTGGGTGTTATAAAGTGATTTAGGTATCCTGGAAAGATAACTAAATCACCTTCTTCTTGTTGGGGTTTAAATCTATTTGATAGTCCCAACTCTCTATCATCTTGTCTAGATATACTATTGTACAAATACATCTTAGATCCAAATTCTTTCGGTTGTTGCAGGAAATACACCCAACTAAAACTTGCGTTCAAGTGGTTGTGTATCTCCTGCGTATCACCTTGTGAGTATTTGTTTATCCAAGTGTTTCGCATTTGGTATTCACCTCGATGAACACCTCTTTGACGAACCCATGGCAACGTTTGTATTTGTGCCAAGTAGTGATCAAAGTTTGTCCATACACAATCTTCGATCAATTGGATAAAATCTTTACCCTTCAAATTTTCGGTGTTAAACGTCGTGCTACCGGTTGAGTTCTTCCATAATCGTTTGAACCAATCCGTATCAACTTCACTCTCAAATTTATCTTTTATCTGTGAGTGTAAATGCATTCGTGCCTGATATATTGGCACACCAAAGATTTGTAGCATCTTACTTGCCTAACTCCTTTTTAACTAGAGTATACACGCCCCAAGCGAGTCCCAACCATGCAACCAAGTTTACAATTGGTTTTGCAAGAAGTACGAGAACGCTTATTGCGATCAATGCACCGCCGTCCCATGTGGTTCTTTCAGCTAATCTAGCTTCTACCCATGATTTTGCTATGTTTAAGTAATTCATAATTTTCTCCTAAGTTACTTATTTAGTAAGTGGTATATGATGAACGCACCTACTAATCCGAGAAGGCCTTCGTTAGATAGGCCGCCAAGGATTGCCATAATATTGTCTATTACATGAAGATCACCGACGAAAGGTACAGGTGCTCCAGCAAATAGAACTTGTAAAACAATTCCTAATGCAATGAGCATCATGCCAGCATGTGATAACTCGCCAGCCCAGACGCCTATTTTCTTAATAATATCCATTATAGTTTCTCCTATATAGTTTATGACTCTGATTCAGACTTTAAATAGTCTCGGACTGAGTCGATATAGTCCGTTGCTTTGGTGATTTTTGATTGTACCCATTCAGGTAGATTATCATCATCACCTAACATTCCTTTTAATTCTGTTGCAGCATCAATCATTGTGGTTAATTGATTCTTTGCCATCTCTCCTTCGTAATCATACTCGCCTTTATCGTCTGCATCATCAGGACCTACAGCTTCTTTTACTTCGTCTTCAATGTCTTGGCCCTGGCTCATTATACGAAAAGCTTTACGTACCTGAGCACCTGATTGTCTTTCCATATCTGTAACCATATCAGGTCGCTTAAGTAATTTGCGAATCATCGTTTTAATTTTACCTGATCCCTCTTTACCTGGAAGGAATAAAGGTGGTAATCCTTCGATGCTTACTTTATAGTAAATTGGCTGATCTATCTTAGCTTCATGTGTAGATTCCTGCTCAGGATACCCTTTTGCTTTTAAAGGCTTATCATAAAACTTAATAACTTTTTTCAGTCTTTTCAGATCAACTTTAGTTTTTACTGGTTTAACTTTAGGTAATGTAAAATCAACTTTTTCATTTTTACCTTTACCTATTTCAATTTTAGCTTTGGGAGATTTTACGAATTTTGTTGAACCATCTGGCATAGTTTTCTTTGTCATTTGAAAATCAGCTCTTCTTTCAATCTCTTCTTTATTTTCGCCTCTTGACGCTTTACGATATGCATCAGCATCTTTAGTGTAGTCATACTTTTTCTTTGGGAGTGGTTTAGTATGAGCCTTTGCACCTTTTGCAGCTGATGGAGGTAATCCGTATTCCTTAAATGTTTTCATTACTTCATTCCTTTTCTAGCTAATTTTTTTACTGTTGCTCGGGCTTGCTTAAAGCTCATTGGCTTAGTTGTCTTTTTATAAGATCCTTTGAAAGGAGCATCTTTATATTCTTCTTTCTTGGCTTTCTTATAAGGCTGAAATTCTACTTTCTTAGTCTTATAGTTATAGACTGTTCTGCCTGGTGCATCACCAGCGTCATCGCCAGAAGAATGTCCTTTACGATAAGGCACAGCTTCTTTTTTCATATCGTCGTCATCATTGTCGTCTTGATCAACCTTTAAGTTTAAAGACTTTAATTTCTTTACGATGCTTGCAGGTATTTTCTTAGGACCTTCATAACTTAGATCGTCATTTTCTTTCTGAGGTTTACCGCCACGTTTTGCAGATAAGTAAGCTGCAATGGCCATATCTCTTCTTTCCTTTTCGTCTTTACCTTTAAACTGAGGAGCGTCTGATTTTTTAAAGTCATCTATCCAGGCTCCCATTCCGTCAGATACTTTTAGTTTTTCTAATAACTCCATTTAATTTTCTCCTGGTGTAATTTGTTTTGCCAATTTAACTGCATCATCAGTTCCTTCGTCTGGCAATTGTTCATAAAATTTTTTGAATTGCATTAAAGATTGCTTTGCTTGATACATTCCTTTCTTTAATGCAATTCTTTCTTTTCTTTGTTGTTCCTCATCAACCTCTTTAACGCAGTTGGGTACCATTCTGTCGCCCTTCTTTTTTAATCCGACTTGTTTATAGCCTGGCCAACATTTTTCGTTTATACCCACTACTTTCTCTTTTCTCCTCTGAGATCAGCATCAGCACCATAGTATGTACCTTTACCTTTCATGATATAACTGTTGACTCTGGCATGTCCCCACTGTGAAGGAGTTGTACCTGGCTTATGTCCAGTTCTCCAAGCAGCTACGCCACGATTATAAACTTTTCTTAATGTAGAGACTGACATACCTGATTTAGCAGCTTTATCTGCAAGTGACTTACCAGCTTTATCTTCCTCTTTCATTGTAGGATCTGTCTCTCTATTTTTCTTTAGAGTATCTCTAAGCCTTGCTCTATCCATCATTCTATCTTGTTTAATTTTATCAGCCGTTTTTTCTTTATCGATGTTGGCCTTAGCTCTGTCGGTTGCTGTTACAGCTTCTGAAAAGTCTTTAAATTTCTTCACGTTTTCTTCTCCGTATTTTTTCTTATACGCAATGGTATACTTTGATGGTTTAGTCTTAGCACTAGCATCGCCTGGTGCTGGCTTGTATGCAGAAGGATCGTTGTCGTCTTTCTTGCTACCTTTCTCAAAATGTCTTGCTCTTGCAAGTTTAGTGGACTTACTTAATCCTTTGTAATAACTTGCAGGCTGTGTTCCTTTTCTCTTCTTAATGTCTTTGTCTTGTGGATTATCATATTTTTCCACAGCATCCAACCATTGTCTTGTTGACTTACCTTCTCCTAAATCTACGACTAAATAGTTAGCTCCCAACCAACTAACTTCACCCTCTTGGCCGGTTTTTATTATACGTACGTTATCGCCAAGTTCGAACAAGTTCCCTTTTACATATTCTTCTCGCACATCGGATACTTTCTCCAATTCTACATGGTTCTTAAAGTTGACCTCTTCTTTAAGGCCTAATCCTTTGCGAACCGAGTTGAACAATCTCTTTGCTTCTGCATTTGATACTGCTTTTGGTAAGCCTTGACCAAATGCTACAAAGTCATTATCTGATGCAGCCTTTCTCATTTTAGATGCTGACATTCCTTCAACACCTTCTGCATCAGGATCTCTCTCACCTGCTGACTTAATACTTATTCTCTCAAAGTTATAAGTTCCGTGACGAGCCTTTTGTCCATTGTACTTATTAAGTAATACATCAAACTCTCTAATTCTATCAGAGCCAACAACTACAGTTACTCTATTGAATCCTTCATTGTTCAGAGCAACTAATGCGTCGAGTATTGTCTTAATTTTCTTATTGATGAATATATTCCTAGCGTGTTTAGGAAACATCTTACGAGCATACTTTATCTTTTCTGAGTATGACAAGGGGTTAGACTTATTGTCTGTTGTTTGTGATAAGTAAATGCGATAGGGGTTCTTACCTGCCATCATTGCAAGCTTATCAAATACTTTTTGGTGTCCAATGGTTGGAGGATTGGCACGACCAAATGTAAGAAATACTTCTCGTTCTGCCTCGACGAGGTACTGTCTAAATGAATTTATCATTAGGCTCCTGCTGCTTGTTTCTTATCTGTTGCTACCTTCTGACCTTTTTTACGTGCAATTTCCATCTTACGTACTTTAGGTAATATTCTCATAGCGATCTTTTGGATACGACCTTTCATCTTATCCAAACGTTTTTCAATTTCTGCTCTTCTTGCTGGTGGTAACTCAGATCTGGTCTTACCTTTAGTTAATTTCTTAAAGATAAGATTCCTTGCTTGCTTATTCGCTCTCTTCTTGAGAACTTGAGGATTAGCGGTTCGCATCATGGCACGTTTTCTACCAATCTTTAACTTATTACGTATTCGCTTTAACATCCTTGAACGTGCTCGACGTTGAGCAATGGATAACGCTTCGTCTTGACGCTTGCGTTTTATGGCGTTATGGTTGACTTGATCGTCTTCGCCAGGCCTGTATTCGACCGGATTAAATTCTTTAAATCCTAACATCTTTTCTCCTAAGGTTTAGTCCAATTAATTATGTAAAAATACGATAAGTGTTAGTCACCAATATCGTTCACCACCAATAGTTTTATTTATACAAAATTATGCCCCCAAATCAGAGGAAGTTTTTCAAATACTTCTCTGATTCTATCTTTATGAACATAAATGCGATCTTTATTTCTTATGTACATTTCAATATACTCAATTGAATGCATTAAGTCTCGTGTTTTTTGTCGATTTACCGCTGCTTCTACTATCATTATAGGTTTATAACGAATAATTAATTTGCGATGAAATTGAATAATGTCAATTTCAGCTCCCTCTGCATCCATTTTTATTAGGTCAATGTTATCTATTGGTAGTTTATATAAGGTAGTTACTCTTACTTTTCTATTTCGTCCAGCAACTAGACCAGGTGGAGTATATCTTGTTAAATAAGAATGTCCACTAGCATTTCCTGACTTCATCAAGCCACTACCTACGAAATCACAGATTGCATAGTTATAATTTTGTACATTAGTTAGATGTTCAGTATTTTTAACTAAGCACTCAAACGTAGACTCTAATGGCTCAAACGCATAAACTCTATCAAAGTACTTAGCCAAACGACGTGCAGTGTAACCTACATTTGCACCAATGTCAATTGCTGTACCTTTTCTGTTATTTGGAAAGTTACGTATGATATCGTCAATAAGACCCCATTGATAGGTTTCTTCATTCCACATATCATGACAATCATCGATGTCCCAGTCAGGGACCCACATTCCATTATCTTTTAATTTCAAATTATTTAGCTCTTTGCCATCCCTTAAGTACGTTTGGACTAAAGTTATTATAACTGAACTCTAGCCTATCAACAATCTTTAACGCATTACTACCAATCTTATCGATAGCGACAAACCCTTCCTCACCTGTTACTTTATAACCCTTGTTAGTTTGTACAAATGTATCAAACTTTCCAAGAGCATTTAGCTTTTCAATGAGTTTAAGCTTTGTCAGCACGATAAGCTTTTGCAACTCAAAGATACTCTCTAGGTTTGCTTTATTTTTCGGCGAGAAGAAGTCGAGGATTTCTTGGAGTTTGAGGTATTGCGCTTTTCTGCCGGCTTCTGTTGACCGTTTTTTGGCTTCACCTTGGTACTTGACTTTGATCCACCTGATGAGTTTGTTCGTGTGGGCTTTCGTGTTTCCGATGACTTGGCCTTTTCTGACGTAGGTGTTGTTGAATTGCTCGATGAGCTGGGCGAGGACTTGGTTTCGTTCGAGCTCTTTGAGGGTTGTGCTGGCTGTCCTCTGAAAAAGTTTACCAATTTCTGAAAGATATTCATTAATATTCTCCGTTTCACTTTTAGTTAATGTAGCGTTTGTCAAATCACGTAACATCGCATCTTGTGACCATACTGCTTTACTATTCTTTAGAGCAGATACATTCACACCGTACGATGCTTTCATACTTTCAAACGATTTTCCCTTGTACGTTGTATGCCATACGATACCAATCTTTGAGGATCGTATCTGTTTAGCCATAGGACTATTTAATGGCACTGCGTACATGATTGTATTTGGTTGGAAGGTTAAGTACTTCTGACCATCAATCGTTTTTACTGTCAAGTCTTTCTTGGAGTAAAGAAAGTCACCTTGAATGACTCCCTTTATACCTAAACTTGGCAATAATGCTAATGCATCCTTGAGCTTATCTGATAAATCACCAGATGTATCAGCATCAACGTCTGCATCAGTCTTATAGACTTTGGGGCTCTTGTTAAATATTCCTTTTTTAGCCACAAAGAATTTTCCGTCAGTTGGATCGATACCTGCAAATACTGCAGGAGCACCGTCCCACTTGACTGAAACCTTAGCGGTCTTTTTACCGCCTAACATATCTCTTAAGTCTCTTAAAGCAAATATAGCTTCACGAGCTCCTTTGACTCCACCATATAACACAGCGTCTTCCACGTGGGTCATATGCGTGTTCTTTTGTTCTGTTATAAATTCTTTAAATAAGTCCATCGTTATTCCTTGCACAGTACATAGACTGATGAGTAAAGTGTGCGTGAACCAGCAAAGTTAACCATATATTTAGTCCATGCGTCTTTTTGTTTCTGTGTTATTCCTGGTTTGGTTAGATTATATATTATCATAGTTGCACCATACTTTGAATGGATTGCACCAGCTGTTCTACTCTGTAATCCTTCTGTAAAATCTTCTTCTGTAAGATCTGGATCTAAGTACTTAGCCATTTCGTAAAACTTAGTTGCTGTATTATCGTTTAATCCAGCTTTAGCATTTTCTTTCATTAGTCTCGCATCTGTAATGAGTGATGAGTTATCTGGTAAATCAACACCTAAGTATTCTTTGGACGCCATCTCCAGTTCAGTATAACCTGCCTTACCACCTCTTGCTGCACCGCCTTTTAGCTCAAGAGTGATTGCACCAAAGTCAGTAAATGATCTAATATCAGCTTCATTTGCTGTGTCATAGATAATATTACCCTGTTGGTTATCCCAAAACTTTTTACCAGCCTGCTTTCTTGCTTTCATAAAGTGATCAGTGTATACGTGTTCTAATTGAGATGGACCATTTTCGTTATATACGTAGACGTTAGGTACTCTCTTTTCAGCTTTCTTTAGAGATATACCAATAATCTTTTTAGCCTTAAATGCTTTTGATAAGTCCTCGTTATATAATGCAATCGTATCTGATTTTAGTTTATTAATCTCTTTGACATCAGTAAAAGCCCAGATGTCACCTGGATTATATTTGTCAGTATTTCTACTTGAGATAGATTCAATACCTTGGTTCTTTAAAGCTTTAATTGCGTTACTATAAATTGCTTTCATGTGTTTATCACCACGATGAAAAGTCATTCCTTTCTTAATATAACCCTTTGCGTTTAAAGCCTGAGCAGTATTGTATGCTGACTTAAACCATCCCTCTTCAGCTTTCATAATGTCTTCAAATGTAGTGCTTAATTTAGATGCGTCATAGTATTTCTTAAGTACTTCATCGTCAAAGTACTCAAATTTATTATTGAATCCTTCTGCCAGCATTGCTGTTAGGTAGATACACTGTAAGCATTCACCTCGCTCTGTAATCTTTGCTGGAGAGGCTGATGTCTTACCAAATCCGCCAAACTTTTCGTCCTTTGCTAGATCTAATATGTTAAGTTTCTGACGATTGGTCGTCATCACAGTAAATCTTTCTGGTCTCTGCAATCTTGCACCCCTGACTAATTTATTGATCTCTGAGTCAAAGGTTTCTAATAATGCAATAATGTCTGGATTATTCTGTATGAGTACTTCATTTCCGTTTGGTTTCTTTACCTTTTTATTGGCAGATACGTAGTCTATAAGAACCTTTACGTTGTCACGTTTCTTATAATCAGCGACTGT
>Ga0222719_10003771_pt1 | contig 13411 bp, 12 predicted proteins | sample C33_34DmetaG_FD_165039 | JGI IMG/M metagenome (GOLD analysis project Ga0222719, IMG submission 165039) | Estuarine water microbial communities from San Francisco Bay, California, United States - C33_34D | ecosystem: Environmental > Aquatic > Marine > Unclassified | place: USA: California...
TATAGAATGATGCAGGCATTATTAGGAGATGTAGAAGATGAGCAAATTCGTTTGGATAATAAGATAATAAAGTCGATGGCACAAACTTTATATGTTAATAAAAATATAAATATGTAAAGATCGTGTGTGGAATTAAGTATTTACACCTTTTCTCATTTCAAATGCCCAAATAGAAATATAAAGAGTTTTTACATTAATATTACAATGAATAATATATATAATTTGTTTACAAAACTTCCATACGAATTGAAAGATTATATATTTAGTTATGACGGGCGCATCAAGTATAAATATAGAATAAAGAATAGTGTTGATTACCATAAATTTGTAAATGTAATCCATAAACGCGATGAAAGATACAATATAATTGCACCGATTATCAATAAGAAAATACATATTATGAAAGAGACTGAGATATCTTCAAATAAATTGGGTTTTGAGTTTGCGTTCTGTTTTGATAAACAACCTTGTATGCTATTACGCTATGAAAATAACCGGTCTATTCCAAATATTTTTTCTATAAGTTATGTAAACATGAAGGAAGCACGAGCAATAATGATTAGTGATATAATAAGAACAATTTATAATTGAGCGGTTTCAATGAGAAAAGGTGTAAATGTAAATATTATTAATAGTAAATAATAATATTTTTTTAGGTTTATGGTTTGAATATACGATAATTAAACTTATGCAGAGGTAGACGCAGAAGGTTCAGTTTCGTCACTCTTCTTTTGACGATTACCGGTAGGTCTGGTCTGGTAACGACGGGGCTTGTTACCAGAATCAGCAGGTTGGTTAATTTGTCTAGTCTCGCACATAAGTGGTCCGTCTAGAACACCAGAAACATCTGCTGATTGAAATTCATGATTACCGGTACTTGAAGTAATGACACTAAATGCAACGTATTCACCCTGAACAAGATACTTATAATGTTCATCTGTCGCGCGAATAGATGAATAATGTGTGAAAATATCCTTACCGGCATATTGTCCTTCCTTGGCTGTAATAAAACCATATCCAGTCTTGTTGTTAAACCACTTAACGTGGCCGATTACTCTTTCTGTTGAATCCTGTGTACTCATCTTCTACTAGTAGTTTATTGTATAGATTTCTTTCTATATTGTTTAGTTAATTTATAATCTTAGCATTATTAGCAATAGTGCTGCATAAGAAGTCATAGTTAGGTTTATCAATAAATTCATATAAAAAACATATTTTAAAATAATTTACAATTCGATCATTAATATTAGAACAGGTTTGTATGATACTATCATATGATTTCATAGCTTTACGTTGAATATTTTTATCGTGTAATATATTAATTTCAGTAATATTAGTATTGTCTGTATCGTTATTATATAAAGAATCCCATGGTAGGTGTTGTGCATATAATAGAATATAAATATATCCAATAGATATGATATCATCTCGCCTGGATGGTGTATTACCTTCATGAATAAAATTACTAATATATATTGGAGTTCCAACAATATTATCAGTAATAGTATTAGATACGTGTATATGTTGATCGTTAATATAAAAGGTAGATAATCCAAAGTCGATTAAGTATAGTTCACCATTTTTTAACATAAAATTATGTGGTTTTATATCACGATGGATAACGAAATTAACATGTATAGATTCAATAATACGAATGCATTGTATTATAATTGAATTAATTTTATTTTCACTTATATTTTTAGAATTCATATAATCATAAAGAGAACATTCATAGTGAGTCATAACCAACCCCATGTAATTATCATAATTACCAAACCAGGACACATAAGGTATATGTCTACACGAATGTTCATGTAAATACTTTAAAATGGTGGTTTCATGTTTTAATAGTTTATATGGGGTTCTCTTATCTTCGAGTTTAATAGCTATAATTTCATTATTTTTTATGTTATGACCTTTATATACATTACTAAATGACCCATTACCAATACATTTATCTATTTTGTATTTATTAGCAATGCATTTAGTGTAGTCCATCTTAATTAATTCAGTAAAATTGTTTTTAGATAATTATCTCAAGATAATATAATATTCATGATAATAACATATCTAAAACAATTTATTCACTATATAGAGAACATAATAGACAGTGGTGACAAACATTATGGTAAACTACTTATATTTACTCATATATTAAACATATTATATATTATCGTGTTCTCAATATTAGGAGTGACATTATTGAATTATCAGGGTATAACAGATATAAATACAGGTGTTCGTATAATAGTTTGTATAATATTAATGATAAAATATCATCCATTTAGAAAACATACATTAACAGATAATGATTCAACGTTAATATTTAGTAGCGCCGTCTTTTTATTTTTGAATTTAAGTATATTTGAAGTATTAGAAAGAATAAAAAGTAATATAACCAGTAAGGTAGAAAATACAATAACTACGATAGTCTCTTAAAAACTGATATTAATAAATAATCATATGATACAATAGTACCATATGAATATAATTAACCAATCTTTAAATAATGAAATTACTTCAGATATTATTAATGAAGTATATGAAAATGCAATAAAAGATCCATCGTTATTATCGTCTTTAAATATAGAAGAATTATTAGATTCGTTAGAGAATGATAAGAATGATTATTTGGAAGAAAAAACATTAGATAACATAAATAATGATATTTTTAATGTAATAAACAATGAAGATATACATGTAGATGAAAAACAAAAAATATGTTTAAAATTAATAAATTATAGATATGTAGATGAATTACATGAATTACATAAAGGAAAACATGTAAGATGGCTAAGATATGGTAAATCAAGTTTAACAAATGGAGGAATAGTAGTAGATATAAAATTTTTAGATACGGGTACACATATATTATGTAAGAATTCGATGAATAGATTCATACAATATAAATATGATGAATGTATTACATTTCAAAAATTATCTCCTACAGAATTATTAATTTTAATGGCATATGATTATGCACAACATAATGAATAATATATTACGTTTTACGTTTTTGAGTAAATCGATATCCAGGATGTTTTTTTTTACACGTTTTAGATTTTTTGTTAGTTAATAAGAAATAATCTTTTAGATGATACATAATTTTTTGAGATGTAATAATATCATGTTCTAAAACGCTGGTAGGTTCAATAATGTCCTTTGTATATACATCATATTTAATAGCTCGTTCTATATAATTATGTTTGAATGCAGTTTTCATAGATTGAGTTCGCAATAATAATTCACCGAATTTTGAAAATATAAAACGATTAACTATTTCATTACTAGAAAGATGATGATGATATGGCTTAGGCTTAATATAATAAATGCGTTCTTTCTGCATATCTTTAAAATAATTATCATCAATAAAGCAAACAGTTGTTGTTTTGGGTAATAGTGTACATCGTATGAAATCATCGAATGTTTTCTTATTAGTAGTACGAGATAACTCAACCTGCACATTGTTAATTTTAAATGCATAAATAATTTGATCAAATAATTTATTACGTTTAGATATTTTATGATTAAAATAAGAAATAATTTTTTGTGACCATTCTTTACCTCCTCTATTATTCGTATATAAGTATAATTTATAACACTCCCCTGAATGTTTTTTATGTTTTAAGTATTCCAAAATAGACATTATACCATAACGTAAAAATTCTGGATATATGTCTAATACATCGGCGAATGATATACTATGAGATTGTGTATATTCGTTAATAAGTTTCCATAATATTTCTAAATCAGCAAAAGAACCCAATGTTTCATCTAAATCAAATACTACTACCTGTTTTGCTCGACTACGTCTTGGTTTTGAAAAATATTCTCCTTTATATATTTCGAGTATATCATCAGTATTGTGATTATATATATTATTATTCATAAGATATAATAGGAAAATTAAGTTCACATAAAAAATCATTTCATAGAATCACATTTAATACTACCAAATATAAATTTAAGAATAGAAAAATTAGATCGATGAGATTTATATTGTTTATGTAAATATATAATAAAACCTAATACAAGTGTGCAAATCGTAACATTAGTAAGAATAGAAGTAATATATTCTATCATTCCAATTTTAGATATGTCATCAATATTACCAATAGTTTTATAATAATGAATAAATTGTTTACTAATAAAAATAAAACATATGAATATAAACGTAACTATTGTAAATGGTACAGTCATTTTAGTAAATAATACGAATAACACCCATATTTGTAACGCGTGGAATAAATTGTCAATAGGATGCGTTGTATCTTCATCATCCATAAATTCAGTAGAGAAATACAATATAAAAATGATTAAAAGGTGCTTAGCGTAAATGTTGTTTTGTAATATCAACTGTGTTTTACAGCCTAGAGTTCCATCAGCAAAGCTGTGACTAACCGCTATAAGTAATAAAAAAATACCAGATAATAATTGTGATTTTTCCATAAAATATATAAAATATATATATTTTATTTGAAATTAGTTAGTTGAACCAAATCCACCAGAACCACGCTGACTAGAAGATAATTCAGTTGAATCAATAATAGTAACATAGATAGGACAAAGTGTAGGATGACATATCTGCAATAATCTTGTATGTCTATCAACAGTATATCCATTGTTAACCGTAGTTATAGGAAGATATCTAAATGCACCTATTAGCGAGCCGCGATAACCAGAATCAATTATACCGGTATGGTTTGCGAGCATTAGAGGAGTTTTCGATATACTAGATCTAGGATGTACATTATATGCACATGTTGATAAAAAGTCTGTCTCAACATCACAGTATATCATTTCTGTTTTAATTTTCATGTCAATAAATTTTGTAGCAAAGTTCATATCAAATAATTCATTAGTAGGAACTAATACATCAAATCCTGAATCTGGTAAATTATTTTGCATAAACTGAGCATTATGTTTTTCGATACGAGGTATATATGTTTGTTTAAGCGCTACATCATCAATTGATAATCGTAAAATAGCAAAATTTTTATAACAGTTAACAGAAGAATTTTTTAATTCACGATATATTGGTAAATCATTATGATTAAGGTAACCTTCCTGTTTTTTAAATTCCATATATATATGTATTCGAATATTCTTTAGGTTAGTTTTACCGAAGATTTATATTCTTTCCATGAAATTTGTTTAATATCATTGGTAGGTACATCATTTGTAGATCCACTGTCAGTGGATTCGTATTTTTTATCTAAGTTTTCACCTGCTTTCAATGCGCTATCGACATATAATTCTTTTAATACCTTACCAACCATAACAGATCCTTCATGTTGATCGACTTTACCATCTTCAATTAGCTTTAGGATAATAAGTAATTTGGTCATAATTTCAAAATCTAATTCGTCCTTTAGAATACGATTAAAAAGATCGGTATATTTGGTATATAAAAAATTAGAAGTATTTTGACATTCACTTGTAAATTTAGCTGGGTCAGTATCACGTAAACTAATATTAGCCTTTCTAAAAGTATCCAATTTACGGATTTCGTCGCGTAGAATAACACTATGTTTAACTCTGCGAATTTGTTCAGTATTATCCTCACTTCCCATTTCATTAATCATTTCTTTTAATTTCAATCGTTCATTATCATTTAAGCTTGCCATAATTGAATATAATAAATATTATCTTTACGTTTTTATGTGCATTCAATATTAAATATTAAAGATAATATTTAGAAATATCAAATAATTATAATATGTTAATTATGTATATTACATTAAAATATGACATTAATGACAATGCTTCTTGCTATTATTTTTATTATAGTTATTATGATGTCCATGACCGCATCTTGTAATACAGCATCCCCGTATTATGCTGATAATATATTTAAAAAGTACTCAACCTTTGAAAGTTTTTCGAATAATTCAAACGCTTTAGATTACTCTTCAAAAAATGATAACAAATCTATGGATACATACAAACCATATTTAATAGAAACCCCTCCTAGTGAATGTAAAAAAAACCCAGGGTTAAATGGTTTGTATTGTGATCCCAATGCACCATTGAATCCTATTGATCAATTTGGTAATACAGAAGGAAAGGCTGATTGTACCGATAATTTAGGTTTAACTAGATCTACAGGAGGATTATGTTTAAGTGAACACCAAAAAATGTTGTTCTCTACACGTGGCGGAAACAGCACGTGTAATGTTGAAGTCGGTCATTAAATAATTTTGATAAATATTATATGTTATTAAATGTTTTCATACACATATCACAAAATTTTATCGTATGCCCACTTTCTGGCGTAATGTCAATATAATCATACACTATATTATGGTCACAATGTTCTATAATATATTGTTCAATATTTGTTTTAATAGACAGTAAGATTGCATCATTTCCAATATTAATACGTGACATAATAGTTTTCATACTATTTAATGCAATAATTATATTTTCTTTGGAATCCATATCAAAAAAAATACACTAATACAATTAGGTACATGTTTTTATGTTTTTTATATTTTTATAGTTTTATATGTACATTGCTAACATACTTTGACTCAACTTATCCTCAGTTTTTATGAACTTATCAACATGATTAGGTGTAACTGTAAATGGAAAACTAACCTCAATGTCTAATTCTTTATCGAATATTTTTTCTTCGGACTTAACTAGCCTGAATAAATTCAGTTTGGTATAGATAATTTCTAAGCATCGTTTTAGATTTCGAACACCATCTTCCTTTTTTGTCATATCTTGAGAAGAAATAATATGTTGCAATGTTTCATCAGGAATAATAATATCATTTTCAGTAAAATTAACCTGTTCACGAATAGATGGAAGTAGATGTTTTCTAGCAATGACAATCTTTTCTTTAGAATCATAGCCCTTAGTTTGAATTCGATACATTCTATCACGAAGAATGGGATTAACTTTACTTTCATCATTATAGCTGAAAATGAATAGACATTTACTAAGATCAAAGTCAACTTCTGAGAAATATTTGTCATGGAATTGACTATTTTGACTGGTATCAGTAAGATGTGTAAGAATACCGATAATTTCCTCACCTCTCGGTGTATCGCTAATCTTATCTAATTCATCAAAGTAAATTACCGGATTCATACATTTACTATCAATTAATATTTGCACAATTTTACCCCAACTACTACCTTCATATGCATAAGAATGGCCTTCTAGAAAGCTACTATCACCAGTACCACCTAGTGCAATAAATGCAAATTCTCTGCCCAATATTTTACTAATACCCTCTTTAACTAGAGTAGTTTTACCAGTACCCATAGGACCTTTAATAGCAATAGCTGTACCCATTGCTGATGGATTTGAAATCCATTGTCCCATCATTTGCATAATTTGCATTTTAGCATCATTCAAACCATATACACAGTTGTCTAATGTTGTTTTTGCATTAGACATAAAGTTATGGCATGTATCAATACCATCACTCATCTTTACATCTAGATTTTGGTAAGTACCAAATGGAATTCGCATAAAAGTATCAACCCAATTCTTAATTTTGTAGTATTCACTTTCACCTGGTTCCATTGTGCGTAAAACATTCAACCTTTGCATAGCCGATGCTTTAAACTTAGCCGGCATATCTGAATCTAATAGTGCTAATCTATAAGGTTTATCAATATTAATATGTTTATTGATTTCTTTGAGATCATTCATTGCACGCAATTGTTCCTTATTTGACATCTTCTTTTTAAAATATTCTATTTCATTAGTTTTATTTTTAGTAGTATGAATCAACTTATGATAACTCTTTGCATTCTTTGATCTAGCCTGTTTAATCAGCTTATTAATCGACTTTTTGCAATCTATTACCGCCTTTTTCAAAAACTTACTGTTTGGCTGTTTAGTTAATTGCAAAGAAAGTTGCTTTTTAGTCTGTACCAAATCTAAATATTCCTGTTCAACATCAGTAATTATATCATCATCATCATTATCAAAATCCTTTTTTCCCTTTTTGTTACGTTTTTTATCCTTTTTGTTGATATCTTTACCAGGTACGTCTTGAGTAATATCAGGTTGATATGTTTCTTTCATAAAAGCTTCTTCGTCATCACTGTCGCATTCTGCATTGTCTTCGATATATTCTGCATCTTCTTCTTCTCCAATGCCATCTAATGCCAATACAATATTATAAACACCCTTTTCTTCGTCTTCTTCATATTCGTCTTCATCATCTTCATCTTCATCTTCATCTTCATCTTCATCTTCATCTTCATCATCATCTTCTTCATCATCTTCATTTTCTTCATCATCTTCATCATCATCTTCTTCGTCATCATCATCGTCTTCTTCGTCATCATCTTCTTCGTCTTCTTCGTATTTACTAACTCGCTTAGATTTTGTTTGTTTATATTTTTTATTAGATTTTGATGAAGTCATTTTTCTATTTGATTTTGTATTTTCATTCCGTTCTTTCATATATTTAGACGGAAATAACTTGGTAATTAAATTACGAACTGCGGCAATATCAATATCATCGTCATCATCACAATCAGTATCTTTATGTTTACCATATTTACCTTTTTTGTTATTTGTTTTGTTACGAGTAGATTGCTTCTTGTTCTTCTTAGGTGGAACATATGAAGAATCACTAGTATCATCAGAATAATAACTATCTTCGCTGCCAATAGTTTCATAACCATCATTATCACTGTCGTCGCTATCGGCAGTTTTTCTGAGCTTGGAACGTTTACTATTCAGGTATTTTTGCATTTCACGGTTGGACATTTTACTAGTTTGAGAAGACATGTACGTCTTAAAAATATGAATACAACTATGTTCATATATTTAAATCAATTTTTTACAAAAAATGCAATAAATAGTATTGTAGTAAGACAGAATTAAAACTTGAAAATATCCTAAATTATAAAATTGATAATACAACTCGAAAAAAATATAAACATAATCATATAGGGAAATTAAATGCCTCCACATAATAGTAAAATGGATGACATTAATCCGTCATCAAAAATAATTGGAGTACAATTTAGTATGTTATCCCCGGATGAAATTCGAAAAAATTCAGTAGTAGAAGTAACATCTCGGGATACATATATTAATAATAAACCTGTAGTTGGTGGATTATTTGATCCTAGAATGGGAGTCTTAGAACCTGGATTAATTTGTCCCACTGATGGATATACATATATTGATACACCCGGATATTTTGGACATATAGAATTGGCTCGTCCGGTAATATTCATACAACATTTAAAAGATATTATGAAAATATGCAAATGTGTATGTTTTAAATGTAGTAAATTAAGAATCAATAAAAATTCACATAAACATATTTTAACTAAATCACCAACAGAAAGATGGCAATATGTCACGTCGCTAGCTGCAAACGTAAAACGTTGTGGAGATTGCACTGAAGATGGCTGTGGATATAAACAACCAGATAAGATATTGTTAGAGGGTATGTCAACAATTCAAGCTATTTGGGAAAAGATGGATACAGAAAATAGTGATTCAGGTAAAGTTACATTACGATTAACCCCTGAAATGTTAATAAAAATATTTAAACGCATATGTGATGAAGATGTTCATTTTATGGGGTTCAGTCCATTATGGTCTCGTCCAGAATGGATGATATGTCAAGTACTTCCAGTACCACCACCGGCAATGCGTCCATCTGTAAAACATGATGCTCAACAAAGAAGTGAAGATGATTTGACACATATTTATAGCAATATTATAAAAACTAATAGTGATTTGCGTGAAAAGTTGGCAAATAATGCAGCAACAAAAGTAATTGAAGTATTAACAGGTATTTTGCAATACTTTGTAGCAATGATTGCAAATAATAAAGTAAAAGGAGCAGATCCAATGGCACAGCGATCCGGTCGTCCATTAAATTGTATTAGTGGAAGATTAAACAGTAAAAATGGTAGAATTCGTGGAAATTTGATGGGAAAACGTGTAGACTTTAGTGCTCGTTCAGTAATTACAGGTGATCCAAACTTATCAATTCGCCAATTAGGAATTCCAATGAAGATAGCAATGAATATAACGAAACCAGTAACTGTAAATGATCGCAATCGAAACTTTTTATTAACGCTAGTACAAAATGGTCCAGATAATTATCCAGGAGCAAAGATTCTAGAACGCAGAAATGGTGAAAATATTTCACTTAGATATGTGGATACATTGTCAATTAAATTGGAAAATGGTGATGTTGTGCATAGACATATGATGGATGGTGATGCCATTCTATTTAATCGTCAACCAAGTTTACATAGAATGAGTATGATGTGTCATATTGCAAAAATCATGAAAAAAGGTGATACTTTCCGTATGAATGTCGGTGATACAAAGCCTTACAATGCAGATTTTGATGGAGATGAAATGAATATGCATATGCCTCAAAGTATATTGGCAGAAACTGAACTAAAGAATCTAGCAGCTATTCCATTTCAAATGATTAGTCCCGCAAATAATGCACCAATTATTGGTATTTTCCAGGATTCCATGTTGGGATCATATAGATTTACTAGACCAAATGTAACATTTACTCCACGTGAAGCAATGAATCTCCTAATGCGGTATTCTAATATAGATGTAAATAAGTTGCGTGAAAATGGTGATAAAATAAGTAACTTTGATATATTATCACAGATTCTTCCACCAATTACAATAAAGCGTAAAACCAAATTATATAACGAAGATGAAGATTATTCAACGAGTAATAATATTTTGGAAATTCGTAATGGTAATTATATCCGTGGACAAATGGAGAAGTCGGTATTAGGGTCAACCACAAACGGTATAATTCACCGTATATGTAATGATTATGGTAACATGCGAGCAACTGAGTATATTGATGATATGCAGAATATTATTACTGAATATATGAAAAATAGTGCATTTAGTGTAGGAATTAGTGATTTAATTGCTGATAGAAAGACACAGGATAGCATTATTCAGGCAATATTGACTCAAAAACAAGAAGTACAATCAATTATTGAAAAAATTCATCTAGGTATTTTTGAAAATAATACGTCAACTACAAATATGAATGCATTTGAATCTAGTATAAATAATGTTTTAAATAAAGCAACAGAACAAGCTGGTAAAATTGGTAGAACATCGCTAAGTAAAAATAATAGATTTCTAATGATTGTTAATTCTGGTTCAAAGGGTTCATTGATTAATATCTCACAAATGATTTCATGTGTAGGTCAAACAAATGTGGACGGTAAACGTATTCCTTATGGTTTTGATAGTAGAACATTACCTCATTATAATAAATTTGATGATTCTCCTGGAGCACGTGGATTTATAGAAAATTCTTATATTTCAGGTTTAACTGCTCCCGAACTATTCTTCCATGCAATGGGTGGTCGTATTGGTCTAATTGACACAGCAGTTAAGACATCACAGACTGGATATATTCAAAGAAGACTTATTAAAGGTCTAGAAGATATTAAAGTCGAGTATGATATGACTGTACGAAATAATATTGGAAAGATAGTCCAATTTGCATATGGAGATGATAATTTCGATTCAACTAAGGTGGAATGCACCGAAATAGGATTAGTTGGATTGTCACTAGAAGAAATATACTTAAAATATGATATTGTGGGAGTAAATGATGAACGAAGCAAATTAATAGATGTATATACTAAGGGTACTATTACGCGTCTAAATAAGCAACGTCAGCAAACAAAAGAAACATGTAAGATGTATATTGATAAAATGTGTAAATATCAGGATGATTTAATTGAGAATGTGTTTTTATACAAAAATGATACTGCAGTAAGAGCTCCAGTTTCCTTTCAAAATTCTATAGCTAATATTCAGGGTCAATTAAATCTAAATACCAATTCTACGGTTGATATTACACCGCAAGAGGCGTTTGATCTTATTCAAGAATATTATATTAAATTAACAAATTTAAGTTTTGCACCACCTAATAAACTATTTGAAGTATTATATTATTATTATTTAACTCCAAAGGTTCTATTGGTTCAAAAAAGATTTCATAGAAGAGCATTAGTATTATTATTGGAAATGATCGTACTTAAATATAAACAATCATTAGTACATCCAGGAGAAATGGTTGGAGTAATTGCAGGACAGTCGATTGGTGAACCAACTACTCAACTGACATTGAATACATTCCATTTAAGTGGTGTTGCATCAAAATCTAATGTTACTCGTGGTGTACCACGAATTGAAGAGATTCTTAGATTGACAAAAAATCCTAAGAATCCTTCAATGACTGTATTTTTAAAATCAAATGATGAGACATCTCGTGATAAAGCATCTCATTATGCAAATATGTTAGAACATACTAAATTAGCTGATGTAGTAAAATCTGTACAAATTTGTTTTGATCCGGTGGATACTGTTACTAAGATTGATGAAGATACTTTACTTATGGAACAATATCGCGAATTTGAAGAATTAATTAATGAATGTAATTCAGCAGATGACAACATTGATAATAAAACAACGACATCTAAATCTAGATGGGTTATTCGTATTGCATTAGATGATGAAACTTTACTAGAGAAAAATATTACCATGGATGATATTCATTTTGCAGTAAATAGTAGTTATGGAAATGAAATATCATGTATATATTCTGATTTTAATTCTAATAACCTTATATTTCGTATTAGATTAAATAGTAATGTATTGTCTAAGTCTAAGAAAAAGGGTTCAGTAAGTTCATTGGATCAATCTGATGAAATATATATGTTACGCAACTTTCAGGAAATGTTAATGAAAACCATTGTACTTCGTGGAGTATCTTCAGTTACAGATGTTACTCCTCGTAAATTACAAAATATTGTAAAAAAAGAAGATGGGAAATATAATCAGGTTGATACATGGATATTGGACACTACCGGTTCTAATTTGCTTCATGTTATGGGTTTAGATTATATTGATTGGAAACGAACTTTTAGTAACGACATAAAACAGGTATTTGATGTACTTGGTATTGAAGCTGCTAGACAGGTGCTATACAATGAGTTAACTGAAGTTATGGATTTTAGTGGAGTATATATTAATTATCATCATTTAAGTATATTATGTGATCGTATGACAACAAATCAAAATATGGTTGCTATATTTAGATCTGGGATTTTGAATGATAATATTGGTCCAATATCTAAAGCAACATTTGAAGTGCATACTGAAGTTTTATTAGATGCTGCTCGTCATGCTGATTTTGATCATATGAGAGGAGTTTCAGCTAGTGTAATGATGGGACAAACTGGTAAGTTTGGAACAGGCGCATTTGATTTAGTATTGGATAATGAAAAAATGCAAAAACTAATAGTAGAAGATATTGTTAGAACTGATACATTAACTGAAATTGAAAAACAATTTGGATTATCTGTTGATAGTGATGATATATGTTCTAAACAAAATATTGAAATAATAAATA
>Ga0222719_10003772_pt1 | contig 13409 bp, 11 predicted proteins | sample C33_34DmetaG_FD_165039 | JGI IMG/M metagenome (GOLD analysis project Ga0222719, IMG submission 165039) | Estuarine water microbial communities from San Francisco Bay, California, United States - C33_34D | ecosystem: Environmental > Aquatic > Marine > Unclassified | place: USA: California...
CAAGCTGTGAATCAGAAAATGAGCGTCCATCTAAGAAAGCGAAACCCGAATCGACAGACGCTACAGAGAAAGAAGAATGCACCACCGCGGATGAAAAAAAGAAGGATTCTTCTCAAGTTGTTCATAAGGTCAAGGTCGGAAATCTTGATTACCCCGCTCATCCTTTCACGGTCCGTGTCATGAAGCTGAACCCTAAAACTGAAGATATGGATTTGGTTGACACTTTTCGTCAGTGCGGGCCTATAGTCCACGCTCGAGTTGTACGAGCAAAGGCTCAGCAGGGTCATAGAGTCGGAAACTCAAAGGGCTGGGGGCTTGTTCAGTTTGAAGATCGAGAGTCTGTTGAAAAGGCTCTTGCTCTAAACGATGTCATAGGGTTGCACGAGAAGCTCATTCAAATTGAGCGCTCGCACCTACCGGCCGTGTCTTTGGTTCCACCGGGAATGCATCGCGTCAACGAGAAGGGACAAGGGAAGTACTCGAAACGCAACCAGAAGAAACGGGAAACCGTGGAAGATGTTCACGAGGATGCTAAGCCCGAAAAGCAGGAAGACAAAGAAGTGAAAGAACCGGACAAGGATACCAAGAAGGAAAGTATGAGTGTACTGGCCTTTCGGCCACGGGGAGTGTCTGCTCGTGGAGGCCACCAGAAAGCTAGATTGGCACTAAATACGGGTAAACCAGCTAAGAAATAGGATAGAGTCATAATGTAAGAGTCTTCTTTTCTGCGGTTTTATAGATTTTTAACTCAGGAAAGATTAACGTTTTTATTCGTCCAGCTCGACTACTTGAATGGTAAGAAATTCTCGCGCAAACCAAATCACCACGTTGGGAATGAGACAACAACCCACGCCCCCCGCAAAGAAATAGGATGCGTAGCGTAGGGCGTCAATAATAACATGACCGTTCAAATGCACCATGGTTTCACTCGGTTCACCCAGTCTCGTCGCAATGCCGATCTGTAAATAGATTTTAAAAAACGAATTGTCAGCCTTGGACTATTACTCGTGACCACCAACGTGTTCAACACCCAGCAGCAGAATAGGACTTACATAAGATAGTAGGATTACCAGTGGGACGACAAAATCCTTGCCGTAACTTTTATTGACCAAAAACACCACCGCAACAGGAAGCAAGGAGCCCAATGCGACAATATCCACTGCCACTTGCAAACTCACAGGAGCATTGAATCGACGAAACAAGAGTGTAAAGTGATGTGCGACAATGACGGCCAACCAGCCCATGTGTACATGAAATGGTAATCGAAAAAAGTAATATTCCAACCCACCAATCCGTCGTTGATGAAAGCGTTGTCCCGACAAGGACACTGTGGTGGACATGGTCGTGCCATCATTAATGGATGCTCGTTGATTGAGTAACAATTTAATCAGCGCCAACAAAGCCACAACCACAGCAATAAAACTGCAAATAAACAACTGAAAGGAATAAAAGAGTGTCCATGCAGTTTGTACCAAAAAGGTATAAAAAAAGTAATATCCGGTTCCCGCTTGCACAATCGGTCGAGCTCGGTAATAGGGTAGCAATTGACAAACCGCAAAGACTCCTTCTAAAACGTAAATTGTATACCACATGGTCCAATAGGTCCAACTAGCTGTCGTACAGAGTGTTTCATATTCGAGTGATATTTCCCATCGTGTTTTGAGAATCCCATCCAAACCCCACACACCAATGCCCCACGATACAAACAAATGCGCCACATAAGTGACGACATTTAAATAATTGAGACCATTACATCGTGGTCGATTATGATCCGATTGGAGTCGACGTCGACTCCGAGACGTGGTCGATAGCGACGAAGCGGAGCGTGTCCGGCGACGATTCCCCAGCCCAACTCCATCAAAGTCATCGTCATCATCGTCATTATCATACGGAGTTCGTGGCGAGGCATAGTCGTGAGATGGTAAGGTCAAAATTTCTTCATCTTCATCGGCAAACAAGATGCGTTCACTGGCATCATTATGAACGGATGCTTCTTCCCGAAAAGGCGATCGTAAAGGATTTAACAGCGAAACTTGTTCTTGTTGTTGTGGATCGGGTGTATCCAACAGAGCCACATAATCTGTCGTTGGTGAGGGACGATCCCGAGGTGAAGGGTTTGGCATCTTGGGGAGCTTGTTGTTATTGTTATTCTCTTCAAGTTGCTCGTCGATTTCTGTACGACTTTTTCGGCCGTCAAAATCTTTTTTAAGTGACACTCCAACGACTGATTCAATGCGACGACGACGACTTCTATCCGTAAGAAAGTTTCGTGCTCACTATCCGACAGACAAGAATCGCAAGTTAGGTCTTGATGGGCGGCACTGACTCTCTCACAAATTGTTGAGTACCTCCTCTTGTTGGTGGACTGTTGGTTGGTTCGTGCTGCAGAAATGTTGTGTTCTCTTTGTCCGTCCAAACGAAACCAGTCCCGGGTTTGTCTTCTTCAGTCACGAAGTACTGACGGCACCATGAGTGAATCGATCAGTCCCGAAAAAATCTTTGCGCGAGGCGTAATGTTGACTATGGACCATGGCCGAGTTGGAGGACCAACAGCGATGCCACCACAAAAAGTACCACACGGCACCTTTCTCTCTCGCGTCACTCTCTTTCTGTCTATCATGAGCGGTCATCCGACCTCCAAAGGCAAGAAACGCAAGTACGGGGACCGTGGCTTTGCCAAGAGAGGCGGAGGACAGCAAAAGGCCCTTGTGCAATGGCGACGACGGGCGGCTCCAGGAATTTTGTGGACGTGTGAAACGGGACGAGAACGAAAGTGTTTACACCAAGGGTTGGAAATATTACAACATTATTTGGAAGATCATCGTACAGAACTAGGCTCGTCTACCTCTCAGGAGACGGCCAAAGCTGATGACGACGACGCATCGGAAGAAGCCACAAAGAAAAAGACCAAACTTTCGTTCGAAGAGGAATTGGCTCTCTTAAAGAATCCGAAATCACCGAACACTTCTCAAAACTCAAACAATACTACTACTCGTTTGAGCGATATTCCATTTCAATCCTATGATACTGGGTGTCGTGGCTCCGTCTTTGTCCTCTGTACCATGCCAGGATGCTCGATCGTCAAACCGCCTCCACATTCCTCCAAGACAACCGAAGAGGAAAAGGATGATGACAAGGAGGCAGCATCGGTTGGCGATACCGATAAGGACGACACAAAGACTGAGCAAGTATCCACGGATCTCAAACAAGACAATGTCCAAGACGACGGTGCACTTCCTCCTTGGGATCCAGTGCAGACCGTTTCGGCTGTTTTGCTTGCATTACGACACGATGGCAAAAATACGTCGTCTTATGTCCCGAGTTCGAGATTCATTCTGCGGATGATTCCCATACAGGCCACTTGTTTCACGGGTATTGACGAAATTGTCTTTCTCGTTGAAGGTCTTGTCAAGCGATACATGTCTGCGAAAGGACCCAATCCAAAGGAAAGACCTCGAAACGACGACACCCACAAAACCGCAACGACATTTGCGGTGCATGTCAAAAAGAGACACTGTACTCATATTCGGACACAAACAATTATTGAATCCATCGTCAAACAAATTGGCCAAAGTACCAACTGGAAGGTAGATTTAAAAGATCCCGACGCGACGATATGGGTGGAAATATGTCAATCGATCTGTGGTATCTCGGTCTTGCCTTCGAGTTTGACGAAAACAGCCAACAACTTTAATCTACAAGCGATTGCCGAGAAAGCAAGAGAAAAGGGGGTCTAGCTAGCAATAATAAAGAAGTGGAATTGAGAGGCGCGCAATTTAAGTAAGCATGGTAGTAATTGGTTTGGATAACGATCGTGTCAAGGTGCGCCACAAAGCGCTACGGACATGGGGGTACCAATCGATTTCAGTTTCCTTCTGAATCCGAGAGATCTGATTGGTGGAGATGAATTTACTTAGACATGTTTAGTAAGCACCTTTTATGTGGGCGAAAGTATCTAGAGACAGTGACACTTATCTCAGCGCGAACTCGATGTCAGATGCACAAGACGAAAGAGTCATTCGTAATGACTTTCTCTGTAATAACTCGCGATCGCCTCCCGCGTCATTTTTTTCGTTGAGAGAATTTTTTCACCATGTTCGCCATCAAAGCGCTCCTTTTGGTTGCCGCCATCAGTGGCTTCTCTATTTTTCGTGGCGTCTACACCCTTCATGACTCGGAGGAAGACGGGGACCAGAAGAACCTACGAATCAACGTGAACAATCATCATATTGAAGAGGAGGTCGCTGACAAGGCCAATACAACCACTGCGGCAACTGAAGGGGCTTGGCGGAGGTGCAATTCGAGAGCCATAAAAATAGAGCCCTCTCCTGGTTTTGCAAATTGGTCAATTGAAATTGAAGTAAACCACACGAGTAAGCGAGTCCGATCGGCCCCTGTCATGTCCGATGCCGGAGTAGTGATCTTTTATCATTCTCCCAAGACTGGTGGTACCTCCCTCCGAAAATTTGTTCAAGACCTGCCCACACAAACTCAATATGCCAGACTTAATCGCTTTGCGTATGATTCTACAAGTCGAAATTCCACTGACGATGAGGCCGTCAAGTACAGACTCATTGATGACATACTACAAGGTCGTCGCCAAGAAGTAATGTTCGCTGAAATGCACGGTGATATTCCTGGACTACCTGACTTGAAATCATGGATGGAACACTGTCGGCAAACTTCCCAAAGAACAGGGGTCCCATTCTTTGCCGTGAGCCTCGTTCGAGAGCCAATAGAGTACTACGTCAGTTATTTCGCTTTTTTCCACGCGTTAAAGTGCCCAGATGCTTCTTTTTGTGAACGAGAACGCTACAGCCTCACAACCGAACATCTACGAGAATCTGCAGTCCCCAATCGACAATGTGGAACCTTTTTGGGACATCAAACATTTTCACGAATGCCCAGCGAGGATGGAAAGACAACGCACAGTTTAGACCTTCCAGTTGATTTCGATGATCCCAGTCAAATTTGGGACTTATTCGTTGCCGACTGGGATTGGGTGGGGACCACCGACACATTGGACGATACCACAATTCCACTCATACGCCATGTGTTTGGAATACCAACTCCCAGAAAAACCGTAATTGGAAAGTTCAAGCAGTTATGCTCAGCGGAAAGGGAGAAATTACTTCCAAGCAATCTCGATTCGGCAACATACAATTACTTGCACAATATTTCAGCTTGCGACCGTCAAGTTTATGACTGGGTTCGAGATCGTTATCAATTGATCGAGCTATCCTAATGACCTTTGGTAAAGTGGACTTCGACTTAGTTTCGCGGACACCCTTGTTCCTTGTAGCGTAAAAGTGCGACAACAAATGGAAGGCTATTCATTCCTCTTTTCACTTTCTCCTAGAGTAGAGCATCCCAGTTCAAGTGTCCCATTGAACGAATTGTAATGATGGTGCCTCTCTCTCGATGAGGTGCACCATGGAATGTCTGTTGGCGTATGTAGTCCGGCTTAAGGCTAGAGTTTTTTCCACTTTCCACGTGTTGGCTGGCAGGCCATCATCACCAACCAGGGACAACGACCCATCCACCGATCATCGCTCTTTTGGTTACGGCATCCACAAGATAGAGAGTCACCGCCGACTTGATTGATTGACACGAGAGTTGTGTGGCAGATCCTAGTTACTTCTTTGCTTTCCTTCTTTCATTGATTGTATCATGAAGTTGCTTTCCATTACCAGTCTGTTGGTATTTTGTTCCGCCCATGTCGCCGAGTCGTCTTCCATGGCGATTTCGTCGGCTCTGGATGCCTTTTCGTCGTTGGATTATCGATACTTTGTAGCTGGAGGGACTTGTGCCGCCATTTCTCATGGCATTACGACACCCATCGATGTGGTAGGTAAAAACTACGAAATTGTGTAAAATTAGAAATGTTGGCGGTTGTACGACACGTCAACAAGTTTGCTTGTTCTGTTCCTTGACTCATCTCTCACGAATCTTTGTCCACTGAAACTTTTTGTTTGTACAGGTCAAGACTCGTATCCAAGCCAATCCACAAAAATACTGTAAGGGTATGCAAACAGCGGCCGTGGATATTGTAAAAGAAGAAGGTCCTCAAGCTTTGTTGGGAGGACTAGGACCTACCGTGGTTGGATACGGTGTCGAGGGAGCCATGAAGTTTGGCGTGTACGAAGTCATGAAACCCGTCTTTGCTGCTCTCTTGGGAAACAGTGAAGGTGGGAATAATGCTGCAGCTTTTCTGTTGGCATCAGTTGTGGCCGGCGCCGTTGCGGCACTCTTGCTCTGTCCAATGGAATCCACGAGAATTCGAATTGTAACAGACAAGGCATACGCCGACAAGGGCTTGTTGACGGGCTTGCCAAAGCTAATCGCGGAGGAAGGACTCGCGTCGACATTCTCTGGAGTATGGGCTATGTTGGCCAAGCAAGTACCATACACGTTTGGAAAACAAGTCAGCTTCGACATCTTTGCGGGAATCTTGTACACAGTCTTTCATACCTTGCAAGAGCGCATGACTTGGATCACAGATACTGAGGTGAAATGGGCCATTTCCGTTGTTGCCGCCGCCATGGCCTCGGTGATTGCCTGTATCTTGTCGCAACCTGGTGATATGATATTAACAGAAACCTACCGCCCCAAGGATAAAAATTCTCAGGGAGAGCGATCGTTTGCCGACGTTATTAGCACAATCAATGCCGCCGGAGGACTGCCAAACTTTTTCACGGGTACAAAGGCTCGCATCGTTCACGTGGGGCTCATTATCACCAGTCAACTGGTCATTTACGATATCGTCAAGCAGTTGCTGGGACTTCCAGCAACTGGGTCACACTAGAGTAATCCTCTCTCATGTTTAGAGAGAAGTTAGAGGATTGCACTTGTCATGTCTTGTATCAATCTCGTCGAAGCTATTTTGGGGCGACCAAGAAAGCCTCTCGATGCTAATTGCTTTTCTTCCATTTCACAACTTGTGTATTGAATGAATTGAAACAAACATCCATTCATTTTATATTCTCTATCGTTAAGTGTTTCAAATCACAAAATACGTAACAATTACGTTGGAGAAATTCCAGTAAACCCTCGTGTCTTGTGTGCTACAACGTCTTCCAACAGTTTGGTCAAAATAGTAACGCCACGCTCCTTGGCACGAGTGCGTACACCCCACTCTTTCGTTGTCTCCAGACAGTCAGTTGAAACGGCCCGAATAGCTTCCACCAAATCTTGTTTGGTAAAACTTGTGAGTGTCGCTGTTCCTACCCGCCGACCAAGATTCATGGTTTGTAACAAATCGGCAAAGAAAAATTGATCGCCCATAAGCGGCGCAATCACGGCCGGAATACCGGCCTGCAAGGTGGCATGGACCACTCCAGCACCTCCATGACTCAACATCATGCGACACTGAGGAAGTAACCACGCATATGGGAGGCTTTGGACCGTTCGAACATTGGCCGTGGCCCATTCAGTACAATCCTTGGGTAAGGAGAGACCGACGAGAATGGCTTTTTGATCCACTTCCTCCAGAGCCTCCAGCAAGATGGAAACCCGATCGTACGGCATGCTCCCAAATCCAACACAAATGGGTCGTTCCTTTGTCAGAAACTCTTGGAAGTTATCATCCGATGGTGTAAAGGTTTTGGGTATGTACCCATCCGCCAAGGGTCCAATATCATAGACGTAGGGCCCGGCATCGGTGGGATGTGGCGATAGGGCGCTGTCAAAGGCATTGGCAAGACCCGTCATGGCATGTTTCCCCTGAAGACGTTCCATTGTTTGATCAAAGGACAATGACTGTATACCTAATTTCTGATAGATCTTGTCCAATCGTTCTTGCAAAAAGTCGTACTGATAACGCTCCAAATCTACGTAACTTGTCAAATTCGCCAAATTGGATTGACTTTGTGACGACGACGTCAACGCAGATACGCATTCTTTGGCGTTGCTATAATGAGGATATAAGGAAGTTGGAACCAAAGCTTGTAAATGCGTGACGATGGATGGCTTGTGCAATTTGTCGGACAGAAGAAATCCCAAATTGCGAGCCAAAGCGGACGCAATTACGGCGTCGCAGCAATTTGTGCCGTTGTTGGCCACCTGAAGAACTTGGTCGACACAAGGCAAGACCAATTCAGCGATACAGTCTGTAACGATTCCCACGAACCGAACTCGTGGATTCTCATGATCCTTGCCATGACTGGGATTGGCGACAAACTTGTAAAAATCGAATTGCGTAAAGGGCCATTGATGTATGTTGGCACCTGGTGGTGCCAGAGCGATTAATTCGGGTTGCAAAAAGATATCCACGTCATGACCCCGATCCAACAATGTGTCGGCCAGAGCACAAAAGGGCTCGGCGTCACCGCGACTCCCTACGCAAAGTAAAAGATACCGCATAATTCAGTGTAAAACGAACGAAATTGTGAGAGAGGGACCCCAAAAGATATGGTAGGTGGGCATCCCGAGTCTTGCGTTTCGATGACATTCCCACGAAAAATGAGTATGATGTCATATTCGGACGAGACATCACGCGCGCGCCAACGAAAATTCCATCAAAAGATTCGTCTTCCGAGTTTGCCTACCTCCAACAACCTCCATCATTTGTTGCTACCGAGTCGATATCGTCCACTGGATCCACTGACACTGTCCTTCATTCGCTCTCCGAGTCTGTGGATTATCTTGGTATACTGCAGCTTGTAAAAAATGAATCTAGTTTTCTTGCTCTTCTTGGCGACTTCCATCCGCTCTCTGTCCGCATTTCCAAGAGGTGCTGGTGGTTGTGCCGGCGGAAAACCCGCAGTTGGTGGAACACATCTCTGGTCCAACAAAACCATTTTCAATGAAGGGCCGTTGGCTGAACAGGGATATGTGGTGTTTATTGAAAACACACCCTTAACTCCGGGCGGAAGTATTGAGCTCATGACTAATACATCTTATCAAATTTCTGTCAATGCTACGGCTGATCGACTTCGTGGTGTTCTTATGCGTGTCAAGGCGCCGGCGGGAGTCGACACGCAAAACGTCATTGTGCCGTCGGTCGGGACGCAAAATGCGGATGTCTGTGTTGCTCCGGTTGTGGGAATTACGCACTTTTGGAAAAATCCAAAAAGATGGGTGTCTGGCTTTCTTTACATGCCCACAGCCACAGACGTCAGCTTGGATGTTACGGTAGTAAAGGTGAACGACGAGAACCGATCTTCTTTCTACTACGATGGGTTCCAGGTTGTATTTAAGGACTCCAACACTGGACCAACGACGGCACCAAAGCCTACACCGCCCGGAATCCCGACCGCGACGCCGGTTGTCAGTCCAACGGCCATGCCTGCTGTGCTGATTGTTCCAACTGCTGGACCGACGGCCATGCCCGCTGGTACGGGCACTCCATCGATGGCACCTGTGCCCACAACGGCGGCTCCTACGGTCATGCCGGTAACCAACTCGCCCACAAGGACGCTCATGCCCACAGCACCTACGGAGATGCCGACAACCATGCCAGTGACTCCCAAACCAACAGTTCCATTAGTCAGTGCTTCTGCGTCGATCAAAGGACTCACTTCGACCTTTGTTGGTGTCAGTGGCTCCTTGAACAGTTCCGTCATTCAACAGTGGACCAGCACTACTACGAGTTGGTTTGAAGATTCGTACAAAAGTGGTGTCCCAAATACCTTTGTTTTCAATATGACTACTTTCATATACAATGTGACGCAAGTAACTTCCAGCCGTCGATCCTTGCAGGGAAGTGTCAGTCTGATGTACGATCAAGATATCGCCTACCGAAGCGTAAAGGAAAGGGATGCCAACAATCTGATTGAAGCTCCGTACAAGTATGAACCAACAAAGACCCAATATCAGACAGATTTGCAGTCCAACGTGGGTGGGTTTGAAAACGTACAAAGTGTGTCACCACCCGTATTTTCATCTCCGGCCACCGAAAGTCCAACTCCGACCCCGTCGCCGCCTCCTCCGAACGATGTCGGGGCCTTGTCGGGTGGAGCCATTGCGGGTATCGTGATTGGATCCCTGGTAGTTGTCGGCCTTGTGGCCTATGCCGTCTGGTTTTACGCCAGGCCATCACAAGAGCTCGGCGAAGGAGATGGCGCCAAGAGAGATGCCATCGTACACGTCGATGCTCCCTCTGGAACACTGGGACTCATTTTTTACACTCACGAACCTATTGTTCGAACTATCAAGGAGAATTCTGTACTCCGAGGCAAGGTGCGTCCCGGCGACAGGATTATTGCCGTTGATGGAAACGACACACGATCCATGACTGCCACAGAGGTGTCCAAGTTACTCAAGAGTAAGGCAGAGAATGATTCACGTGTGTTGACCATTACGCGTCCAGCCAAGGAAGAGTTTGTCGAGATTGAGGCTCCGGCTGGATCTCTGGGTATTGTTTTTGAGAAGCCACTGGCGAAGATCCGTGGTATCAAGGCGGGAGCTGCGATGGAGGGAAAGCTCCTGCCCGGTGACTTGGTAGTGGAAGTTGATGGTCAGTCGACAAAAGATATGACGGCTGCCCAAATCTCAAAGATACTCAAGGCAAAGGAGGAGAATCCGACACGAATTCTCAAGGTTGCGCGTCTGTTTCAAGAGGAAATTATTGAATTCGAGGCTCCCGCTGGATCTTTGGGTGTTGTCTTTGAGAAGGGGAAGGCCAATATTAGGAGTCTACGTGACTCATCAGCTGTTGCAGGTTCTTTGAAGGTCGGTGATCTTATTGTTGCCGTCGATGGCGTAAACGTGGAAGAAAACTCTGCCAAGGAGGTTTCGTTACTTCTCAAGTCGAAGAGTGAATATGCCAGACGGGTTTCAGTGAAGCGAAGCACGCCAGTCTATGGTATGAAGTCTGAGGAAACCGCCTGAAACATTGTTAATTGATGGTCCCGAGAAAAAATTGTAGAAAAATCAAAAGCGTCTTTTGTCTCATCCTGCTGACTTCCGTCAGTTGAATGTGGATGATGTATGGAACAAAAACGCATTAAACCCAATTCAACTATCTGGCGCAACGCCTGGTAGCGAAGAGGAGAGGTTAACCTTTTTAAGTATGTTTGTGAATTCAATTCGCTACTCTTCGCAGGGCCAGATTGACAATGAGGAAGAGTATGCTGAAGGTGTTGTACCATAGTAGGTTGGGTAGCTCGTTCTGGTTTCTTAAAAGCATGTTATCAGTTCGTTTCATCTCTCGTGCATTGGAGTTAAGGCTATGTTTTCGCGCCATTTTTGTGTGGTGAGTGGTGGAGATGACCGTTGGTCGACGAGCGACTTTTTCCCCCAGAAAAAACAAGAACAACAAGAGTAGCTTCTTTAAGTCCCTTCACAAGAGTCAGCTATTGTTTGAAGAAATACAACACACGAGAGAACCTGTGAGCCTCTGCTTCCAATCATTCTTTCATTTATCAGAAAGAAGCCAACGCAACTATGAATGGAAACGGCGAGATTGAGATGGAAGAGCACGTGGAGAAACGGCGGAGTATTCAGTCAGTCGACGGAGGGGCCAACGGCACGTACGAGACGGATGACGACGGCGAGGAAGAAGCGCCGCTTGTTGCCAATGGTGACGGTGACTCCAATGGTCTTCGTCGCCGCATCTCGATCCACGATGAAAAAGTAGGCGGTCTCTTACCATCCTTTCGGGATTACATGCCATTGTACCTTGGGGCGGGAATTGCGATTTCAATCTTAGTGGTGGGGATTCTATTCTCACCCAAAGAAAAAGAAATTTATTACAATGGTCGCCCGGCAAGTTGGTATGAAGAAACTGCTAAACCTGCAAGAGAGTGGGTTTTTAATGAATCTTGCGACGATGTTCCTTCGACTTCTGAACAAGTCGACGAGTTTCTAGCAAAGGTCGATTCTTGGACCGTTGCCCAACGGTGTTTGCCCGGGGCTAAATCTTGCTCCTGTAAGAACCCACTCCGGCCAGCCAAACCAGATGAAGAGCCTTGGAGGACCAACTGGGAGAAGGGCTTTCAATTCAATCTGGCGTCTATTGAAAACGAAACTACGGAGGAATTGAGGTCGACTATTGCTCTCATCGGTGACTCGATTACAGAACGATTACGCGGTACCATATTTGGAGAGGAACAGGAAAAGTTTCGCAATATGATCGATTTCTACAATAAAAAAATCCATGGAGCCACAGTAGAGGACGGCGACGACGAAGATTCGACTGCCAAAGGTTTCGCGCTCGGAATATCAGGCGATCGAATCCCACAAGTGCTTTACCGATTACAGAACGGAGAAATGGCAGAAACATTGCAACCAAATGTATGGTCTATTCTGATTGGAACAAACGACTATATTCATGATTCATGCAGCATTGATTCTATTGTGGCGGGAAACATTAAGATTACTCGTGAGATCTTGAAACGTCGGAGCAATGCTACTGTTTTCATTACTTCCCTCCTTCCCGTGCAAGATAAAGAGACATGGAACGATTATGCTGAGATCAACCGCAAGCTGGCCTGTTATGCGAATTATACGGATCGGGTTGAATTTGTCAATGCGTCATCATCTTTCATTTATGACGGAGAAATCAATGAGTCCTCTATGTCCCTGGATGGTATTCACCCCAACTTTAAAGGCTGCCAAAGACTTTGGATGGACGTCAGACATCTGTACTTAGGATTGTTCAAATATGTTGGTCGATGAAAACTTGCGTGTTGAATCTTGTGAATAAAGCAGAACCAACGCAGGGACTGCAGCAACATCTCTTGTCATTGTTTCACTTGCGTCGCGGCGGTCTTTACTCCAACGAGCGAGGCCCCATGCTATCGGGTGGTCAGATCTTGTTTCACTGCCACAGTAACTATTATAGACTTTCTCATCTCCACTTTATTACAGTTGTTCTGATCCGAAGAGGGTTTCTCTTTCTCTCAATCCGACTTGTGCCGAGATCGAGGCATAAGCATTCGTATGATGTCATGTACGTGACACGAAAAGATCGGGATTCAAAGATTTTTGCGCGGGCAAAGCGCGGAGCCTCCGCCGCATGACTAATGGACCATGGCCATGGCCATGGCGCAGCAGTATCCACGACGGAATCCATCCAGTAAGCGAGCAAAAAGTCAACACAACGCTCGGTGGAGACGCATTCCACACCATATTTCTCAAAGGAGAGGGGCAGAAATCCATTTGCGCTTCGCCAGGAGCTTGTTTAGTAAGGTGTCGGTGCCACTATGAAGAAAGGTTCTAGCCGGAGAGAGCGCGGTTCGGCTCGCGCCGGCACCGGTGCTCGAAGTTCCGGTGTGAGAGGGAGTGTCAAAGGCATCTTTCGTTCCAAATCCGGTGACAAGGAAGATCTGCAAGGGAAAGAATCTGGAGATAAGGACGATGAAAACGTGCAAGATCAAGAAGACGCCGAACAGGACACTAGAGCTGCCGGGGCAGTTTCGTTTGATGAGGATGAGGGCTCGGACGATGGCGGTTCAGAGGGTGGTGGA
>Ga0222719_10003774_pt1 | contig 13403 bp, 13 predicted proteins | sample C33_34DmetaG_FD_165039 | JGI IMG/M metagenome (GOLD analysis project Ga0222719, IMG submission 165039) | Estuarine water microbial communities from San Francisco Bay, California, United States - C33_34D | ecosystem: Environmental > Aquatic > Marine > Unclassified | place: USA: California...
GTCTTGGCTCGTACTCGCTCTCGATCTCCATACCACGTCTTTCAGCGATTAGGAATCCAGGCTTATACACTAGCATACCAATATGTCTGCTAGATCCACCAACTACGTCTAAGAATTCAGTGATCTGGATTGGTATACCATACACTGCACCAACAGAACCTGTTAGGTAAGTAGCGTTTGGTCCAAATTTATCAACTGTTCTAAAGTCTGAAGTTTGAACTAGGTTATTATAACCTTCAATAGTGGTTAGATATACTAACTGGTCACCGAGTTGAAGACCATATTTACCCATTGAACTTCTTGCACCTGCGATATCAGTTGGGTCAACTTTATCGTTAGCGCCGCCAGTTGCTACTGTAAGAGAAGCATCTGATGCTAAGTTAGTTAATCCTTCGATAACGGAAGCATAACCTGTACCTGCAGTAATTGCGTTAGTAGGTGATGCTGTGAAGCCAGTTAATGCGCCTGTACCTCTAAGTATTGATTTATCAATAGCTCTTGCAAGACGTCTAGTAGCTGCTGCTCTTAGGAAGTCAAGCAATGGAAGAACTGTATCTTCCTCTTCATCTTTTGCAAGGTGAGTAGTTGCCATAAACTTATGAGGTGTAAAGGTAACAGCTGAGATTGTATTCTGGTTTGAAGTAGGTACGTTAGTCGCATCTGCAATACCTGTTGCAAATGTACCTGACTTAAACTGTGCTACATCTCCGTCTGTATCTTCATCAGCTACTGGTACTCTAAAATTTCTAGCATCCACTGCGATTCTTTCGAACATTGGAGCAATTATTAATTGCTGCTCCATCTCAGTGTAGATGTTTGAAGAAAAGTTAGAAAGGAACTGATCTACAGAAGTGATCGCCTTCATTCTTGAACCGTATTTAGTATCAAATACGTCTCGCTTATTCATGCACTTGGCAAGTAAGTAAGCATTTGCCATTTCTTTCTCTGAGAATTGAGAAGTAGAACGACTATTTTCTTGATAAGTCATTTTAGATTCAGTTAATGATTTAATCTGATCCTTAAATGTTGAGATCTGAGCCTTAAGTTCATCAACTTCCGCTGATTCCTTAGGTGTATACGCAGTCTCTCGTCTGTCTTGAGCGTCAGCCTCTTTCATCATTGCTTCACCAGTTTTCTCCACTAGCTTAGCAACTTCTGGCTCTGACACTTCTGCTTTTACAACTGGTTGCTCTTGAGCTTTAGTTGCTTCAGCTTTTTCGATCTCTTTCGCTGCACCTTTTGATGCGGACGTAAGGTCAATAGGAGTATCGATATCCTGGTTTGCCATTTTGGTTTCCTCCTTGTGGGAATTTTCGTGAAGCTGAGAGGTTTCGCTCTTAATTTCTTCACCTTTTGATTTTTTAATGTTGTTAACGTCAACATCTAACGTATTATCACAACTATTTCCGTCAGCGTCAACCTCTAAAAATTTAAAAGTTGGCGATTGGTCAGTTGCAATTTTAGTCACTTTGTAGGTTTTTCCGTTTAATTCTACAGTTGCACCATTTTTGACTAATTCTGGTTCTTGCTCTAAAAGATTGATAAATGGAATCTCTGCATTAGGATCTCTAATCTCAAGTTCTTCTTCATCATTTTCTTTTTCAGCTTCAGTTTCTAAATCGGTTTTTTCTTCTGAAATTACCTCTTCATTTTTATTCTCTGTAACCTCAGCACCTCTTGTTTGAGAAGCCATTTCTTCAGAAGGACTTAAAGGTCTTTCGTCAGAATCTTCTTCAGCCATCTCTACAGATGAGTCATGTACAGCAACAGCACTAACTGTCATAGAATGTTTATGACCTTTAGCTTCCATTATCTCATACCCCTCTACTTTATGAGAGTGGTTTTCCATATGAGAAGCATAAGTTGTAATTCCATTACCATTCTCATCTACTTCTAAAGTATGATAATGGCCATCAATCATATCAGTTATGCCTGCTTTTATGTATGCTTTAGTTTGTTCTTTGTCCTCAAACTGTTCAAGAAAAGATTTTCTCTCATCATCTGAGTTAAAACTTTTGCTAATACTAAATAGGGAATCTTGATTACAAGGCACACTAACAACACTAATCTCTAATAATTCAACATCAGTTATTGTCATTGTATCGTCTTCGCGATTATATTTACCATCTTTAACTTTAAAACCAACGCTGAAACTTTTTAAGGCTCCATCCTTGATAAGGGTCTGTACCCCGTGATTCTTCTCTGCTGCTTCACTGACGGAAGCTTCAACAAAAATACCTTTTTTATCAACTTGTATTTTGTTAACATTACCTATTGGGCAATCGTGTTTATGTTGATAGAGAAGAACAGGATTACGTCTAAAGTTATCTACGCCTTTAGCCCATGCATCTGCAGTTATAACATCACCTGCACGGTCTTTAGCAGTAGTATTTGCATAGCCAGCAATTTTAATCGCTTTAGTCTTTTTATTAAATGACTTAGCTTCTAAAACGCTATTTAAATAAAACTTTTTATCGTTCATCTACTGTTTCCTCCTTTGGATTATCAGACTCTTCTTCAGGAGGCCTGCCTCCTTGAGTAGCGTCAGTCGCGCTACCTGTAATATTTTGTGGTACCCTAATGCCGTCTTCTCCTTCGATTTTAGGTAACCTTAAACCTTTTCTAGCTTCATTAGGTGTCATAATGCCTGTGTTTACTAATTGTGCATAGTAAGTAGACTCTGTTCTCATCTCTGGTCTTAGAGCAGGGATAGTCATTTTATCAGGTCTTATTTCTACTCCACCGTTAAAAAAATGCATAAAAGCGCTACAAAACTGATTTAATATCGGTAATATTGTGTGCTGATAAAAAAGCTTTTGATTAGCATCTATATTAGCATTATTACCAGATTTTAAAAGCACGTAAGGAACTCCAATTGCTTTAGCAATATCTTGTTGGATTCTTTCAACACTATTTTCAAAGTCTAGTTCATCAAATTTCACATTTGAAAACTGATCTATCTTTAATCCTCCATCTAGTATAGCTGGATTTCTCGCGTTGTCAAAAATAGTTGTGTAGGAATTTCTCCAGCTCTCTAAAAGTCGCTCTTTTACTCTTTTACTTAAAATACTATCTGTTGTCAGTACGAATCCTGGAACTGCGTTGTTTTTGAAAAATTGCCTCTGAAAGTTGATAAGATAAAAGTAAACCTCAAGTAAACGTTTAATAGACTTAAGCTTACTAGTTCCTCTAAATATGCTTAGCTCATTTTCGTTCATTACATGTATTATTTCATAAGGTTCAAAAACTATTGATTCACTTTTTGTGGTAGTTTTATTAAAATTGTAAAAATCTTGAGATTGCTGGTTTGAGATTAGATAATTGTACTGCTTAACAAATGCTCGTTCATCAGGAACAACTTCAACATCATTAGCTGGTAATAGATATAAATCATTTCTATCATAATAGAAAAATACATTACCATCTAGAAAAAAGTCTAAAAAAGCTCGTCTAAATAACCTAGCTCTATCCTCAAAAGGATTAGGTCTATAGTTAAGTAACTTATTAATTTTTTTACTAGGAGAACCTCCCTCTACTAATAAGGGAATTTCGGTCAAAGCGTTAATGCACATCTCAATTGATCTATTTACTATCTCAACTTCACGATACGCTTGTTCAAAGTCATGAGTATTTTCAGGACTTGCATATGGTTCTAAAGCAGCAATAGATGGCTGAGCAGGATTTAGTTTTTCAGATAACCACTCTCTCCACGCGGGCACTTGTTTTTCTTGATTATTTGCCATTTTTTTCCTTTTGAATATCTAACCAATTTTTAATTTTAGAGGCTAGATAGTTTGGATACCTTTGTCCATATAATGTATGCAGTCTTATGTGATGAGTTTTACAGAGAGTGTATAAGTTTTTATTTGAAAGGTTATCTTTTTCATCAGTTGCAAATTTTTCTCTAAGCTGATTAATAGTTTCAACATTATTTATATCACTAATCTTATTAGAAATACACCATTTATCAAATAACTCACTCAAACCGTAAAGATGATGAAGCTCTAAATTTTCTTTACCACCACACACATAACACTCGTCACGAATTTTGTAATCTTTTTTAATAAAATCTCTAATGTATTTTATTGGAAATCTTTTTAATGATGTCATCATACCTTACTTTGTTATCTTATGTCCAACCTAATTTTTTAAAGTTTTCTATAATCTGCCACCTAAGTTTAAAATGGTCAGATTGCCTATTTAAACCTACTTCATATTCTGGTAAAGCAAAATAAGAACCGTCAATGGTCGGTAAATATTCTAATCTAAATCTATGTTTAATTAGATAACTTAATATAATATCGTCTCCTCTTTTTGGTAAGCCATATTCTAATAGCTCTTTTTTTACAGCATCAAGCGAACTTTGTCTTACACATATAACAGATCCTACTAAAAAGTCTACTCTTCCTCTTTCATTCCAAAATCTTTCAAGTTCAAAATAATTTTTACTTCTATTCACACTACTATAACCAAAAATACCGACAATGTGAACACAATTATTAATTAATTTTTTAACTGTTCTTGGATTTATAAGTATATCATCATCAAGCACAATTTTAAAAGGCTCTTCATATTCATAACATCGTAACCATCGTTCCATACAATATCTATTTGAATCATTATTAATAACTTCAGCATTCTCATTTGAATATGTATGTCCTGCTAAATTATTAATGACAGTAATTGGATAATACTTATGAAGTGCTTTTACCATAAGATCAACATTACCCCATCGTTTATAGCATAAAATTATTATTCTAACCTGTGAAGACACTTATTGCACTCATTTTTTGATGTGTATATATGGCATATCTAATTGCATCACATGGATGAGAACACCAATCATGAACTGGCTTAGGATTATCAGTGTTGGGATTCCATTTGTAACTACTCATCGCAGAAAATGAGTGAGATCCTCCCTCAGTATCAAATAATAATCTATCTTGTTCTATTAAGGCTTGTAAAGAAGATATACCATCATTAACTGACTTTATTGCATTTTCACAATATATATCGTAGTCATAAGCAAAGTCAGCTTTTGTCTGTTGAGCAGCTGAATCAATATAAATAGAATCAATACTCCACTCTTCTTGCTTTTCTCTCACAATTTCAGCTAACTCTGACGTAGTAGATTCTCTTGAGACATATTCATCTACCACATAATAATTTACACCATCAAAGCCAACCACAACAAAACAATTTTCATCTCTATAACCAACATCTAATCCGCCTATAACTTCTATAAAACGTTCACCGACAAAATCATTTATATGTTTTTCTTCATTCAAACCTTGATAAATCTGATCTTCAGTGGTAGTCCATTCACACTCATATTCTTGCAGATACATAGCTTTTGTGATCGTACGTTTAGCCTCTTCAATATCTTTTTCAGATAATAAGGGATTTGACCTCCAGGTGTGTAAAGTGCTACCCCAATCAGGATATTCATCATCTGTTCCTCTATTATAATAAGTAAACAGATAATTACCTTTTCCTCTAGGAGTAGATATCCATAAACAGCGAGAATCTCTAAAAGTAGAAAGAGCAGGTCGAAGATCTCTAGTAAAATACTCATCGTTTGAGATAATGGCTGCCTCGTCTACTATTAATAGATTTGCAGCACGACCAACTAAAGAGTCTCTGTTATTTGCCGAAAGTAATCTAAAAGTGCTGCCATTGATTAATTTAACCACTTTATCTTTTTGATTAAAGCGGTCTACTTCAAGTTCCATCTGTTTAACTAAGTCAGTAACATAGTCCCAGATAATAGATGATAAAGAGAAGTTTGGTGCAACCACCATCACCTGTTGTTTTGGCTCTAATAATTTAGCAAAAGCAAGAATTGCAGCAGCATAGGACTTGCCAGTTCTTCGAGCGGAGATTGTTACAAAAAAACGATTATTCTCTAAACCATCAACCATAGACCTTTGAGCTTCATTAAACTGAACGGGTGTAGGTAATTTAGAACATAATTTATCAATATTTAATTTAAAAAAACTCATCTAGGAAAAAAGTTAAAAACTGTGTAAGCAAAGGCCAAAATACCTCCTGTTATAGCACCAACATACCAAAGGGTTCTGATAGAACTCTTACCACTTGTTGCAAGATTTTCTAAATTTGAAATCTTTTCGTGCATAGTGTTAAGAGTTTTCATGATATGTTCATGTCGTTCAAGGGAGAGGGCATCTAGAGTAGCAATAGAAACTTTGTTCTCGTTACTACGTTTTTGAATTTCATCTAATTCTTGTTGTATCTGATCAAGCTCTCTAGTATTATCTGCCATAACTCATCTACGTCTTTATAATGTACTGAACCACTTGATTAGGAAGAGTAGTATTTACAGAAAAATTATCGACTGTTAATGCAGGAATACTTAAAGCTGGTATTGATAGCGCAGGTATTGACAGTGCAGGTACTGATAGCGCAGGTATAGTATGAGCGTGATTATTTACTGTAAGCGATGGTACGCTATGAGCGTGGTTGTTTACTGTAAGCGAGGGCACGCTATGAGAGTGTGCATTGACTGATAATGATGGGATAGTCAAAGCTGGTACACTTAGTGCAGGAATGCTTAACGCAGGCACTGACAGTGCTGGAATGTTGTGAGAATGGTTTGGTATACTCAGAGCAGGTATTGAGAGAGCCGGAATTGATAACCCAGGAACTGACAGTCCTGGTATATTGTGAGTGTGGTCGCCTACAGTATGTGTATGTGAACCAACAGATCCGCCAGAAATAACGGAAACGTTACCAGAAGTATCTTTACCACCTGAGGATGCTGTAGCTGCTCCATTTCCTGTAAATGAAGGTGTTGTTGCGCCTGTGTTAATATTAGCGTTTAAATTACCAGTATCACTAGCTGTAGTTGTTCCACCACCAGTTGTTCCACCACCAGTATTACCTGTTCCAGTGGTTATTACTGCATTTTGGTTACCAGTGTCACTAGCTCCAGTATTACCTGTTCCAGTGTTACCGGTGCCAGTATTACCTGATCCAGTTACTACAGAGGAGTTATTTGAGGCATTATATCCAACAGTGTTTGCGCCTGCATTACCAGTATTAGATGCTACAGTATTTGCGCCTGCATTACCAGTGTTAGCTGCTACAGTGTTTGCTCCGGCACTTCCTGTACTACTACCAGTCCCAGTATTACCTGTTCCCGTGTTGCCAGTTCCAGTGTTACTTGTTCCAGTATTAGAAGCTCCTGTAGTTACTCCTGATTTAGTCGCAGAGGCCATAACAGCTGAAGCTGCAGCACCTGTTGTTTCAGCACCTAGACTAGAATTATTAGTACCTAAACCTAGGGGAACTCTATCTCTAAAGTCTGGCACATTAAAAGTTGTACTTCCATTGCCTGCTCCATAAGTAGTTCCTATAACTGCAAATAGTCTAGCATAAGTAGTTCTACTTACTGCTGAGTCGTCACATTTTAACCACCCTGCATTTGAGGGAAGCGTAGTAGAACCATACGCCACAATAGTGCCTGCAGGTATAAGCTCAGCACCTCCAGCATTAGATCCATCATGTATGCGAATATTTTTAGTATCTGTATCAATAGAGATTTCACCAGCAGCACCTGTAAAGGCATTATTTTGAGCTGTTGTACCTCGTCTAAATTGTAGCTGTGTAGCCATATTTTACTCCTTATAATGACCCTAAGTCAAATGTTCCTGTTACGGCTAAGTCGCCAGTAATCTGTATCTCTACACTTTGAGTGCTGTCAACAACAATTCTGTCAGTACCATTTGAGGCTAATGTAATTGCAGGATCATTAATAGAGACTACTGTATCTGAATCAGTAATTGCATTCGAACTGATACCATTAAAAGTTCCAGCAGTAATAGTACCTACAAGTATATTACCTGTAGTTGTACCGTTACCAATTGTAACAGTTGCATTAGACTGTACTTCAAATTTGTCTCTAGCATCTATGCCTAAGCCACCAACTCGAGCGCTAATTTTTGTTGTCATTTACTTTCCTTATACTATAATCTTTACTACTGAGTCTGTCAAATTAATTTTTTAAGTTACAAGGCGCTTCAGTTATTTATTAGTTTATCAAGGATTTCTTATGAGAGAGCTCCAAGATCTAGTGTAGTAGCTAATTTTCCTACAGTAACTGCATTATCATTTATTTTTGCAGTTGTCACTGCACTACTGGCTATATGTTCAGCATCAATAGAACCTGCAACATAATGTTCAGAATTTAAAACATCATCAGCAATTTTTGTGCCATCAATAATATCAGCAGCAAGGTGAACTCTATCTATCGATCCATCTGTGTAGTGTTCTGAGTTAATAGCATCGTCCGCTATCTTGGCACCTGTTACTGCGTCAGCAGCTAGTTTTGCAGTTGTGATAGCGCCGTCTGCTACACCTACACTTGCGATACCCGCAGCTAAAGCCTCAGCGTTTGCTGTCGAAGATTTAGCATCAAGTTGAGTTTGTATAGCGCTTGTAACACCGTCTAGATAACCAAGTTCTGTCGAAGTAACTGCGCTAACAGCAACTTTACCTGAGCCGTCTGAAGCTAGTGCTCGTGATGCAGTTAAGTCAGCATCATCTATAGAAGTTGCAGCACCAGTAATGGTAGCTTGTTTTGCATCTAGTTGTGTTTGAATTGCGCTTGTAACTCCGTCTAAGTATCCTACCTCAGTTGCAGTAACTGCTGATACTTCAATTTTACCTGACCCACTTGATACAAGTGCTCTTGACGCAGTTAGATCTGTATCGTTTACAGTAGAAATAGCTCCGTCAACATTAGAGCTAATTAAATCATCTAGTGTAGCTCCATTTTGGTTAACAGTAGTTGCAGTTAAAATTCCAACATCTAGATTAGAAGCACTCACAGGAGATAAAGCAGTGTTTGAAGAAGGATCTTGAGTGTCACTTAACTTAAATGTAGTAGCAGACTCATCATAAAATAGTGCCGCATTACCTTGGTTTCCTCGATTGAATAAAATACCGACATCAGCACTAGGAGCGCCTGTGACTGAGTTGGCTAACATAATTAATCTATCTTCTACAACTAGGTTTACTGAGTTAGCAGTAGTAGTATCTCCATTTACTATTAAATTACCAGTGACTACTAAATCATCACTCATGTTTACCTGACCAGTAAAAGTTGCACCCGCTAATGCAGCTTTTGCATCTAGTTGTGTTTGAATAGCTCCAGAAACACCATCAAGATGTCCTAGCTCTGTGGCTGTGACGGCACTTACATCAACTTTACCTGATCCGTCAGATACAAGGGCTCTTGAGGCGGTTAAATCTGATGTAGTAATTGAAGAGACGGCGCCTGCGATATTAGCTGCACGTCTAGTTTCTAAAGCAGTGATATCAGTAACGTTTTGTGCAACATTGTCTTGGACTACATTTACATTAGCATCTAACCGTGTGAACGTGATAAAATCGTTAGAAGCTGCAACTAGAGCGTTAGCATCTATACGAGCCTGTAGCGCTGTATCTTCATTAGTAAAGGCTGTAACGTTAGTAGCTAGTCTAGCCTGTAAGGCAGTATCTTCGTTAGTAAAAGCTGTAACGTTAGTAGCTAGTCTAGCTTGTAAGGCGGTGTCTTCATCAGAGGAAGTTGTACTAAGAGAAGCAACATTATCTTGTACAACGTTAATGTTAGCATCTAACTGTGTGAACGTAATAAAGTCATTAGAAGCAGCTACTAGGGTGTTGGCAGCTATACGAGCCTGTAAGGCAGTATCTTCGTTAGTAAAAGATGTAACGTTAGTGGCTAGTCTAGCTTGTAGTGCTGTATCTTCGTTAGTAAAAGCTGTAACGTTAGTAGCTAGTCTAGCTTGTAGTGCTGTATCTTCATTAGTAAGAAGAGTAATGTTTGCACCTAAACGAGTATCAGTAGCAGCAACATTCGCTTCTAGAGTAGCTATGTTGGCTGATACGTTAGCAGCACCCCCAAGTTGAGGAGTAACAACATTAGCCTGTTCACCAGAAGTACCTATAATAGTTATACCTTCATCACCTAAGGAAGATATAGTAATTCCGCCAAGTTTGATTGAATTTCCTGTTAGATGAAGGTCTTTCCACTTATTAGTAGCAGAGCCTAGATCATACACTCCATCAGCTGAAGGAATCACATTTGCAGAAAAAGTAACTGTGTGTCCACCAGTATCTACAATAGAAATAACGTTCGCGTCAATTGAGGCTACATTATTTTGCACTATATTAAGATTTGCATTTAATCTAGCTTCAGTACCAGCAGCGGTATCAACACTAATAGAAGCTACGTTATCTTGAACTAGGTTAATATTAGCATTTAACTGTGTAAACGTAATAAAGTCGTTAGAAGCAGCGACTAGTGCGTTGGCATCTATACGAGCCTGTAAGGCCGTATCTTCGTTAGTAAAGGCTGTAACGTTAGTATCTAGTCTAGCCTGTAAGGCCGTATCTTCGTTAGTAAAGGCTGTAACGTTAGTATCTAGTCTAGCCTGAAGTGCTGTATCCTCTGTAGTGAGGGAAGCTACATTATCTTGCACAACGTTAATATTAGCATTTAACCGTGTGAACGTGACAAAGTCATTTGCAGCAGCTGTAGCGTTTTTTAAACTTTCAATCGTAATTTTTTTGGTTGTGTCGCCTCCGACATCAACAATTGGCACAACGTCGTTGTCTGCCACGTCAATGGCAGCAAGTTCGGTTAGTTCGGTAATTTTTACGTTTGCCATTTTTATCTCTCCCTAGTCTTAAATATACTATGCTGTATTGTTGCATTTTTGCACGTCAATGTCAAAAGTGTTTTTTTTAATCTTAACTATTTACTAGACAAACCTGGAACTCTGAGCATTTAAATAATCATGATCCTGCGTTGTTAGGATTGTTCCATCTTGAGTTAGTAGAATGTCGCCTTCAATGTTCTCCCCTATAAACTCAGACTGTTCAGCGAGTAGCTGTTTGCCATCTTGAGTAAATAGAGATATGCCATCTTGAGTGGTTAATCCGTCAGCTGGTAGTGATTGCCCTATTAAATCACTCTGCTCTGTGAGAATCTTGATTCCAGCCTGAGTTAACAGTGTTCGAGCATCTTGAGTGCTTAAGAAGTCTTCACCAGTGTCAGCTGCAGGTTGTGTTGCAAAGTCAGACTGTTCAGCAAGTATCTGTCTTTCATCTTGTGCAATGAGTGACTCACCAGCTTGAGTTAATAAACCGTCTACTTGTGTTGCAAATTCAGACTGTTCAGCAAGTATCTGTCTCTCATCTTGTGAAATGAGTGACTCACCAGCTTGAGTTAATAAACCGTCTGCCTCATCTGCAAGTGACTGACCAATAAGCTCACTCTGCTCTGTGAGAAGAAGTAATCCATCTTCTGAGATCAGTATTCTTCTATCTTCAGTTAAAAGAAAGTTTTCGCCAGTATCTTCAAGACTAAGCAGTGCTTGTGCAGAAAGAATATTTTCGTCTTGTGTAAAGAGAAACTCACCTGCCTCAGTTAGCAATCCTGATAGTGGCTCATCAGCAAAAAATCGTCCAGTAGCAAACTCGGTATTTTCACCTAGAATCGGTCTACCACTCTGATCAGTGATAAAATCAGAGGCTTGTGTAAGGATGTGGTCGACTACTCCACCTGCGCCATCGCCAATGAATCGCTTAATAGCTGAAAGACTTAAAGCGAGTCTAAGTCTTGTAACAGCCATTAGTCTCGCTCACTTACATAGAGTATCCCTGAACCTGCGGCTAGTATAGCTGATATAAAGCGATCATTGTCGCTGGCAATAGTCTCACTGCCTAGACTTATATCATACGGAATTTGCGCGGGTAAAAAATGTGAGGTTGAGGTGTTTGCCTCAACGGAACTATCACCTGTTTCAATAAAACAGTCTACCGTGCTATATAGAGTGATTACACGAACTGAACCAGCAATTGCAGCACTTCTGGCTGCAGCTGTTGATGTGGCGATAGCTTGTCCTCCTCCAGGTCTGAGCCCTAGAACAGGTATTGTGGCATTTCCGTCATCTCTTGGTTGTTTACTCATTTTATCCCCTCCAGCCGGGACCCGTCATGTTTGACGCGAAAATTTTTGCTCATAGTGTGTTTTAATCCATTAAATCTTTCATTAATCGATCATAGTTGTTTATCTGAACTGCAACAGCTGGGCCATCTTTTTTAGGCTTCAATCCAGCTTCTACATCTTGTAAATGCTTCATCCAGTCTAACAAATCTTTTTTTGAATAGATGCCAGTTTCCATAGCCTCTTCAAGCTTTTGATCTATAACTCGATTAATTAGTGCGACACGCTTGACCCTATTGAGATATCCTTGCGTAGCGAACACTGAATCAATATAGCTCTTTACCTCTTTTTTCTCGATCACTGAGGTAACTCGATCTTCACTAATGCCATACTCTTCAGCTAGAGTGCTGATTGATTTGCCACTAAGATAGTCATTCGCAACAGCTAACACAACAGGGTCTAGAGGTGGTGTCTCTAAACTGCGATTAAGTGCGTCAACTGTTGTTATCGGTTGTATTGCTTTGTCTGCCATCTTTCTACTCTATCTCATATGTGATTGTTACAGTCTGGTCTCCGATTCCATAAGGAGAAAAGAGTCCTTCATCAGTTCGAAACTCTACTACCTGAGCACTCTGAACTCCTAGATCACGATGTGCACCTGCGAACTTATCAATAACTAACAATTCAACGTTGTTGGATAGCTCTTCGGCTGCGTCTAGCTGATCTTCAGCAAAAACATAGTTTCTAATCTGTACATTCATTCTTCCAAACTTCTCACCTGCTCCATAGTGGATACGATCTTCTCCACCAGCTAAAAATGTGATGGAGGGAAAATCATTTAGCTCGTCAAGGTACTTGAATCGCTTGTAGACGTTTCCAGCTGCTACATCTGTATTAGTTTCTAAATCTGCTACAAGGGCATTAATAATTTGTGTTCTACGTGTCGGCATCTAATCAACTTTCTTTTTAGTAAAAGACTCTCCATAGTGAGTTTCAACTTCTTTTATAGTAAGATGTACCGCTTTATAAACATTAGCTGCATCAGTCTTTCCAACGACTTGTGTAATTATTTTTGTTACTATATTACGTTTTACGGTTGCCTTATCAAAAACAATAAAGTTTTTATCTAGCCAATCTTCGTAGTCTTTAAAAGATGCAGGAAACGTAGCACCATATTTAGAAGTAATAAAATCCTTAAAAGAATGGTGTGGATGAAAAGGACAATCCAGGGGTAAACATTGCCTACCGTCTTTGTCTACAGGCAAACCCATTTCATCGTACGCTACTGGAGGACTTCCAGGCCAGTAGTAGTTATTCTCGTCGTCCTCAACATCTCGGCCAACACAGTTCCAAATAAGAGGGCCATACTTAAATTTTTCTTCCGTCATTATGTTCTCTTTATAAAGATGTAATTATTTATTCATTATAC
>Ga0222719_10003778_pt1 | contig 13395 bp, 18 predicted proteins | sample C33_34DmetaG_FD_165039 | JGI IMG/M metagenome (GOLD analysis project Ga0222719, IMG submission 165039) | Estuarine water microbial communities from San Francisco Bay, California, United States - C33_34D | ecosystem: Environmental > Aquatic > Marine > Unclassified | place: USA: California...
GATCCCAACGCAAACAGACGTGGTAAAGCCAAGAACGTCAACACCAAGAAGAAATAGTTTGCATTCATTGTAAATCTGTTATATACTGTTGACAACAACAGGAGAAACAAATGGCAGTAAGAAACTTCAATGACGCAGAAAAGCAGAAATTGATCCAGATCATTTCTCAAGGTTCACAGGTACTAGGTGAGGTTGAGGATTTAAAAGGTGGATTGAAAGACACAGTAAAAGCAATCGCAGAAGAACTAGAATTGAAACCAGCACTCATCAACAAGGCGATATCGGTTGCACACAAGGGCAACTATCAGAACATCGCTGACGAGATGGACACGCTGGAGAGCATATTAAACACAGCCGGCAAACTTTAATGTTAGACAAAGTCAGATCATTCTGGCTTCGTAGTTTTGAAAGTGACAAGACGGCATTCTACTTTGAACTAGTCAGTTTTATTTTCACAGTCGCGGCCAGCATGACCCTAGCCATATCTGCCAGGGATCCAAATATGCTTATAGTATATCCTGCGTTCTTCGTTGGTGCTACCACGCAGTGTTACGCATCTTATAGGAGAGGTGCGGCATGGGTGATGATTTTGACTTTTTACTTCAGTTGTGTTAATATATTTGGATACGGCGTAGCCGCAGGATGGTGGTAAGATGAGTTATATAGATGCATTGTACAAAAAAGACGAGGACAGAATATACGTCGTGGAACGTGATCCCAAGAAGGGACGAATATTTACAGAGTATGACGCAAGGTACGTGTTCTACTATCCTGACGCAAGGGGCAAACATAGATCAATGACTGGTGAACCACTGCAACGTGTGGTCTGCCAAACAAGCAAGGAATTCATAAAGGAACAACGTATAAGATCTAACAAGCAATTATACGAAAATGACATCAATCCAGTTTTCAGGTGTTTAGAAGAGAATTATTTAGGTAAGGAAACTCCAAAACTGAATGTAATGTTTTTTGATATTGAAGTTGACTTTGATCCAGATCGAGGTTACTCAACAACAGATGATCCGTTCATGCCCATAACTGCCATAAGTTGTTACATGAGCTGGACGGACCAACTGGTCACACTTGCGGTGCCTCCCAAGACTATAAGCATGGCCGACGCACAAGAACTCACAAAGAGATTTGACAACACAATGCTATTCGAGAAAGAGAAGGATATGCTGGACGCATTCCTTGAACTGGTGCAGGACGCTGATATACTGTCAGGTTGGAACAGTGAGGGTTATGATATTCCGTACACTGTTGGAAGAATACAAAAAGTTCTAAGTTCAGATGACACAAGAAGATTGTGCTTTTGGGGTGAGAAACCCAAGAAGAGAGTATTTGAAAAATACGGCAGAGAACAGTTGAGTTTTGACCTTGTAGGTCGTGTACACTTGGACTTGTTGGAACTATACAGGAAGTACACATACGAGGAGCGACACAGTTTCAGGCTTGACGCCATAGGCGAACACGAACTGGGAGAACGCAAGACAGTTTATGAGGGATCATTGGACAACCTATACAAGAATGACTTTGGTTTGTTTATAGAATACAACAGGCAGGACACGGCACTACTGGCCAAACTTGAGAAAAAATTAAAATTTATAGAACTTGCCAACGAGATTGCACACCAGAACACTGTGTTGCTACAGACAACAATGGGTGCGGTCGCAGTGACAGAACAGGCAATAGTGAACGAAACACACAGACGAGGAATGCAGGTGCCAGGTAGGAAATACAAGAAAGACGGTGAGGAGAATCAACCGGCGGCAGGGGCACACGTGGCGACCCCGCAAAAAGGAATACACGACTGGATTGGATCTATCGATATCAATTCACTTTATCCAAGTGTGATCCGTGCATTGAACATGGGACCAGAGACTATAGTGGGACAAATACGTCCAGTGATAACTTCAGCAGAGATCAACAGGGCCAAACACGCAAAGAAATCATTTGCGGCGGCGTGGGACAGCCAGTTTGGCAGTTGGGAGTATCAGGCAGTGATGAATCAAGAGAAGGGCACAGAGATAATTGTTGATTGGGAAGACAAGACCAGTGTGCGTATGAGTGCGGCACAACTGTATGAAGTCGTATTTGACGGCAACAACAAATGGATGTTGAGTGCTAATGGCACAATATTCACGTATGAGTATGAGGCAATCATTCCAGGACTGCTGAAACGATGGTACGCAGAACGTCAAGAAATGCAACAAAAAATGCGTGACTGTGGAGATAACGAGATTGAAAGAGAGTATTGGGACAAGAGACAACTGGTTAAAAAAATTAATCTTAACAGTTTGTACGGAGCAATCTTAAATCCAGGTTGTAGGTTCTTTGACATAAGAATTGGACAAAGTGTTACTCTTACTGGTAGATGTATAACAAAACATATGGGAGCCAAGGTAAATGAAATTGTTGCAGGCAAGTATGATCACAAGGGGGATAGTGTGGTATATGGCGATACAGATTCTGTGTATTTCTCAGCATACAAGACACTCAAAAAAGAAATTACTGAAGGCGTGATTCCATGGACAAAAGATTCTGTTGTGTCACTGTATGACAGGATAGCAGATGAGGTTAACGGATCATTCAAAGGATTCATGACAAAGGCATTCCACACACCGAGTACAAGAGGTGAAGTTATCGCGGCAGGCAGAGAACTTGTTGCATCAAAAGGATTGTTCATCACAAAGAAAAGATATGCGGTACTCTACTATGACAAGGAGGGAAAGCGTACAGATGTAGAAGGTAAAGAAGGCAAAATGAAAGCAATGGGTCTTGATCTAAAACGTTCAGACACTCCAGTATTCGTACAGGACTTCCTGAGTGACCTGTTATACATGGTGCTGACTGGCAAGACAGAAAAAGAAGTACTAGACAAAATTAGTGAATTCAGAGCAGAGTTCAAATCAAGGCCAGGTTGGGAGAAGGGCTCTCCCAAGAGAGCCAACAACATGACCAAATACACAGCGGCCGAGGAAAAGGCAGGCAAGACCAACATGCCAGGACACGTGAGGGCCAGTATGAACTGGAACAGGTGCCGAGAGATGTATGGTGACAAGTACAGTTTGCCTATCACAGATGGTGCAAAGGTCATCGTGTGTAAACTCAAATCAAACCCACTTGGCTATACAAGTATAGCATATCCAGTGGATGAACTGCGTATTCCAGAATGGTTTAAGGAACTGCCGTTTGACGGTGATGCCATGGAATCAACAATACTTGATCAAAAGATCGACAACCTCATAGGAGTCTTGGGGTGGGACGTGCAATCAACAGAGACCACAAACACGTTCAACAAACTGTTCGAATTCTAAATACCTTTATGTTAAGCATAGAAGAAATAAAATTATTAATTGAAAAATTAGAAAAGGTCAAAAAAGAGGATCTGCAGGACTTGATCGACTCCAACTTGAAAATTTTAAAGGATCTGGAGTCTGCTGTCGACGCCAACAACAAAGAGGTAATAGACAGATTGGACAAGACTCCAGAATGGTTTAGAAGTGACCTTAATCAAAAGCATAAAAAACCAACTGTTGATCCTATCACAGCAAGACAGGTACAGAGTAAAATTTTCCAGTTTGCGAGAACCAACATATACAACAGTCTTGAAATAGGTCCTGGCAATGGTATGTTCTCAATGGATTTCAGATCTTGGCGACTGAATTATTTTTTAGATATACTATTAGACAGAGAACAAGTTATTAGGAAAAAATTTAATCCAAGACACCACAAGTATCTAAAATTCTATACAACACGAAACACAGAGTGTTCAAACATTCCACAGGGTAGTTGCAACTTTGTTTTCAGTTGGGACACATTTGTATTCTTCACCCAACAACATGTCCAACAATACCTACACGACATCAAGAGGGTGCTGATCCCTGGCGGTTACTGTTTCATACAGTATGCAGATTGCCACTATGACGTTGAACTTGATCTGGCCAAGAGGGGATATTGGAACTACAATACCAAAACCGCCATGACACAGATGATCAAGGACGAAGGCTATGAAGTTGTAGAAATGAATCAGTTCAAACCAGGTGCCAGTTACGCCATATTCAAAAATCCTGGTAAACAAAATCCTGTTGTGTATAAAGTTTCTGAAATAACACTAGACTAAGACCTAAATATCATGTACAATTAGAACATTATGATAGACATCTTAAAAGACATCGTTAAACATACGCATGGACTGGGATTCTTGGATCTTGTTAAAATCACTGGAGACGATAAGGAAACTGCAATCGACTCCATGGCTGAAGACAGATCTGTGATCTTGCAAGGGTCTTTCCACAAGCCACAGACGGAGATGACGGGTACGTTCGGTATGCCACAAATGGGCAAACTGGATATACACTTGAAGTGTCCGGAGTACAAGGAGAAGGCGAACATAACTGTGTTGTCCGGTGAGAGAAACGGTGCGACTATTCCAACAGGAATCCATTTCGAGAATGAAAAGGGTGACTTCAAGAATGACTACAGATTCATGAACGCTGAGATCATCAACGAGAAACTTAAGACCGTGAAGTTCAAGGGTGTTAAGTGGGACGTTGAGATCGAACCTAGCGTGGCAAGTGTGCAGAGATTCAACTTCCAAGCAACTGCAAACACTGAACACAACTCCTTTGTTGTGAGAACCGAGGATGGAAACTTGATTTTCACGTTCGGTGATCAGGCATCACATGGTGGTGAGTTTGTATTCGCAACCGACGTTAAGGGAACACTTAACAAAGGTTGGAGTTGGCCAGTAGGACAGGTGCTACAAATACTCAAACTATCAGATTCGGCAAAGGTCACATTACACTTCTCTAACGAGGGTGCGATGCAGGTCTCAGTTGATTCAGGGTTGGGCAAGTATCAATACATCATACCAGCACAGGCGCAATAATGACGACGGAAAATAGTAAGCAGGAACATCTAGGTGACTACAACAGAAACTTTGCATGTTTCCTGCCTGCTATTTCAAATTTCTTCCAAACATTTATCACAAAACAAAGACTTACAAAAGGTAGTCATATACCAGCAGACAGAATTCCAAAAGGTTTTGACAACGGCGTTGAAGGATTAAACTTCATAAACCCAGACAAAGGTATGTTTACCTATGACACCGCATTATACTCGGCAGGACATGCCTGCTTGGACATGGACAAGGTTCATGACAGAGACAACATGATTGTTGAACGTGACAGGAAATTCAGCACAATAGTAGGTGACTCAGGTGGATATCAGATTGCTAAAGGTGTGATACAATTTGACTGGAAAGATTTCGAGGGTAACAAAGCAAACAAGGTTAGATCAAATATTTTGAACTGGCTTGAACTGACAAGTGACTGGGCAATGACATTGGATGTACCCACGTGGGCGGCTGATGATCACAACAGAGGGAAAAGTGGACTTAACAGTTATCAAGACTGTTTGGATGCCACGATTTACAATCTAAAATATTTTCAAAAAAACAGATTAGGACAAACAAAATTTTTAAATGTGTTACAGGGCGATGACTGGGATACCGCATGTACTTGGTATGACGAAGTAAAGAAATACGACTTCGAAGGTTGGGCAATGGGTGGTATCAACATGTGTGACATGGAAATCCTGCTTAAAAGATTGGTGGTCATGAGAGATGAGAAGAAATTGGACGGCAAGGATTGGATGCACGTACTTGGCACATCACAACTTGATTGGGCCTGCTTCCTCACTCAAATACAGAGACAAGTTCGTGAACATATTAATGAAAACTTTACAATCAGTTTTGACAGTGCGTCTGCTTTCCTTTCAACGGCAAACGGTTTAGTTTACACAGGCAATTCCTTTACGCCACAGAGATATTCTTTCATAATGGATAAAGCACCAGATGACAAAAGATTAAAAGGTTCAAACATACCATTCCCGTTCCACAGTGCTATTGGTGATAGGCTGACAATGGGTGATGTATGCTTTTATGGTGAAGGCGATCTAAATAAAAACGGTAAAGAGGGTGCAACAAGTTGGGACAGTTTCAGTTATTGTTTGATGATGGCACACAATGTATACAACCAGATCAAAGCGGTACAAGTTGCAAATGACCTAAATGACATAGAAAGTATCAAATACCAGCCACAAGTAAAAAATTGGCGTAAGACTAAAGCATCAGACACTACAGACGAAATGAGTAATTTTGTTCCGAGAAATATATTGTATTTCAATAGTTTGGTAAAAGATGTGTTTACGTCAGAGACTCCCATGCAGGTGATACAAGATGCCAGACCATTTTTATCTGATATCAGAGGTACTAGATGGGCAAGGCACACAGGCGGTGGCAAAGGAAAAAATAATTTCAGTTCTTTATTTGAATAGGAGGACACAATGAGGCTAACAAAGAGAAGAAGCAAGAAACTTAAGAAACTTGAAGAGGAACACGCATATCTTGACAAGAAGGTAATACAACTTACCAAAGACAGACTCAAGGACAGGAGCTCTGAAGGCAAGGATGTGCTTACCAGATTGAAACGTACCAAACTCATGATCAAAGACGCTATTGCAAGGGCAAAAGCCACGTTGACAAAATAACCGTTACATTATATAATTAGGTATGGACAGAGATTACAAAACAGGCAAGAGTGACAGTGTAGGTGTGTTTTCAGGGCGCGAAGTAGAACATACTCCTGCATTTGGTAAACAAACATTATTCCTTGCAAGGAATGATCTTTACTATGATCAGATCGTGCAAATGGCAGAGAAGGTGGAGGCAGAAGCGATTTACTTTGGCGCCAACAGATCTTTCATGCACAATCACGCAACGCAGATCAACCAGATGGTCAAGTTACTAGCCAAAGGCTACTACGTGACGATTGATTATCCCCATGCATTACACGAAGATGTGAAAGCAAGGTTTGAAATGATATGGACGCATGAAAAATTTATTCCTTTCTGTTCAATCATATTTCCTAAGTCAGAGGATGACGACAACCTGTGTATCAAGGTTGATGACGTTGACTTCAACAGCACCAATCCGGGTGTTTGGACAATGACCATGGATCACTTCAAACAGAGTGCAGGATTTACTTCTTGGGATCAGTACAAACAAGATGAACCAATAGAGGAGAGCGATGTCAAAGAAGCAGTCTAAGGTGGATTCAGGCATAGCCAGTTATAGAGCATGGATGCAAGAACAGAAGAAGTTAGAGAAAATGGGTATGCACGGAGCAGACTACTACGTCAAGAGAGTAGACGAGCTCGAAGCAAAAGTAAAAAAATTAGAAACAAAATTAAAAGCAAAGGGGAAAAAATGAGTACTGAGGAGATGAGAGATCAAGCATTGAAAGAGCAGGCCAACAGAGGGCAAAAGATGATATGGGTGACATTCCGTAAGGAAGGCATCCACAAGTATCCAGCGGCACTGGATGACCGTAAACTAGCGACAGGTGATGAGTATGATGTCAGTTTCCTAGGGTATCCTCACAGACACATATTCCATTTCAAGGTAGCAATAGAAGTGTTCCACGATGACAGAGACATAGAATTCATACAGTTCAAGAGATGGATGGAAAACATGTACGCAGACGGCACAATGAAATTAGATTACAAAAGTTGTGAGATGATATCAGATGATTTATATGTGGCGATCGCAAAAAAATATCCAGGTAGGAAAATTGAGATAGACGTGAGCGAAGATGGTGAAAACGGTTCACATGCCGTATATGACACACCAGCACCAGTGAGTGGGATATAATGAAAGAAGTACAGATCAAAGAAAAACAAGCGACCACGAGGATGGGACACCTGCCCATAGAGGGTGGTGGACTTAATGCGGGTTACGACACTGTTGACGCAGTGGCCAACATCTGCACCACGGCGGGCAACCTCGGAATGAAGTACGGCAAGGACTTCATATGGTCACACACAGGATTCAGTGATGATGATGCAATGGACGACACGATAACACTTTTAGTCAAGGACGACAAGTACGAGTCTTTCCTGCATCTGGCATTACAGAATACACACAAGATAAAACACACAAACGACGGCACAGTCAAACTAATAAAGGAGAGAAGATAATGGACCTAAAAGAAAGTAAAACAGCAGAGAACCTTAAAGACGCTTTCGCGGGAGAAAGCCAAGCAAACAGAAGATACCTGTACTTCGCACAGAAGGCCGACATAGAAGGAGCACCAGATGTTGCCGCAGTATTTAGAAGCACAGCAGAAGGTGAAACAGGACACGCACACGGACATCTAGAATACCTAGAAGAAGTTGGAGATCCAGCAACAGGTGAAAAGATGGGCGAAACAGAAGATAATCTTAAATCTGCAATAGCAGGTGAAACACATGAGTACACAGACATGTACCCAGGCATGGCCAGAACAGCCAGAGAAGAAGGCTTCGAAGAGATCGCTGACTGGTTTGAGACACTTGCAAAAGCAGAGAAGTCACACGCGGGTAAATTCCAAAGAACGCTTGATGCGTACAAAGGAGCATAATGAGAGTACCATACACTAACTTCAAGACAAGGATAGGTGACAACGACGCAGTGGGTGGTTGCACTTTCATAGGTGGTGAATGGAAAGAAGTTGATACTGCGGAAATATTTGACGATAAAAAAGTTGTTGTGTTCGCCCTACCAGGGGCGTTCACACCCACTTGCAGTTCCCAACAACTACCAGGATACGAAGAGAAGTACGACGAACTGAAAGCACTTGGCATTGACGAGGTCTACTGCTTATCAGTAAATGACTCATTCGTGATGAACGCTTGGTTCAGGGACGAGAAGATCGAGAAGGTCAAACCAATAGGTGACGGAGAGGGCGTGTTCACACAAGGAATGGGCATGTTGGTCAACAAACCGGGACAAGGTTTTGGAATGAGATCATGGAGATATTCGATGCTAGTTGATAATGGAGAGATAGTAAAACAATTTATTGAAGAAGGACAGAACAACTCAAGCGAAGATGATGATCCATTTGTAGTTTCTGATGCTAAAACAATGTTAGATTTTATTAAGTCAAACGCCGGGTAATTGGGGATAATTTTCCTGCCCAGGTCCTAGCATCTAAATAACATTATGTCAAGACGAGTGCTAGATAAAAATTTCTGTGTGATACCATGGACCGGATTCGAAGTTGAACCAAATGGTGACGTTAAGAACTGCATAATCAGTAAGGATGTAATAGGCAATATCAAGGAAAACTCTATTGAAGAACTTATAGGAAAAAACTCCAGCATTAGGCAAGAAATGTTGCTGGGGAAATTTCCAAAGAGTTGTGAAGGCTGTTACCTACAGGAGAAACACAGGGGCAAAAATTTTGGTTCAATCAGCAGTAGATTGTATTACGCCAAAGAAATCACTCCACACCTACCCAAAGACCTTTTAGAAAATGCTGATAATTTCAAGTTACATCACGTGGATGTAAGATGGTCTAATAAATGCAACCTTGCGTGTACTTATTGTGGATCTGAATACAGCAGTAAATGGCAGACAGAACTAGGGGAGAAGATTACAAAAAAATCAACCACTGATAATCTAAAAGAGTTTCTATATTCCAATATAAAAAATTTGAAAAACGTATACCTGGCCGGGGGTGAACCCATGCTGATGAAAGAAAACAAAGAATTTCTGGAACTTCTGTTGAAGCATAATCCTGACGTGCATATACGGGTTAATACCAATCTAAGCAAAACAAAAACTGGAGTATTTGATCTATTGTGCCAATTTAAAAATGTACATTGGACAGTCAGTGTGGAATCCACTGAAAAAGAATTCGAGTACATTAGATTTCATGGAGTTTGGAAAGACTTCCTAGATAATTTAGACATTATAAGAAAAACAAAACACAAGATATCATTGAATATGTTATATTTTGTGTTAAACTACAAGTCTATATTCAACACCATAGAGTTTTTTAAGTCTCTAGGTTTTCATGACAACAGTTTTGTTTTAGGTCCGTTATACACACCTGATGCTCTAAATATTTTAAACTTACCAAAAAAAGTGCTCAACGAGTGTAAAACTATTTTCCAAAATCAAATAGACAAGAAAACAGGATTCTTGTTACAGAATAGTTACGAAAACGTTCTTTCCTATTTGACTGATACAAGATTTCATGCTAATATAGAAGCAACTAAACAAACTTTAAAAATTATGGATTTACGTAGAAACATTGACAGCAAAAAGGTATTTCCGGAACTTTACGAAAGAATATTATAATGGAAATTTTTTACATGGGCCTAGAGCCATACGAAGGTAGATACACATTACAGTTACAGGACTGGACAGAGAGAGCATACAAGAAAAGAAGAATTGATTACACTATCGTTCCAGGAACTACAATAGACGACACAAAAGCGATCAGTGTTGGACAGGTGCTTGACGCACATGGTAGATCATACTTTGGCATGAGCCAGATGATGAACCTAGTACAGATGATGCGTAATGGTAGAGTCACAAGCAAAGACATTGTGTTCTTTGAAGACATGTTCCAGCCAGGTATGGAGTCACTGCCTTACATATTGAATCAAGTAGAAGCGAAACATAGACCAACGATATATCTGAGATGCTTGGCACAGGCCATAGATCCAGATGACTTTGTACACGTTTGGGGCATGAGCAAGTGGATGAGCATGTATGAACAGATGTGCAACGAAATTCCAAATGTGAACATACTTGCAACCAACGAGGAGATGGTGGCACACATGAGAATAGCCAACTGGTCGGCACCAATATACAACATATCAGGCCTGAGTTTTGGCAAGGAAGAAGTGCAAGGCAGAGTTCCAGACAGAAAGCCTTTCATTGAGAGAAAACAGAGAGTGATTTTTGGAGCGAGATGGGATCAAGAGAAACAGCCACAGTTCTACATGGACCTGGCATCAAACTACAAAGAGAAACATCCAGATGTTGAATTCGCGATATGCCAAGGTGGACCTCTGAGATCCAACAACGACTACTACGTGAAGGAAGCAAAGTATCTTGAGAAGCAAGGCATATTGACGATACATGAGAACTTGAAGAAGAACGAGTACTACGAACTACTTGCAGACTCGAGGGTGCTGTTCAACTGTGCTTTACAGGACTGGGTGTCAAACACAGTGAGTGAAGCAGACGCAATGGGTTGCAACACACTGTTTCCGGCATACAGATCATTCCCGGAGACGTTCGCAAATGACCACACGAGAATGTATGTTCCATGGTCGCAACAAGACGCAATGGAAAAACTAGAAGTATTATTAAGCAAACCATCCCCTAGTATAGGCAAGATTTCTGACTGGACCGACGGTACCATAGACAGGATGATTGACATTATGACAGGCAAGGGAGAACAATGGAGAAGAGATGGAAGACACTACAGGACACCAGTTTCAGAAGCCAAGTATTAACGGCCTGAGCAAAGCAGTGCTAGTAACGGGAGGAGCAGGATATGTGGGCTCACACACTTGCAAGTTCCTGGCAAAGAACGGCTTCACGCCAATAGTGATAGATCGAGACCTCAAAACAAAATTCAAACCAGCAGAGTTTGGTCCAATCTTTGACATAAACCTTCCACAAGAGATCGAGAGGCTGGAGGAGATCATAAAAAGATTCAACATCACAAGTTGCATACATTTCGCCGGCAGTGCCTCGGTGGCAGAGTCAGTCAAAAACCCATCTGAGTATTACAAAAACAATGTCATCGCAACAGTGGTTTTGCTTGACAAGTTGATCGAGTGTGGCGTGAAAACTTTCGTTTACAGTTCCAGTGCGGCCACTTATGGTGATCCTGGATTCAGGAAATGCAGAGAGTCAGACGTGCCCAATCCCATCAGTGCATACGGCAGTAGCAAATTGATGATGGAGATGATATGTAAAGACTACCTTAGGGCATACAACCTTTCATCCGTGGGACTTAGATATTTCAATGCCGCTGGTGCTGATCCAGAAGCAGAAGTTGGAGAATTGCGTGAAAAAGAAACACACATCATACCATTGGCCATAGATGCTGTCAGACAGGGCAGGACCTTCAAGATGTTTGGAGACAAGTATGACACACCGGACGGATCATGTGTCAGAGACTATGTGCATGTGATGGACCTGGCCGATGCTCATGTTAAAGCATTGAATTACGCATCACAAAATCAAGTTGCTGAAGTGTTCAACCTGGGATCAGGTGCCCCTGCATCCAACAAAGAACTTCTGGACACAGTGCAGAAACACGCAGGTGAGATGACGATAGAGATACACGACAACAGACCAGGTGACCCTGCTTACCTGGTCGCAGACATAGATAAGGTAAAAAAAGTATTAGGATGGGAGCCCACACAGAGTTCTATTGACAACGTGGTGGCTACTGCTGTACAATGGTATAACAAGACACACAAAAAGGAAATACAATAATGAGCGAGGACATTTTAAAAGACAGTTGGATGCCGGAAGGCGCTGTCAGTAAAAAGATCAAAGACAGAATAAAGAAAGCAGGAAAGCGATTCCATTCCAATGACAACATCTCTGAATTCATAGAAGAAGGAGAGATGGATCTGTTGCAGGCTGAGGTACAGGAGAAACTACAGGGTGTTTTAGACAGTCTTGTGATTGACACAGAAAACGATCACAACACACAGGAAACTGCGAAGCGTGTGGCGAAAATGTACGTGAGAGAAACATTTGGTGGAAGATTCAAACCAATGCCAAGGGTGACAAGTTTTCCCAACATGGGGTACAAGAGCATGTACACCAGTGGTCCGATCAGTATTAAGTCAACATGTGCCCACCATTTACAGAACATAGTAGGTAAGGCATGGGTAGGTATAATACCCAATGGTGAAGTTATTGGATTAAGCAAATTTAATAGAATTATACATCACATTGTGGAGAGACCACAGATACAGGAAGAGATGACAACGCAAATTGCAGATGAATTGAAAAAATATGCAAAAACAGAAAACATAGCCGTAGTGGTCAAAGCAGAACATCACTGCATGACACACAGGGGTGTAAGAGAACACGAGTCGGACATGACCACGGCAATTATGCTGGGTGCATTCAAGGATGATCCTGCAACAAGGGACGAATTCTACAAAATCTGTATGAGTATGAAGGGTCATGGCTAAGAAAACAAAAAAACAATTAAAGATCGAACAGGCGAACATGCAATCTGACAACATGGAAATGGCAGGCTGGAGTGAGGGTTTGAACACCGGTGGGGTCGTGACAACCGCTAGTGTGGACATGGACATGGATCCAGACTTCTCGTACGGTTATGGAGACCTTGGTGACATGGGACAGTTAGATCTGTTTGACGAGATGGACTTGAGGGACAAGTACCCTGCGTTGAACCAGGCATGGGAACATTATAAGAGTGTATTAGAAGTTTGTAAAACAAAGGAAAAAGAAGATGCGGATTAACACAGAACCAAAACTCAATTTCGAGGACGTATTGCTAC